>Ga0138256_10004463_pt1 | contig 14875 bp, 14 predicted proteins | sample KNB2016incub_MG_FD_105486 | JGI IMG/M metagenome (GOLD analysis project Ga0138256, IMG submission 105486) | Active sludge microbial communities from wastewater in Klosterneuburg, Austria - KNB2014incub_MG | ecosystem: Engineered > WWTP > Activated sludge > Unclassified | place: Austria... | reverse complement strand
GGAGTCTGCCAATCTGTATTTTCCATTGATAAAAAGAAATCCTATCAGCACCCGGGATCCACATAAGGGCCAGGTTAGCTTACCTGGTGGACGGCAAGAATTATCTGATTATAATCTACTTTTTACGGCATTGCGTGAAACTCAAGAAGAAATTGGAATTCCTGCCGATCAAATTAAAATAGTTGGTGCATTATCTTTTTTATTTATTCCCGTTAGTAATAATTTAGTTTATTCTTTTATAGGATGGTTTGAAGGGTATGGTAGGTTTGTTTCCCAAGTATTTGAAGTGTATGATATCATTCTATGTTTTTTGGCTCAATTATCAATTGGAAATTTGCGAGCACATCAAGTGATCAATACAAGTTATGCGACTGATCTTAAAGTTCCGGGATTTAACTTGAATGATCATTGGATTTGGGGTGCAACTGCCATGATTTTGGAAGAATTCAATGAAGTGCTGGAACAAGTTATTTCCAGAAAATAATTTTTAGTAATTTTATATTACAGTAATCATACGATAAGTTGCATTTTAGGTCCTAACTTAGGTGGAAAATATAGCATCATTTTTCTAACCCTGAAGCATTTAGTAGTATTAAATAATAATAAATATATTTTGTTAAACATGATAATGTTAGCATCATTTATTTTTATTTAAATACTTTTTTTGTATAATAAAATAATAAATGTCATGGTTGTGGAGATAAATTGAATGAAAAAAAATCAGGTGTAATAGATCATTGTTCTTATAATCTATCTTTGACTCAATGATAAATAGATCTTAATTTTTCGAGTTGTAAAATTTTAATGCCATCTGAATCCAAGTGAATTAATTTCTCATCTTTAAATTCGGTCAAGGTTCTAATTAATGTTTCTTTGGCAACACCACAATATGAAGCAAGGTCTTCTCGCCCAATGTTAATGATAGGTGGGTTAAATTGTTTAGAAAGTTCTACAATGTGATAAGCTATTTTTTCTCTGACATTACCATAGGAATTGATTGCTAATCTAAATGTAAATTCTTTGGTTAATGAAAAAGTAAATTGCTGAAAAGACATTAATAAATTATCTTTAAGTATTATGTCTTCAAGTGTTTTTTTAGATATCATTTTTATGACAACAGGTTCGATCACTTCGGCATATCCATTATGATTGTTTTGAAATAAATAATGCATCCCAACAAATCCTGAAGATTGATAGAGTTCAAGTACCAATTCTTTTCCTCCAATGGTTTCTAGTGCCTCTTTGATAATGCCAGATTGAATGAAGTATATATGGTTAACACGATCACTATCATTCCATAACCTTGTTTTTTTACCGTAACTTTTTGTTTGAGATTCTTGGATTAAGTTAGCAATTTTAGGGTGTTTTTCAAATTCTTTAATGGATAAAGTATTCAATATTTGTTTTGATGATCGAGAAGCATCAAGCTCTTTATATTTCTTTAATTTATTTTCTACAATTTGCAATAAGTCAGAATCCTCGAATGGTTTAACCAAATAATCTTCGGCACCAAGATTCATGCCTTTTCGAAAATCTTCTTTTTCAGATTTAGCAGTTAGAAAAATAAAAGGTAAATGCTTAAGGGATTCGTCCTGTTGAATGATTTTTAGCACACCAAAACCATCTAAGTTAGGCATCATAATATCACAAAGAATGATGTCTGGCCTAAATTGGCGGGCATATTGAATACCAATTAGTCCATCTTCAGCTGATTTGACATCATATTCTGCTAATTCGAGAATCTCAGTTAGATTTTCTCTCATTTCTGCATTATCTTCAATGAGTAGAATTTTTGATTTACTTTGCATTTATTGGTATTTTAACATGAAAGCTTGTACCTATATTTTCTTTAGAATGGAATGATAAATTACCATGAATGGCTTCAAGATATTTTTTAACAATATTTAAACCGAGACCAGTTCCTTGAATATTAAGTACATTGGAACCTCTATAGAAAATATCATAAATAAATTTTTGTTCTTTTTCGGGAATTCCAATACCATGGTCTACAACATCTATAACGTAATGATCTTTTTCTTCATTTAAATTAATATCAATTATAGCACCTTCTGATGAGTACTTTATAGCATTCGTAATAAGATTATTAAGAATGTGTCTTATACAGGTTTTATCAGAATTCAAATTATATTCCAATATTTTGTTGTAATTCAAATTTAATATTTGATTGTTTTTTTTAATAAAATCAAAATCATCAATAATATCTTGTAACAATTCAGACAAAGAAAAATATTCTAGTTTTATCTCATATCGGCCTTCTTCAATTCGAGTTAAATTTAAGAATTCGTTTAAGATTCCGTTGAGATAGTGAATGTTGTTTTTGATTTTCCCTATATGTTTTTTTCTTTTCTCTAAAGTTTCTAAATCTTCATATTTATCTATTAGATTTATTGAACTTAAAATATTGGCAAGTGGTGTTCTGAATTCGTGCGATGCGATAGAAACAAATCTTGATTTTAATTGATTGATGTCTCGTTCCTTTTCCAATGCATTAATCAAATTAATCTCATTTTCTTTAAGTTTATTTTCAACAATTTTCCGTTGGCCAATTTCGATTTCAAGAATATTATTCGCATTACTTAATTGGTTGATACTGTCTTGCAGCTGTTTTGTTCTGGAGTTTACTAGATTTTCAAGTGATTTATTGAGTACTTGTAATTTTTCTTCAATTTGTTTTTGTTCTGTCAGATCATGAATGACTCCGGTAAAGAATGTTTCTTCATGAATAATAAACTTACTAACGGCTATTCTCAGTGGAATAGTCAGGCCTTGTTTAGTCAGTCCATTAATTTCACGACCTTTGCCCATTATTTTTTTTGGGTGAGGTCCCACATGATTTAAAAGATAATGATCGTGTACCCTTTTATCATGTTCAGGCATCAACATATTGATTTTTTGATGTACTAAATCAATTTCATCATAGCCAAATAGATTACAAGCACTTTCATTCGCAAGTACTATTAAGCCTGTTGTATCTATAATGATGATTCCATCAATGGCAGTGTCCAAGATAGATTTAAAAAAACTTTTATCGTGATCCGTTTGTTTAGATTGATAAGGCATGCATTGATTTTGAGTACAATCAATTAAATAGATGACAAAGATCATTAAATAACCTTTAATTATTATTCAATTTTACAAAAATTATTAATATGAATGTAAAAGAACCTATTAGCACTATTATGACTAAAAATTTAGTCACCTTAACTCCTGAGGATAGCCTTATGGAAGTTAAAAATATATTTCAAAACAACGCAATACATCACATTCCTGTGGTCCATTTTAGGGATTTGGTCGGATTGGTTAGTAAGTCTGATTTTTTGTTATATGCGAACTCTATATCTGATTCTTCAAACATTGAAATTCAAGAGGATCAGAAGCTTAAGTTTACAAAAGTTAAGCAAATCATGGTAACCAGACTTGGTAAACTGGAGCCAGATGATCGGATTGAAGTAGCTATCGATGTTTTTTTGAAAAATTATTTTCATTGTCTTCCTGTTGTGAAGGATGGGGAATTAATGGGATTAGTAACACCATTTGATATATTGAGACAGTTATAAAGCAGATCAGTGAAATGTATAACTCTTAAATGTTATTGATCAATATCATGTTTCCTAATGATGAGCGTCATTGGAGTGTTAAGTACTATGTGTTAACTTCGTTAAAAATAAATACAAATGAAACCGTTTAATGTAATATTGTGTCCATATGATTTTTCCAATTTTGCTGATAAAGCTTTGGACTATGCTGTAAGGCTCACACTGTCTAGCGGACAGAGATTGGCTTTAGTGAATGTAATTGTTAATCCATTTTTATTTGAAGGGGGAAGTCCGGTACTTAATAATAATTTATTGGCGCTTGACTTATTACAACAGATTAAAGATGAAGAGAATGCTAAATTAAATGAACTTAAATTAAAATTGCAACAAGATCACCCAACGTTGGAAGTTGAATATATCTTAGAAGAGGACAATGATGTTGAGGCTTGTATTCTTGCAGCTCAGGCTAAGACAAAAGCTGATCTTATAGTTATGGGTTCTCATGGCCGAAAAGGAATAAAACGTGTACTTCTTGGAAGTGTAGCTGAAGGTGTACTTAGAAATGCAGCTTGTCCAGTATTAATTGTAAAATAATTTTTAATTCATTTAAATTTATTAATTATGAGTAACTTAATCAGATTTAGAAACAGGTTTCCGTATTTTAGCAATTTTCCGGTTTGGAATGATGACTTTTTTGAAAAGGATTTATTTTCTTCCAAAGAATTATCATTTCCACCCGTAAATATTCTAGAGTCCATTAAACATTATACATTGGAGATGGCAGTTCCGGGAAAAGCTAAAAGTGATTTTAAAATTGAGGTCGACGACAATAATGTAATGACCATATCTTTAGAAAGTAAGAGTGAAAAAAAGGAAGAAGAATCTAAGGAGGTGAAAAGAATGGAATTTAATTATTCATCCTTTTCTAGAAGTTTTTCATTGCCTTCTATGATTGACAAGGCACACATCACAGGTGCATATGAAAATGGTATATTAACAATAAACCTTCCAAAGTTAGAGGAAAGTGTTAAGACAAATTCAGTTAAAATCAATATTTCTTAATTCTAACACCGTTGGGCAAGTCATTATGATTGCACCATTGAGGTTAAATGTTTAGGAAATAAGTCATTTTAACTTAGCGTAAATTGGAATTTGATTTAGAAGAAGTTTTAAATGTAAGGCAGCATTTAAGACTTTTTCTTTTTTATAATTTAAGTTTCAGAAATCTTAGATAATGATGTAATATGGGTATAACGACAAATCACTATTGAGAGGGTATATACCTTAAGTCCCTATTGAATTAGATGTTGAGTGTGTTGGGATGGGTATCTGTGTTTTGATCTTATATAGGTGGATTGGGATCATTTCTTTTTATGCTTTCCATTTCTTGATAAAATGATTCTGCCTCATCATTTTGTTTTGCAAATGTCCAATCATCAGTTACAGTTGTTTCGATCCATACATTTCCTGATTTACGAAATACCTGAATGTATAATCCAAATATTTCTTGAAATTGTCTTTCAAGTTGTGCTACAGTTGTTTCAGGTTCAAGCTCAATGGTTCCTTCGTTATGCTTCTTTCGACAATCTTTTAATTGTAGATTTGCTGGAATTAAATTCTCTTTCCTTGAACCAACATGAATGTCATGGGGTTGACTAAAGAATTCTATTTTTAAGAAAGGATATTTTTTTGAAAATTGGTCTTGAATTTCAAAGATAGAGATCGTGTCATTGATGATTAATTTCATAATTAATAATTTTAGTCGTGATTGACCAATAATGGAAGGTTAAAATGGAAAGCTAAATCTTTGCTTGCACTATTAATAAAAAGTTGAGAGAATATATTGTGTTTTCTCGGAAATATAGTTAATATATCAATTTCATGGGTTTGTGTTTTAATAAACTTTTCAATGCCTGAAATCAAATCAGAATTTGTAATCGTATGATACGATGTATTCGAATTTACTAAAGAAGGTTTTAAATATTTAGCTTCAAGCATTTCATTCATTTGAGTTAATTCCTCTGCTTTATCTGTAATATTCAAAACATGAATATGGGAATGGAAAACGTTACTCAAATCAACCAAAGGTTTTAAAGCGTGATCGTTTTCAAATGGTATCATATCATAACTAAATAATATATGTTTGAATCCCTTAAATTCATTATGTTTATGTATACCAAGTACAGGTATTTCTGATTTAGTAAATAGTTTTGCCGTTGTACTTCCTAAAATATGGCGAGCTACAAATCCTAATCCTTGAAGTCCCATGATGATTAAGTCATAAGATTGTTTTTTGGAATACTCTTTGATTTCTTCGAACGGAATTCCGGAAACGCAAGCGGCTTGGATGTTTTTGACCTGAGGATTATATTGCTGAATTTCTTTAATAATAAGTTCTAACTCTGCAAGATGGGCTTTAGTAATTCCATCTATTTCTTCCTGATCGGGGATATATACGTAAGAATCAGAAACGGATACGGGTATTTGAAAAACATGAAGAATATCGATTTGTGCACCAAGCGCTACGGCTAAATCCGCACCATATTTCAAGGCATTTTTGGAAGTTTCCGAAAAGTCGGTAGGAATAAGTATTTTTTTCATTAACATACCTTTTTATATGATATAATAGGTAGAACACAAAGTTAAAAAGTGCCTACTTAGGAAGTGATGATATTGATCATGATTCATAATGACAAATATCAAGATTAAAACAAGAAGGAGATCTAAATGGTTCCAGATCATTGATTAGCCTTAAGATATTATGGTATCCTTAAAATATACTATTTTATTTGCATTGACCATTAAGTTGAATTAAAGGTTAATTTGAATTTATTTTTCAAATAAAAATAGCTAGATTTATAACAGATTAATCATGAGATTATCTGGATTTGGTAAAAATGCATCCAAAAGTTCAATGGAATTGAACTACGGTAGTTGAATTGTTTTTTGCATCTAATGGAATGAAAGATTTGAATGATATTCAGAGTTGAGACTATTGTATTTATTTCTTTGACAGTAAGTATAATGAATAGGTATTATTAATTAATCGATCATGTTGATTTGATTTAATTTTTTATCACTGGATATTGTTAAAGGGGTGATTTGTTGTTTGTAAAAAATTGATGAGAGCATAATATGGTTATTTGAATAGAAAAAATAGCTTTATTCTATTTATTGTACAATTTGAGTAATTGAATTCATTTACATTTGTGATATGATTGCAATACAAGATAAATTGGTTAGTGAAGATATTTTGGATCATTATTTTCTATGCAAACTTGATGCCTGTAAGGGCGCTTGTTGCTGGGAAGGTGATTTGGGTGCTCCTTTAGAATTGGACGAATTAAAACTCATTGATCAAGTTTTACCTATTGTTAAAACTTATCTTTCTGAGGAATCTATACATAGGATTGAAACGCATGGTGCGTATGAAAACTATGAAGGTCAGGATTCTTTTAGTACCCAATTATTATCTCATGGTCCATGTGTATTCATGACTACTGATGATAATGGAATAGCAGGATGTGCTTTTGAACAAGCCTTTCGGGATGGCAAAACGGATTTTAAAAAACCGATATCTTGTCATTTATATCCAATTCGTGTTATTGAAAGACCGGAACAAGGATTTACAGCAGTTAACTATGACCGATGGGATATTTGTAATCCTGCGTGCCAGGAAGGAAAAGATAAACAATTACCATTGTACCAATTTTTAAAGGAAGCCATCATCAGAAAATTCGGTGAAGCTTTTTATGAAGAATTATCTTCTGCAGCTGATTATGTTAAAGCTAATCCTAAATCTTGATTGTTCACTGAAGATAACAGATACATCTATCAACTAATTGTATTATTTTAGCGCTCTAAATTTATAAGTATGCAATTCATTACACGAGGTTTTAAGTTTGGTTTATGGGTCATAGTTGTTGTGGCGTCTTTAAGGAACAATGAAATGAGTGCCCAAAACTGGTCATTAAAAGGTTCTGTTATGGCTTCTGTTGAGATTAACGAAACCAAACCCTCCATACTTTTAAAATGGTCACCGGAAACCACCGCAACAAAATACACCATTTATAGAAAATTGAAAGATGCCAAAGCCTGGGGCTCTCTTAAAGCTACATTAGCTGGTACTGAGGTATCTTATTTAGATACAACGGTTCAAATTGGTCAAACATACGAATATAGAATTACCAGGGCTGCATCAGATATCCCTGCAAATGGTTACTTGTATGCTGCTATTAAAGGTCCAGCAATTGAATCAAAAAATGCTGTTCTTTTATTAATTGATAGCCGAATTCAAGATAGTCTGATAACTTCAATCAATAGACTAAAAAATGATTTATACAATGAAGGATGGGATGTAATGCAAGCAGTTGTTGATAAAAATGCAACAGTTCCTCAAGTGAAGGATTTAATTTTAAATCAAAAAGCTTTAAATCCTAAACTTAAAACATTGTTCATTATCGGTCATGTGATCGTCCCATACGCTGGAAATGATGCCTACGATGGACATCCGGATCATATTGGTGCATGGCCAGCTGATTCTTATTATGCAGACTTGGATGGTACATGGACTGATGATTCTGTTGATAATACGGATGCCGGAAGAAAAGAAAATAAAAATTCTATAGGTGATGGTAAATTTGATCAGGCTTATATTCCTTCTGATTTAGAATTAGAAGTTGGAAGAGTTGATTTTTTTAATATGCCTGCTTTTTCAAAAAATGAAATTCAATTATTAAGACAATATTTTGACAAGGACCATAAGTTTAGAACAGGTCAAATTAAAGCAAGACGCAGGGGTGTTGTATTGGATAACTTTAATTTTCAGAATGAAGGATTTGCTCAAAGTGGTTACCGAGCCTGTTCGGCTTTTTTTGGACCAGATAGTACATCAACCGCAGACTATAGAACATCATTATTAAATGGTTCTTATTTGTGGTCTTATGGAGCTGGTGGAGGTTGGTATGAAGGAGCTGGTGGGATTTCTACTACCCAAAACATGGCAGTAGATTCACTACAAGGTATTTTTACTTTTTTATTTGGCAGTTATTTTGGAGATTGGGATAGTCCTAATAATTTCATGCGTTCAGCCTTAGGTAGTGGGACCATTCTAACATGTGCATGGGCTGGAAGACCAGGATGGCAAATGCAACATATGGCTATGGGAGAACATATTGGGTTTAGTTCTTTGTTAAGTCAAAATAATAATACCTTATATATTAATAGTCCAAATGGAAGACGTGGGGTTCATGCTGCTTTAATGGGTGATCCTACTTTAGTCATGTATCCTATGTTGCCTGTAAGCAATCTTACTATTAAAGAAGTTGCAGGTTTAGTTGAATTGAATTGGGGTGCTTCTACTGATGCCTCAGAGGGCTATTTGATTCAAAGAAAAAAATCTAATGAATCTACTTTTCAAACCATTGCAAGAAATTTTAATGGTTTAACATATTTAGATAAATGTTTAAATAAGGACACGACCTATGAATATAGAATTTGTGCCACGAAATTGGAAAAAAATGCCAGTGGTAGTTTTTATAATGTATCAGCTGGACTTATAAGCAGCATAAAAATAACTCGCCCGGATCTAGCCATAGATTCGATTATGACTAAGGATGAGAATGCAGGGTTTAACCAAGGTAAATTTCTAGGAGCCCAAGTAAGTGGAGGAACTGCACCATTTACCTATACAATCAAAGGCAATTTGGACCCTAATAAACTGAGTGCTGGAACCTATACTCTAATAGTAGAAGATGCCAATGGGTGTAAAACCGAAAAAGAGTTTATTATCAGATTGAATACATCAAATCATGAAATCAATATTGATCATGTAAACATATACCCTCAACCAGCGGATGATTTTCTGTACATCAATCCAAAATCTAAATGGGAATTAAATGAAGTGAGATTAATCAATCCAATAGGTACTGAATCTAATGTAAAAGTTGAGCGAACTTCTCAAAACTTAGGTAGGATATTCGTCCAAAATTTGAAACCAGGATGGTATATGATTAAGGGGTCTAATGGAAATAAACATTTTGAAATCCCGTTTATCAAGCTTTAATGTTAATTTTTTCTTAAATTACGAATAAATTCGTAGGGATTAGTTTATTGTTATATATTTGCTTTACGAAAGAATTCGTACCTTATGCAAAAAATAGTAATAAAACCCACCGAAGCGGAATTAGACATACTACAGATACTTTGGAGATTTGGTCCTCAGACTGTTAAACAAGTTAATGAAATTCTGAATAAGAAGAAAGAAACAGGCTATACCACGACCTTGAAGTTCATGCAGATTATGACTGAAAAGGATTTGTGTACGCGTGAAGCAGAAGGCAAATTACATATTTACAAAGCTAATATTAAGGAAAATCAAGTTAAAAGATCTGCAGTTACAGCAATAATTGACAAAGTTTTTGAAGGTTCAGCAATGGAATTAGTGATTCAAACACTTGGAAATTATAAAGCAACAGACAAGGAATTATCTGAATTGAAGTCATTGATCAAATCAATGGAAGAAGAATCTAAAAATCAAAAATAAATCAAGCGATTTAAAAGTAAGTTTTAATGATGGAATGTGGTCAAGTACAGTTTGTGTCAATAGTTCAAGAGTCCATAGCATGGACATTATTGCACTCTATATGGCAAGGAACTGTACTTGTTTTTATTATTTTATTATTAGAAAAATTACTTAAATTTAAGAATAAAGAAGTAATCCATTTAATTTCAAAATTAGCTTTACTTAGTTTTTTGTTTTGTGTATTTATAACCTTTGGATTGATGTTGGATCACCCAAATCAAAAAATCAATTGGCATATTTTGAGTTTACCAGGTATTCCTGAGTATCAAGTAATTTTGAAATGGGTCAACGGGTTATGGATCGTAGGATTGCTGATTACATCAGTAAAATATGTATTTTCATTAAATTATTTGAGTAATATCAGAAGACAAGTAGATTTTGAATTTCCACAGGAATGGATCCAAACTTTTTCCAGGATTAAAGAGGCTTATTCATTGAATGCGAATGTACTTTTAGCTCACTCTGAGCATGTTAGTTCAGCATTTGTCACAGGGGTTATAAAACCAATGATCATTATTCCCACTTCTTGGATTAATCAATTAAATGTGGATGAAGCTGAATGTATTATAGCACATGAATTAGCTCATATTTTACAATTTGATCATTGGATGAATTTAGTTTGTAATATAGCAGAAATCATTTTTTTCTTTAACCCTGCAGTTTATTTTATTAATCATAGAATTCGATTTCAGAGAGAATTGTGTGCAGATGCAAGAGCTATACAATTAATCAAGCGATCATTGGAATATGCTTCCTTGATTTTAAAATTGGAATCTAAATCAAGTGTAAAAAATCCATTTGTTTTGATTGGATTCAGTGCGATTAGAAATCAATTGAGTCATAGAATTAAGCAGATATTGAATATTCATGAGACAAACACCTATACGCACAGTATTAATTATTCATATGTAATCATTTTTTGTATTGGATTAATAACCTTATTTAATATCCATCCTACTCAAAACATTACAACAGACCATCTCGTCAGCAAGGATCTTCAAAAACATACAGGTATAACAACTAGCATTGAGCGTCACACTTTAAAGATTAATGGTAAGACAAGTTTAGTTAGTATACGTAAAACAAATTTGGATCGGTTACAGTCCATTTCAAATTTTAAAGAAGATCATAATAATCAACAAACTACGATTCATCAATTATCTACAGAAGAAATTAAGACAACTAATGATCAATTGGATCAGGTTAATACTATGCAGACTGGCGAGTTATCATTGAACTATACCTATAATTATGATACCATGTTTATCGTTGATTCAAGGAGTACTAATGACTGGCAAACCATGTCAGTACAACAATATATTGATTCTATTGGAGTAGGTTTATGGAATGAGAAATTCCAAAATGCCAATAGATATAAGCAATTAAAACATATTCTATTCCTTCAAAAGCAAGAATATTATTATAAAGTTATATTAAGCCAAAATATACCTTTCGGTAGTACGAAATCAAGCACGCCAAAATTGCATATCATCGAAGATGCTCAAATTAATTAATTTTTAAAATTTAAATTTATGAAAAATTTATTATTGACTTTCATTTTATTAATTTCATTTCAAAGTTTGTCTTTTAGTCAAACTAATAATACCCAATCCAAATCAGAACGCACTGAACGTAAAATTATCATTAAGAAAATTGTAACAGAAGGAGATGAAAAAGTGGATGAAATCGCTATTCAAAAAATGGTTGATTCAATACTACTAACTCAAGGTATCGAAGATAAAGGAAATAAAAAAATTAAAGTTATTATTAATGAGAAGGATGGTAGTCAGCAGGTAGATGTCAAGGTTGATGATCTCGAAAAGGAAATTGAAATCAAAAAGCTTGGTGGTCAACAGATGCGATACCATATGATTGAAGAGGAACAATTGAACCATGAACCTGAAAATAAAGCAGTATTGGGTTTAATGTTAAATGAAGTGGGAGGTAATAATGGTGCTTCAATATCTGAAATCATCGAAGGAAGTGGAGCAGATCAATCAAAACTAGAAGTTGGCGATATCGTTTTAAAAATTGATGGTAAAAAAATGAAAAATTATTCAGATGTTATCGAATATCTTTCTGATAAGAAAGTAGGTGATGTCGTCAAGATTAAATATTTACATAACGGAGAAATAGAATCAACAAAAGTGAAGCTTGGCAAAAGAACAACTAATTCGGGATGTTCTAAAAGTAAATCATGCTGTCAATCTAAAAGTAAATGCTATACCATAAATTCAAATATGAATAAGGATTCCGATAATAGTAATGAAATAATAGTTAAAGAAATCCAATTAGATCAATTAAGAGATCTAGAAAACTTGGAAGTGATTCAAAGTCCTGATCCAAATGATTCCAATGACAGTGATATCCTGGATCGAGATAACCAATCTTCACTTGCCATAGAATATTTATCCAGTACTCCTAATCCGAATCAAGGTCAAATGAAGGTTAATTTTCAAGGTAAAAAGGGACCTACAACCATTAGATTAGTAGACATGAATGGCAAGGAACTTTTTGAAGAGAAGATTGAAAATTTTGATGGAACATATAATAAAGACATAACGGTTACAGATGCAAAAGGTACATTGATCTTATATATTACTCAAGGGAAAAAAATTATATCTGAAAAAATTATAGTTAAATAACGCCAATATTTTTAAAACAAAAAAGAAAAGCTTCATTATTAAATAATGAGGCTTTTTTATTTAATCAGTATGTTTATTTAATTTCTTTTCTATCTGCAACAAACTTTTCTGAATATCTGATAATTTATCATCCTGCCATTGATCATAATTTAATTTGGGATCATGATATGCAATATGAGCTTGGTATTGCCATATTTCAAATACTTCATCATAACTTATTTCTACCATTGGAAATATGGTATTATCTGAATGAAGCGCTAATTTCTTAGTTTTATGATTGGGAACAATTCTTTTATATACGATACCATTTTCTTTAGTAATCAATACATAAGTATTCCCTGCAATAATATCTTCAAATTTAGGAATAGAGACACAAATGACTATCGTGCCGGACTCAATGGGTAGCATACTGTCGCCTCTGATTTCAAATCCTCTGAATGGACCTTTTTTAAGTTTTGGAATCGAAAATCTGGGCAACTCTCTGATATATTCGGGGTCTTGAAGACTTTCAATGTAACCTGCCTCAGCATGAATAGGGACCAATTCTACATTAGGGACAAATGGTTCTGATATTGTATGATCCTGATTATCACGATGTAAATAGGTTTGAATCAGATCATCGTTTAATTTTTTCTTGACTAAATGTTCAATAGAAATATCATAGAGGTTGGCAATTTGAATCAGTGTGTCCAAATTCGGTTCTGTGTGTCCTCGTTCATAATCCCCCAGTGTTGTGCGTGGGATGCCTAATTTTTCCGATATTTGCAGTTGGGACAAACCAGCTTTTAAACGTAAAAATTTAATATTATCAGCAAAATTCATATTAAGGTTTGGTTGCAAAGTTAAGTCAGTCGAATTATTCGGCATCAATAATTGGGTATTATTTAAAATAATATTTTGAATTCATGAATTGGAAACGAACATATATGCAGTTTTGGCATCGTCATCCTTGGGTGACCTGTTCGTTTTTTATATTCATTATCATTGCTTTTTTATTATCATTTATCATAGGATCTCATCCTTTTTATTGTAAATTCAAAGGTGAAAGTTATTTTCTAGTTTGGTCTAAAGAAGCTCCTAATGGTTCAAATCTTCAGCAAGCATTGCTTGAACATCAATTCAAATGGGAGGAAGTTGATTTTGATATAGTTTATTGGCCAATTTTTAATATAGATCCCTATAAGACTCATCAGGAATTGTCTTGGTTGCCACCAGGGACTTTTAACTCAGAGGCCAAGTTTATTTTGGGCAGTTATGAATTGGGAAGAGATGTTTTGACTTCATGTTTGGTTGGATTACAGCAAGCTTTGTTTCTTAGTTTTTTAAGTATCTGCATAGCATTAATTCTGGGATTACCTTTAGGATTAGTTGGAGCATACTATCAAAAAACCGGAATCACATTATCCATGTGGAGTGCTATGGGCTTCCTTCTTATTTTAGGAATAAGTTGGTATCTGATACTGTTACTTATAAGTTTTAAAATACTCAATGGATTTATTGGAATTCTATTTATTCTCATTTTGATCGCCTTGATTGGGTTTAGTTTCAATGTATGGAACCGAAAACCGGACTTAATCATATATCCGGATTTTTATGTTGTAAAAAGTATTGAGTTTATTAAATCCTTACCATTGCTTATGATCATGTTAATTTTATTACAATGGATAAACAAACCGAATCTTGTTTTTTTAAGTTTGTTCATTGGATTATTTTATGCTTTTAGCTTCGCAAAATATACCAGATATATTGTAAGGTCAGAAAAGGAGATGACTTATATCTCGGTGTGTAAATCGTTGGGTTATACAGATGTAAGAATTATGCTCAAGCATTTATTACCTGCTGCTTTTCAAACTTTGTTGCCATACATTGCTTTAGGTATGGGGAGTGTGGTATTATTGGAAGCCAGTATATCTTTTTTGGGTTTAGGCTTACCCGTTGAATCCATAAGTTTAGGTCAAATGATGCATAGTGCGCGGTCCTATCCTTCAGCATGGTGGGTGGTTATTTTTCCCGGAGCATGTGTTTTTTGGATCGTTTATTGTTTTCAGACTTTAGGTACTGGATACACATCAAAATTTAATGAATGAAAT
>Ga0138256_10004461_pt1 | contig 14878 bp, 13 predicted proteins | sample KNB2016incub_MG_FD_105486 | JGI IMG/M metagenome (GOLD analysis project Ga0138256, IMG submission 105486) | Active sludge microbial communities from wastewater in Klosterneuburg, Austria - KNB2014incub_MG | ecosystem: Engineered > WWTP > Activated sludge > Unclassified | place: Austria... | reverse complement strand
GTCCAACGCGGAGAGCAACCTGGAAACACACCCCCGGCCAGCAAACAGGCCGGGGGTGCTATCCTATCTTCCAAAAAATATAAAGAATTCCGTTCTACGCAGATACTTCAACTTTTTCCCACTCTATAGTAGCTACATCTAACAGAACAAGGCTATACCCAACATCTTTCAACGAAATATTCCCAAGATTTCTAAAAACACCATCCACTTCCATCAATCTAAATTAGAGATCCATATTTCATTTGGGAAATTCTCGAGTGTGTCTGAGACTGTAACGATTTTCATGAAGGTATAGATGAGTTATGCAATGAAGTAAAACGAAGATTAAGCTCTGATGGTGCCGGAGGGTATCTCACCTCCGGCACCATCAACTACAAGCCTTGTCTCGCGCTCCAGCACTTTGGCAGCGAGTGCCTTGTGCCTTGCGTGAAACCTAGAACACGAACGTGCCGTCCACCAAGATCGGCTTGCCGTCGACCACGAGCGAGCCGCCGCCGCGCAGATCACAGACCATGTCCTGATGGACCACGGAAGAGCCCTCCTGGCCACCGCAGTCTTCGAACCCGTGGCCGAACGCCACATGGACCGTGCCACCGATCTTCTCGTCCAACATCGTGTTGCCCGTAGCACGGGTCACGGCCATGTTAGTACCGATGCCGAGCTCGCCGATGCCACGAGCTCCGTCGTCGGTGTCGAGCATGGACACGAGCAGATCTTCGCCGACCTGGGCGCTCGCATCGACGATGCGGCCGTCAACGATCCGAAGAACGATTCCCTTGATGGGCCGCCCGTTGACGTCGATCGGGACCTCGGACGAGGATGCGAAGACGCCGTTGACGCTGTCTTCCACCGGGGAGGTCCACACCTCGCCCCCAGGGAAGTTGAGCTCGCCGGCATCGTTCTCGAACGTCCGCCCCTCGATGACCATCGAGACATCGGTGCCGGGACCAATCAGCCGAACGCGCTTGCCACCACGCATCGCGCGGATGAGCTTGGCGTTCTGCCGCCGAATGCGGTGCCACATGGCCACCGGATCCTTGCGATCCACGCCCATCACGCCATAGAGGAAGTCCTCGTAGGCGCGCAAGCCCATGCCCGCCGCTTGAGCAGCCGAGTTGACGGGATGCTCGGTGGCAACCCACGTCAATTCCCGGGCCGCCCAGCGCTCACCGAACCGCATGTTCGTCTCCGCGTAGGCGCGCGAACGCGCTTGGCGACGCAGAGGATCTACGCCGGCATTGGCGTTGGCGTTGGCCGCCGCATCGATCTGCACGAAGTGGTCGAAGGTGTTGTTGGCGACTACGTCGAAGGGGCTTGGGGTCATGAGGGCCTGCTCCGAGGCGAGATCGTACATCACGTCATCGATCTCAGGCAAGAAGCGGCTTGTGGGGACTCCACCAGCACGGTACACCTCGGCGTAGACGGCCCGCATGAGCGGGATGCCGAGTTCGCTGTGGTAGATGACCACCAAGTTCCCCGGCTTAACGCCGAGACAGTAGCCAACGAGCACTTCAGCTTGCTTCTGCATTCGCGGATCCATCATGTGGTTTTCCTGCTCTTTCCCCCCGTAGGGTGTGAAGAAGATTTGCTGTACGGGGAAGAGTCCGTACGAGCAAGATTGTGTTCAAGAGCTCTTCCATAGTAAGCACTTGTAATGCCCACAACAGAAGAGCCCTATAGGCTGTAGTTGTCAAAGATCTTTAGTTCATTTGAACCAAAATTGAAAAGCTTATTATACAATACTATGGGTAGCTTTACAAATATCCCGGAGTCAGAAAGCGAATATATATATCCCAGCAGTTACAGCAATCCAAAAGACTGTCGAAGCCAACGACATGAGCTGATACAAAATATACACGGCGTCGTTTGACAGATTCACAAACCCAAAATCATCAGGCCGATACGTTTTCTCCCAAAACTGATGCGAAAACCAATAGATCATCTCTCCAAAATGCCTGAGCGAAAAGAAGATGCCATACACAAAAAGCATAAAACTCAGCGAGAAGAAGCCAATCAATCCGATGCAAAACAATAGTGGAAGAATAATCAACATGTCGCCTTTGACATAGACTGTCAGAAGGCGCAGAAAGGGATGCGGATTGCTATAGAACCAGTCGTTGGAAATACTTTTTAGTTTAGTTAACATATCAACAAGACCAGGTCTTGTGAGGCTACCGCCTCGTAACTTTCTTTGTAGGTAACAATGATACCGATGGAGTAGGCGATATGCCCACAATCATATTATTTATATCTTTATGAAGTCGCTGCCAATTATCCTGCCCATCAATTGAATTCAATATATACTGACCATCATTCGACACACTATGTTGTAAATAATTATCGGTAGTCAAAATGATTTGTTGCATTTCGTAATTCTTTGCTTCAGAAGATTGAGAAAGAAATTTGTTGACCAGTTCTAGTGGCATATCAGTTCGCAAATTTTTCTCCAGATCATTCATAAGTGGAATGATTTTTGGAATAAACGATACACTCAAAATTTTTGATCGCATGGCATCTAGAAACAATTGCTGACGTTTTGCACGACCAAAGTCTCCGCCATCTTCTAGGGAATGGCGAGATCTTACAAACTTTAGCGCGGTCTCGCCATTCATATGTTGCTGACCGGCAGAAAATTGCAACGTTTCATATCTGCATGGATAGGCAAGTTCTGGGCTTTCTGTCGCGATCTTTTCAAGTTCTTCAAACTTGGCAAGATCGCTAGGGTCTACTCCACATAAATCAGTTTCTTTTCCATCAATGGGGTATTCTACATCTGTAAAAGCCTTTTCTACGACAATATCTATGCCGCCGAGTGTATTTATAGCTTGCCTAAAACCATCAAAATCAACGGCAATATAATTATCAATAGGGAAGCCAACAATGCTTCCAACTGTTTCTTTAACGAGCTCACTCGCACCTTGCTCGCCGTCATATTTGACTGGGACGGCGGGATAGTTTTTCCTAAATAGCCCGGTCTGATATACCGAATTTATTTTTCGATAAAATTTTTCATCTGTGGTTGTGGGAATTTGAACCCAAAGATCTCTTGGAACCGAAACTACAAGGGCTGTATGTTTTTCCAGATCAATTCTTAGTACCATCATGGTGTCTGTTAAATATGCTCCGTCGTGTCCTGCGCCTCCATAGCCCATGACTAGCAGTGAAAATATCTTTTTTTCTTTAGGAATAGTTTTGCCCCAAATTGAAGATTTTGTGTTGATTGAGTTGAAGAGTTTGACGACTCTAAAAGCGCCGAACAAGATGATGAAGACTATAGCGATGGTAATGCCCAATGCAATTTTCTTCCGTTTTTCAACATCTTTGACCATGGGAACATTATATCAAGCCCGTGGCTTAAAAAGATCGTGTCTTACTCAATACCAATCACTTGGCGCCTTCTAGTGTTGGTATGATCTTTTTAAGCCACGGGCTTAACTAGAAACCTATAGTATTGTAAATGAGCCTGTTTTGAGGTATAATATAGCCAACGAATTGATCGCTTTTTCTGCTGTGGTCTTTTTCGTTGAGCGTTTACAACTAGACTTGGAAAGGAAATTTATCTACCGAAAACAACGACCCTGTCACAAAGGGGTTTTAACACAAGCAGATCTCAATGGAGACTGCTCCAACTGCCTTGGCTGTCTGGCCAGGCTCACTACCTTCACGGGAGGACAGAACATGCATCGTCTCCGCCTGGCCATCGCGGCCCTCATCATGGTCGTATTCTCGACCGCAGTCTCGGCATCTTTTGCAAGCGCCCAGGAGAGCAACCCACCGCTGGTGGTCTCCTCGGACAGCTGGCAGGACGCCTTCAATGCTGGCGAGAGTGGCGCGTTCGTGAACCCGGACACCATGTCCGGCCCGAGCACCAACCTCGACAACACGACCGACGGCCCACCTGAGGGCAGCGTGTACCTTGTGGGGATCCTTACCGGTCACCACCTGGCGCGCTGCAACGGCGACATTGTCGCACAGCTCGATCCGGATCGCTTCGAGGGATTGTTCGGGTACCTGGTACCCAACTACCCCTACGTTGGTCTGCTGGCAATGCCGCAGGCTGACGGCACCTACTACAAGGTGCTCGATGTGCGCGCGATTGCGCGCAGCGGTTACTGTGGGCGGACCCCGCCCAGGCAACCGGTCGAAACGGGCGAGCTGGGGATTGGCGAGGCGGGAAGCCCCATCCCATTCAGGTTGTGGGGGTGTTTTCGTCCCATGGGACGGCGCACCATTCCGCTTCACGTGTGGCCTCAAACAGAACTCCTGACCCTATTCCAGGATCACCTCGATTGGGAAACCACCCTCCAGGGCAAGGTGTCCCAGCTGAAGGTGAACCTGCGGAACGGCTACGGAGAATTTGGTCGCGAGACCATGCATGAGCTCGAGCGCGCGATTTTCGTGGACGAGCTCGGCTGTGGCAAACGCCACACGGCGTTTCTGCCGGCAGTGTACTGCGACTGGCGCTGTCAGAAGCTACACTTCCCGGCAGTACTGAACGGCCAAGACCCTAAGAAGTCGTGGCCGAGTGGACGCAGTTCGGTCTACTTGCCTATCGTCAGCACATGGCGTTCGGATGGAGTAGCGGCAACGCCCTTCATCACTACAAGCGTTCGCGTGTTGACGGGTGAGACGGACAGCGATGCTGCGCCGAACGGACTTGCCCAACGGACGTACTGGCTCTGCAGCCTGCGCTCGACCGTGCTGGTGACGGATGATGGGGGACACCCCGACACCATCACCGACACGAAGAAGCTGAAGTTGCTCGAGCCTGTGAGCATGGGAGACCGCGTATCCCAGCTCACGCCCACCGAACACTTCCGCCTTACGTGGCCCTGGGTCAGCCCTGGGCGCGTCGACGGGAAGGCTTGTGAAGGCGTCATTGTCTCGAATTCGAACCAGCGTCACGCGGTGCTCATCATCACCCGCGATGGCTACTACGAGTTCTCGATCGGTGGTGACTTCCGAGTTCTTCCGAACGGCGCAGTGCTATTCGGCCATCAAGTTGGCAACATCGTCACGTTCTACATCGCACTAGAAGGGGCCATCGCTTGGCCAAGCCTGTTCGATGAAGGCGTCTTCGGATTTGCCAAGTTCGAGATGGACGTTTCTGATCCCGCACTCGCAACCGTGCGGCAAATCGGATTCTTCCAGACATGGTCACCCGTCTACGAGGTCGCCGAGACCTCAATCGGGGGACGTATGCTTCTGCAGCTGGTCGAAGAGGACGGCCTCGTCCGTTCTGTCGATCCCAGCAACATGCAGGAAGTCGCTACCACGCGGTTCCCTAATGTGCAACGGACCGCGGCTCTCGAGCCGCGCTTCGCGTTGCATCGGGGAGTGTGGCATCACCGCACCAACTCAATCGAGGAGGGCGGGCGATACATGGTGATCGGATCGGGGAAGAAATCTGGAGTGGTCGTGGTCGACCTAGTCGACCATACCTCCTGGATCCTCGAAACACCCGAAGCACAGAAGATTCTCGGAGTCGCCATCAAGCACACGTCTGGCGGAACACGAGGCCTTCTCGCGGTCCATGGAGGTGACCGAGTCTTCGTTCTACAACCGAATAGCGACTGGAAGAGTGCTCGTCTGCTGAGCCAGTTCATCTTCCCGAAGTCGTCAATCCAACCCCTAAGCTATCTGTCGGGTCCGCAAGGATCCATCGGCTGGCTGTGGGGCGACGAATTCGTCGTGAGCTGGGGGCAAGAAGACCCCCGAACAGGTCGAAACCATCGATACGAGTTCGCCCGCATCAAGCTCCACGTCGACAACAACGTAATGACCCTGGACTGGGTCTACGACGTCGACTGGAACTGGAAGGAAGCGTGGCCGAACGACATCTGGCAGTGTGAAGGGGAGTGCGCGGGACCACCGCCACCAACTTCGACTCCTGTGCCAACGAACACGCCGATTCCAACAGCGACGCCCACGACCCAACCAACGGTGACGCCGTCGCCGACAGTTGGACCATGCGTCCCTTCGTCCAAGCCAGCAGACATCATGCTGGTCGCAGACGGATCAACGAGCATGGAAGGCGATCGCTCCAAGCAACTCGGCTTGGCGGTGGAAGTGTTCACGTCGATGGTTGCCCAGCCCAATCGCATCGGGCTGGTAACGTTCGCCGGAGGCGCCGCGTTGCGGCAACCACTGACGAACGATCGAGACGCTGTGGGTCGCGCCCTGAGAGGCACAATTCTGTCGGCAGGGACTCGTATCGACCTTGGTCTTCAGAAGGCCAGGGAAGAACTCAACGGAGCAAACCACCGGCAAGAATTCGCGAAGGTGATCGTACTCATCACCGACGGCGAGCACAACGGCACGCCCGAGGACACCGTTCTCGAGCAGGCCGCACTCGCCAAGAAGGAGGGTGCTATCATCTTCACCATCGCGCTGGGCACAACCCAGCGCGGCCAAGACCTGCTGAAGTTGGTGGCGACCAGTCCGGATCGCCACTTCTTCTTCTCGCCGAGTCCGACCCAGCTGGTCGCGATCTATCAGGAGATCGCCAGGGCAATCCCTTGCCCGACCAGCACTCCGACGCCGTAAGTCGGACCCTTTCCAAGTCTGAGCAAGCTGGCGCCCCCTTCCGAGGGGGCGCCAGCGCTCATTCCTTCTAAGTACTGCATATCAACTTCCAACAGACTCTCTTCATGCTATAATCAAATTTATGCCCCAAAGCGTATTGTCAGTCCGTAATTTGTCAAAAACTTTTGGAACCTTTCAGGCCGTCAAAGACGTATCTTTCGACCTCGAACAAGGTAAAATTGTTGGTTTCCTCGGTCCCAATGGGGCAGGGAAGACCACAACAATCCAAATGCTTCTTGGCCTACTTATTCCAACTTCAGGTAGTATTTCGTACTTCGGCAAAGACCTCTACACATTTCGTCAAGAAATTATGGAAAAAGTTAATTTTTCATCAACATACATTAGTATGCCTTGGCGGCTAACTGTGAAAGAATGTCTTACCTATACGAGCTTGTTATATGACATGAAAAATCGCCGCAATAGAGTAGGGGAAGTCATAGAAATTTTCAGACTCACAGAGCTTCAAAAGAAAGAAGTCTCACAACTTTCTGAAGGTCAAAGAACTCGGCTCATGCTTGCAAAAGGCTTTATTAACAATCCAGAGGTTCTTTTGCTAGACGAACCAACCGCTTCAATGGACCCTGAAACAGCTCAATATATTCGCGATTTTATTCAAGAATATAGAAAAACACATAACATTTCGATCCTGTTTACCTCGCATAATATGCCCGAAGTTGAAGACATCTGCCATGACGTAATTTTTATCAACGGTGGGGAAGTTATCGCACATGATACTCCTGACAACCTAGCGAGAAGATTAGATATTTCGCATGTTTCACTAACCGTCAAAGACGGCCTCAAGCGCGTTGCGGCAATCTGCGATGATGATAAGCTGCCGCATATAATCAATGGCCGCTACATAACAGTTGACCTCAAAGAAAAGGCAATTCCCGACTTTCTCAAAAAACTTCTTGAAAAAGGCATTGAATATACCGAAATTAGCATCGACAAACCAAATTTGGAAGATTTTTTCTTAGCAGTTACAGGGAAGAATTCTGTAAAAGTTGAAACTAACATATGAAAGCACATAGATTATTAGCTGTCGTACTCCGACAGCTCTACGCAACAAGACGCAGTCTTGATCGCCTAACCGACATTTTCTATTGGCCGGCGATCGACTTAGCCATCTGGGGGTTAACGAGCTCATATTTCCAAAAGCTTTCTGGTGGCCAGGATCATATTGTGGTAACCATATTAACAGGGCTTGTTCTATGGATCATTCTCTATATGGCAAGTAATTCTATTGCAATTACGATTCTTGCTGACTTGTGGGATAGAAATCTAATGAATGTGCTTGTTTCGCCATTATCATGGACAGAATGGATGGCTGGGAATATTCTTCTATCATTGATAAAAGTAATATTGAGTTTCATTTTTACTTTGCTGCTAACGCTCTTGTTATATAAGATATCGTTATTTTCGACAATGGGCCTTCTTATTCCGCATATTGCACTTTTAATTATGACTAGTTGGTGGATTGCCTTTATTATTATTGGATCGATCCTACGCTTTGGTACGCGCATTCAAACGCTTGCCTGGGCATTGGTGGCTGTAATATCGCCATTCTCAGCAATATACTATCCTTTAAGCTCTCTGCCGAAGTTTGCTCAATACATATCATATGTTATCCCTTCTAGCTATATTTTTGAAAGCGCGCGCGAAGTTATTGCAGCAGGTCATTACGATACTTTCAAGCTCGGCATGTGCCTAGGATTAAACATCATCTACCTCATACTTAGCCTGATCTATCTCAAGACCAGCATTGATACTGCGCGCACCAAAGGCTTAGCTAGTCTATATTAAGCCCGTGGCTTAAAAAGATCGTGTCTTACTCTAAACTAATCACTTGGCGCCTCCTATTTGAGCTACGATCTTTTTAAGCCACGGGCTTACTTTTACCCCTCTCTGTCAAAATTCAACCTAGAGTGGAGTAGAGAGTAGCGCATTCTGACAATATAAACCATTAATTCCCGCAACTTATAGTGCGAAAAATAATAGATTTTTAATCCAAGACAATTCGGAGAACAATAGCAGAACATTTGCAGAATCATTATCCACACATAACAAGAGTTTGCACACCAACTGTATTACATCATACCAATGTTATTATCCACACTACTCTCGCGAGGGCTTCCTACGACGTCGTAAAAGATACAATTTACGACGTCGTACAATAACGATTCCCCGCATGCATAGACAACTAATAACCACTATCATTGGCACACATCTGATTTGGAGAACTGAGACGACACTACTTTCCAACCATTAGGTGTCTTTAATCATGTTTCCATATTGGTGTACATTGAAATACATCCGTTATTAAGACTCCTATCATAGATAAGGACCAGAACCACTCTCGCTCTCTCAGAACACCAAATTAATTTAGAGCGCCAGATCAATATAAAAATGTACTTTTTAGCGTAAATTTAATTGACTTTAGTGTGCATCACACTTAATAATGAATTAATTTGGAGCCTTGAGACTTGCCAGACTCTCTCTTTTAGCCTCAGAACTGTATCAAAACCGATCACTGTACGTGTTGATTTTAGAGCCTCAGATCGATCTATATTAAAGGGTCTGAGGCTAAATATTGCGACTTTTACAATACAACTAGCAGTTATCCACATGAGTGCCAGACCTCTTCTCGAGAAGTGGGGCTACCTAAAACACGTATAGCACATAATTAAAAGCCGCCCCACACATATCGCTCAAAAATGTATATTCCTAAGCTAGAACACAAGATTGACTGCCACTTGCCTTTCGCAAATCTCACGTACGTGAATTATTAGTAAATACTATAGGATATTACTATGGGCCATTTACTATAGGACATAAATCTCACGTTCGTGAAATAACCAACTCCCCTCTCCTCTGCTTCTGGAGGCACCACATTAAAACAACTTGAGGCTAAAAGAATACTTTTATTATTACCATCTAAGACCAAGCACGAAGATTATGAACGTGAAAATGAAGACAAAAATATACTCACGAATGCGCTCCTTAAAAAACGAACCTTGGAGATAGACCTGAACTAACCCACTTAATCCGTAATAAAGCGAGGTCAAGATGAGCGCATAAATTGACTGATTCATAGGTATAAATGAAAGCACCATCCCCGCTTCTGCAATTAGCAACGCCACAAACAGAGCTTGCATTACAGTCTTTTTTTCAATTTTTGAGGTCGGTTCGATACTCCACAAAAGGTGGAATGTAAGTGGAAGCGTCGTAATAAAAATGAGCCCGAAGTTAATGAAAAAGTATAGTCGCAATGAAATAATGAGGCTATATGTTAAAAAAGCAGAAATAGTAAGAAATAAGAAGTTTACAGAATAAGCAGCCCTATAAAGCTGTAAGCTCTTTGAAACTCCTATATTAAAGATATTTTGCGACAACATAACCGCGTAAATGGAGATTGTATACATAACGATAAATGGAATCCGAGTGAGCCATCTCTGAGGCAAAAAGAAGTAAAAAAGATAAAAAACTATTGATAAATACACGGGGTGCAAAAACAATGTAATCCATTCGTGATCGGTTATCCCCTCCAATATCGAAAAATATGTGGCTACATAGACCGTAAGCAAAATAATCGGAACAAATATATAAATATCTTGATAACTGAAAAAGGAGGAAAAAAGGAGGAGCGCCATCATGAGGAAGGTCGCAACGATAAATCGTTGGCGCTTATCAATGCGAGCAATTAGTTTTTCAAGATGCTTCATACATAGTTAGTATATACATTCATAACATCATCTAGATCTTCGAGCTTCTCGATGAAAGCATCTACCCTTTCTGCTTGCTCTTCTGTTAGCTCTACCGTGACAGTTGGGCGATAATATAATTCAATACTCTCTTTTACCTTTCCCATCAACTCAAAAGGAATGTAAAGAATGTACATATCGTCTTCGTCTTCAATTTCAAAGGCTTTATATTCGTCAGCGAGCTCGTATAGTTTTTCTTCAGAAATATCGCTTTTCTTATGCTCGAGCACACCGCATTTTACATATTGATAAGACACAGCATTTTGCGAGGCAATTTTGCCTCCATTCTTTTCAAGAACAAGCTTTACCTCGGCGTTTGTCCTATTTGTATTATCAGTAGTCGCCGAAATAAGCAAGGATACTCCGAATGGGCCAAATCCCTCATACAACAATTCTTTCATATGTGCCCCATCGCCACCAGCAGCCTTATCAATAGCTCTTTGTATTGTGTCCTTGGGCATATTGACCGCTTTAGCACGATCTACCGCAAGACGCAGCTTAAAATTTTTCTCTGGATCACCAATACCGCCGCCTTCGTGAACTGCTGTACTGATAATACGAGACATTTTGGTAAAAACTGCGCTTCTTTGCGCATCATTTACACCTTTTTTCCTTTTAATATTTGCCCATTTAGAGTGTCCTGACATATTATTTATTTATCTTTGTTGACAAACTATCGCGTTCTCATTATACTACAAAATCGTTTGACCTTATGGAACTACAAATAGAAAACATTCACAAACAAGCAGTTGACGCAGCAATAGCTAACAATTGGGCAAAAGCAATAGAGCTTAACACCAAGGTTATTGCGCTTAATCCTGAGTATTTAGATGCATATCTTGGGCTAGGCTACGCACATCTTCAGCTCAGAAAATACAAAGAATCCAAAAAGTATTATCAGGAAGCGCTCAAAATTGATCCAAATAATTTTATCGCGCGTAATAACATTGAAAAAGTAAGTATCTTGTCTAAGTCGGGCAACACATCTTCTAACGAATTACCTGTTGATCCTAACATTTTTATGAACTTACGAGGAAAAACAAAGGTTATTACCCTACTCAATGTGGGTAAGCCCGACGTATTAGTAAAATTAAACATAGGTGAAAAAGTAGAATTACGCATTAAGAAGCGCCGCATAGAGGTGCGAAATGTCGCAGATGAATATATCGGCGCCTTACCAGATGATATATCAAAACGACTTATGTTCTTTTTAGAAGGTAAAAGTACTTTTAGCACATTTATCAAGTCATCTACAAAAAATAGCGTCGATGTCTTTGTGCGAGAAGAAAAGAAGGGTCGAAAAGTAAAAAACTTTGTTTCTTTCCCTGAAAATATCCAGGATGATTTTAAATTCATGCAAAATAAATCTGGGGATGATGATTCATCAGAAACATCAGAAGATAGTGACGACCTTGAGGCGGTCTCAACAGAGATAGAACATGATCACGATAAGCCTAACGACTTTGATAGTCTTGAAGAATTTGACCGCAATGAAAAAGATGAGGAAACCTACTTTTCTGAAATAGAAGAAGACACAGATGATGAATTCGAAGACTGATGATCGTGATTGTAATGTGTAACTTTATCTTCAAAAAATACAATTGAACCCTTTATTTTTTTCCTCTGAAAGAATTTTTCTAGCTCTTCGCCAAATGTAAGATCGGTCATTGATCGAAGAGCAAATAAAAACGATATCACCAAAATCAAAGCTGAAATTACAAGTATATTTATTCCCATAATCTTTCGAGGTCTTTGCCTAAGTATATCACTATGTCAACACCCTCCGTATCGCCCGCTTCAACAATACATTTGAATGCTCGACTCAAAAAACGAACCGTATTGTTTGTGTCGGGCATACGTGTACGAAGAATGCATTGTGGATTATTACGTTCTGATTGCGCCAAATCAACAACGCGAATCCCCTGCCCTTCTATTACTCGCGATAATGTTACGGCGCTTTTGTATACGGAATATTTAAGTTGAACCTCTAGCCCTTCTTCACGCAATGTCTGATGATAAAAGAAACCCTTATATTTTTTGAGGAAACTCTTTTCTGAAAAAATTCGCGTTCCATCGTCTTGATCTCTCAGCACAGTACTGCGCAGCACTACGAAGTCTTGTTGGCGTCTTTTTGCTATTAGGTAGCCTATGTACACTTTGTCAAGAATATTCATATTTGTCATATTTGATGAAGAGAAAAGTGATTTTATTAAATGTATTTTTTGATATTCCGGCTCATCTGTATCAGGTTTTTCATATACTTTCGCATGTTTTGGCGATACATAATAAGTAACAAACGCAGAAATCATTGAAGAAAAGGTTCTCTGGAGAATCGCCGGGTCTTTTTGTAGCCCTACCAACTTTCCCAATGAACCTAAAGGATACTCATTATATCCGCCGGGAATACTAATCTTTTGCTCGTGCGATAGGCTGACAATGTAATTCACATTGTCAGTAAGTCCAAATGAAAGAATTGTGGCCTCTTCACCATAAAAAGCCACGTTGATTCTATCGTGGCGAGCAAATAATGCAGAGGCCCTGACGACTCGAATTCCCAAAAAACACACATACAAAATAATGACCAATGCTATTCCATACAGAATATTTGTCTGTTGTGAAGATTTACGCCATGCCATGTTCTATTTTAAGGCGTCGCACCTTTCCAATGATGTCTTTTTTAGGAATATTAAATCCAACAAGCACCTTTTTTACAATTGATAACGCCGCCTCAAATTCTGGCTGAACAACAATTTCAGCACCCAGATCTTTAATTCGTTGTCGATATTCTTCAATTGCAACTCTTGAAAAGACAATGATCTTAGGATTTAGTATCTTTGCATTAAGAACAATCATCTCTTGCGAATATAAATCTGGAACTGCCGATATGAGCATATTCGCTTTATCAGCATCGGCAAAGTCCAAAATATCTATATCGCTAGGGTCACCATAAATAATATTCACGCCCTTTTTCTTATATTCTTCGACAATGCGAACATTAATATCTATTGCAACAAACGGAACGTGAGCCAACGTTAAAGCACGACCAATGTAGCTCCCCACCCTTCCATATCCGCAAATTACTACATGTTTTTCTAAGCCAAGCACATCAATGTGAGCTGGTTGACTATCGATGTGATGAATTACATAATGGTCGAATGCAGGTGCGTATTTTTTAATATATTTTCTTAACATTGCGTATACCTTGTCTTTATGGTCAATCAATATTGGTGAAAGAGTGATCGTGACAAGCGTAGATGTGATAGCAAAGTAATATAGATCGTTGTTTAATAATCCACCCACTTGCGCTTGACGCAGAACAACAAAGGCAAATTCTCCGATTTGAGTCAGATACATTCCTGCGCTAAATGCTGTTTTTGAATGAAATTTATAATATGTAAATAGCAGATCGATGATAAAAAACTTACATATCATTGCTATAACGACGAATACAATTGTCATGGGCAATTTTTGTAATAATTGCGAAACATCAATCGTCGCGCCCATTACGACAAAAAATAAGATCGTAAATATGTCGCGCAGTGGGCGCATTTGTGAAAAAATCTGATAGTGTTCCATTGTGCCACCTATAATGGTTCCGGTGGCAAAAGCCGCTATAGCTGGCGATAAACCAAGATATGTAAAAATAAACACTGCCGATACCACGGTAAGAATCGTTAATAAATTAAGAAGCTCGCGCGATAAACTTGCTGTTTTTGCATATACATATGGAGCTAATTTTTGTCCTACAAAATACATAAACGCAAGAACGACAATGGTCTTACCCGATGTCATCAACACATTAGAAAGCACATATATCCCAGTCACTTTCAAACTCATTGAAGATAAAAATATCATGAATGGAATTACCATCAAATCTTGAAGCACTAGAATGCCTAATGTCATACTCCCTGTCAGCGAGTCTTCTTCTCCCTTTTCTTGAATTATTTTTGAAACAAGCGCAGTCGAAGATAGTGAAAATGCAAATGCCACGATAAATGACTCTAGTAATGAGGCACCTAACAATATAACTAATACAAAAAATACTGCAGTCGTTAAAACCATTTGAGCCAGCCCAATTGCTACAAGAAGTTTTCCAAAACGCCTCATTTTTCCTATATTGGTTTCTAAGCCAATAGTAAACAAAAGCAGCATCAGGCCAATCTGCGCGACAATTGCTAAAAAATTAGTAGCCGCGCCCTTTGTAAGAATACCCAGCACCATTCCTGAAATAATAAACCCCAACATTCGAGGCATTTTTAGTTTAGTCATTATGACCCCACCAAGAAAAGGAAAGAATATAAAGAGAATTGCATTAAAAAGAGAATCTAGCGGCAAACCAACCATATCTTTTTATCATATCATATCTTTATCTGACGTTCGTATTCTATTGAGAAGCGAGCTTCGGGCACAAGCCTAAGCCTTTCATATGGAATTGGTTTTTTTGTCTTCTCACAGATTCCATATTGGCCTTTATCCATTTTTTGTAGCGCTATTCCAACCAGTACTTTTTTCTTATTGAGGGCGTCTACTTC
>Ga0138256_10004460_pt1 | contig 14880 bp, 10 predicted proteins | sample KNB2016incub_MG_FD_105486 | JGI IMG/M metagenome (GOLD analysis project Ga0138256, IMG submission 105486) | Active sludge microbial communities from wastewater in Klosterneuburg, Austria - KNB2014incub_MG | ecosystem: Engineered > WWTP > Activated sludge > Unclassified | place: Austria... | reverse complement strand
ATCTGTTTTACCATCGGCATCAACATCAAAGAACACCGGCATTGAAGCGGAGCCAACATCAATCATTTCATCAGTAAGAAATTTATTTTTTACATATTGAAAATCGGGAGATGTATTACTTCCTGAATTATGATAATACCAGTTGTTATTCAGGTTTTCGGCTTGCGACTCTGTACAGGAAGAAACAATCATATCTGTTATGCCGTCATTATCTGTATCTAACAAATAAGCACTCGGAAATGTCACATAATTTACAGGACCTCCATTGGCTGGAAATGAGGTGTCCTGCCAGTCAATACTATCTGAGCCATTATTACTTGCGCCATTATGCAGATATAGGATGTTGTCGCCTAATAAATCACCATTTAGCAAGTCAGCATCACCATCGCCATCATCATCAAATGCAATCATACACGTACCGGAATGGCGGTTGGATAAAACATCAGCATTGGTATTGGTCAGCGGAATCCTGGGTAAGCCAAGAACTGCACTGTTGGAATTGCTGCTCAATGTCATGTGTCCCCACTTTGAATTAACTTCAGACAAGACAAGTGTATCTGTTCTGTTGAATAATTCTTTAGCCATGTTTTCGTGGTATTCAATAAAATTTGCAGAAATCTGAAATGTCAGCACATCAAGGTCGCCATCATTGTTGATATCAAATAATACAGGTTGATTGACTGGCGCTACATAAAGGCTGGTTGTAAAGCAATTTCCACCGGCATTCAGATAACAAGTTTGTAATCCTTGATATTGGAGTGAAAATGATAGTGTCCCGGAAGTAATAATATCATTTTGATAAACATTAAACCCTGAAACAGTACGATTGTAAGTAAAAATATCTTCACGACCATCACCATTATAATCAACAAGTAGACAAAAGTTTGTCATATCCTGAGGAAAAAGTTTTTCATAAAATGGATCATAACGGTAGTCAACATTTCCCGCACTTCCATAATTAATAAAAGTTCTTATTTTAAAAACTCCCGGATAGGTTGACTCCGATTGTTTCTCAAATGTAAATAAATCTTTTTTGCCATCATTGTTCATATCAATAGCCTGAAACATTGCCGAGTTAAAACCTCCGGCCCATGCATTGCGTAGCGGCTGGCCATTTTTGATTACAACAGGTGTGGTGTATTTATTAAATGTCTGTGATGTTGATGTTTGATGAACCATCAGCAATGAAAACAGAAAAACAAAAAAAAATCTCATATTAAAACTTAACAACCTTGTGTGAGCTGAAATGATTGCTTTCAGTAATTTGTAGAATATAAATACCATTATTCAGTCCCTGAAGACTAATAGTATTGATATAGTTTTGAAAGGGGCCTTCCATAATTACCTTGCCTGAAATATCAGACAGTTGAAATCTGCCGTTATGTGAATTGTTTTTATTGAGCTCAAAAACAATATAATCTTTGGCAGGATTTGGATAGACGGTAATATCTTTTTCGAAATGAATATTTTCTGCTAAACCTACAGGCAGATTTTTTGAATAAATGGAAAGCCCTCCTGCATAACATCCGGTAATAACTTCGTCCATGCCGTCACCGTTAAGGTCGGCAATATCGAATGACGCCTGATAGGGTTCGAAAACTGAAAACATGTTTGTAGAAACCTGATTAAATGTGCCACCAAGATTGCCATCAATGTTATCGTATTTCTGAATGTATCCGTTTTCATTTGAAACCAAAAGTTTCGATACACCATTTTCTTTATAAAAGTGAGGATAACTGAATCCGTAAAAAGATTGTGCATTGCCAACAAAGACATTGCCTAATTTATTGGTAACATAGGTAAAAGCAGGAGTGGTTGCAGTACCTGTATTCTGATAGTAATAAATATAGCCATATCGTTCACCGATAATAAGGTCTAAAAGTCCATCATTATTGATGTCAGCTAAAAACGGAAAGCTATTTGTTCCAACATCAATGTTTTGAAAGTTAAAGCCATTAGGTGCTAGTGTAAATGTTGCAGGCGTTGTGCCGTTATTAAGATAGTAATGTAAAATTCCATCTTTATCACCCAATATCATATCGGCAAATCCATCTCCGTTAAGGTCGCCAAATGTGGCATTCAACCCAACTCTGCCTAACGAACGCAGGTTGTTAAAGTCATCCGTCACAAACTCAAATTCAGGTAGAGAACCTGTTGTGATGTTATGATAATAAGACAAAGCAGATTCGTAATGTCCACTTGCAGAGTCCTGAGTAAAATAACCGAAGTTTCCTATTATCAGATCTTTTTTTCCGTCATTATCTACATCAAAAAAACGCACATAAGCACCGGAACCTACATCAATCATTTCATCCGTCAGAAAACGTTTTTTTACAAATTGAAACTGATTGTTGTTGTTTGAGCCAACATTTTTATAGAGCCATGAATTTTGAAAATCTTCGGTCAGATATTCTGTACAACTTGAAACAATCAAATCTTTCGCCCCATCATTATCGGCATCGAAATAGAAGGGCGCAGGAAATGTTTTGAATACTGCTGGCACATCATACGATGGAAATAAGGTATCTTGTAAGTGAATGGAATCGCTCACACCGGGCACACCACTGTTTTCCAGATACAGCAGGTTGTTGCCAAGAATATCGCCATTAATCAAATCAAGATCGCCATCGCCATCCTGATCATATCCTATCATACAGGAGCCATTGTGACGTGGAGTTTTTATCAGTGAATCGGGAAGTGGAGGCGGTGCCAGAAAAAAACAATTATTAAAATCGAGAATGGCAGTATTGGAAACGGCACTTAAACCAACTTGAGCATAACACTGTCGTACCTGACGATATACCAAAGTGTCGCAGCGGTTATAAAGTTCTTTCGCATAATTTTCATGATACTCAATAGTGCCGCCAAGTAAGGTAAACGTTAGTACATCCAAATCACCATCACCATTTACATCATGCAGCACAGGAAGGTTTACATTACTCACATACAAATTGGCATAAGCGCCTCCCAGAAATAAACTATGAATTAGTGGGTAAGTTAAGCTAAAGGACAGGTTGTTTCCGGGAGTGACATCATTATGATACACTTCCATGCCGCCCGAATAGGAGTAGGTAAAAATATCTTCATTGCCGTCACAATCATAATCAACCAATAGCACCCAGTCATGCAGGTTTTGTGGAAAAAAACGCTCATAAAAAGGTGCATATATATAATCAACTTGACCTGCCGTTCCCTGATTGATAAAAGTCCGGATTTTATATGAGCCCGGATAGGCTGCTCCAAATTGTTTATCGAATAAAAACAAATCTTTTATACCATCATTGTTTAAATCAATTGTGCTGTAAAGAGGTGAGTTGATACCACCTGCCCATGGATTTTTTAAGGCCTGATTATTGACAAATACTTTTGGAGAAGTGTACTTGCTGTAGTTCTGTGCATAAACTGTATTAATGGTTGCAAATATTATCAGACATAGCAACAGATGTCTTAAAACAGGGCAGATGATGTTGATTTTCATTTTCTGATATTGAGTCATGACCTTGAATGGGACTTTCAAAAGTAGAAAAAAAATAGCATCAGCATCGGTTTATTCGTGAATTATTACAACTTTTGCATGAACAAAAAATTTTATTATGCCATCATTTGATATTGTAAATGAAATAGACATTCAGAAATTAGACAATGCCATTAATGTGGCAAAGAAGGAAATTGTTAACCGATACGATTTTCATGGTTCAAAAACAGAAATTGATTTGGACAAGAAAGAAATGCAGTTAAAGATTGTTACCGAAGACCAGATGCGCATGGATGCCATTCGCGATATCATCATCAGCCGAAGTATGAAGCAGGGTGTTGACCCAAAATGTTTTGACTTCGGTAAGGAACAATATGCTTCCGGCAACATGGTTCGAAAAGATGTAAAGATTAAAAAGGGAATTGATAAGGAAACGGCAAAAACTATTGTCAAATATATTAAAGAAACAGGGATGAAAGTTCAGGCATCCATTATGGACGAGCAAGTGCGTGTAACCGGAAAAAAAATTGATGACTTGCAACAAGTTATTGCCGAGGTCAAGAATAAGCCTGTGGAATTACCCTTGCAATATGTCAATTTCCGGTCATGAGGTGGCTGGTGAAAATTAAATGTTGAAATATTTTATTCTGAAAATTAAATCAAAAGCAAATGAAAAAAGTAACAGGCATTGGAGGAATATTTTTTAAATGCAAAGACCCAAATAAAATGCGTGATTGGTATCAACAGAATCTTGGCTTAAAAACCAACCCTTACGGAGCAGTTTTCGAGTGGTATCAGGGAGCAGATAATTCTAAAAAAGGTTTTACTACCTGGAGTCCTTTTGATGACAAGACCAAATATTTTGAACCTTCGTCAAAAGAATTTATGATTAACTACCGTGTTGAAAATATTGAAGCACTTGTTGAAGAGCTGCGTAACTCGGGTGTAACGGTGGTTGATGCTATTGAAACATACGATTACGGTAAATTTGTTCACATACTCGATCCTGAAGGTAATAAAATTGAATTGTGGGAGCCGAATGATGCAGCGTATGAAGAGTTGGGTAAGCAACTGAAAAGTGAGACCACAAAGTGATGGTACAATTAAACACTATGTTGATTTTATAAATTTTAAAATTAGTGGTTTAGTTGTATTTATGTTATCTGCTGAAATAATTAAGATAGGAGCTATAAATCTTTGTGCTTTATGAGAAAAATCACCTGAAAAAGTTTCAGTGAAAGTGAATTGTTGACTAACTTTGAGAATATAATTATCCTGAATCAAATGAAAGTTTTAAGAGTTAAGTTACTGCTGCATTCTGGCATAATAATTTTACTTTCTCTCACAATGCAAAAAGCAGGGGCACAGCAAACGCAGTGGGCTGCACAACTTGGTGCTCAATCTGCAAATGCCATGTGTGGCGATTCTCACCAAAATATTTATGCAACTGGTTCATTTATTGGTAATGTTGATTTTGATCCCGGACCTGGGCATGTTTATTTGCCTTTTAACTCAGGTGGAAATAATACATTCATTTCTAAAATGGATAGTCTGGGTAATCTTATTTGGGCTAAAAGTATTGTAGGCAGTGATGTAACACCTTGGGGTGTGGCAACAGATAATGCGCAGAGTGTGTATATAGCGGGACTGTTTTATTCCTCAGCAGATTTTAATCCGGACACACTTATAAATTATACACTCACAGCAACAAATGCTTCTTCGGGTAACCCAGATATATTTGTTCTTAAGTTAGATTCTATAGGTAACTTTATATGGGCGTTCAAAATTGGAACAGGAGGGTTTGAGTCAGCAGGAAATCTTGTCGTTGATCAGTCAGGAAATATTTATATCACCGGACGTTATGATAATACATGTGATTTTGATCCTGGTTCGAGTGTGGCAAATCTTTCAACAAGCAGCCCGGAAAGTGTGTATATTGCAAAGTATAATAGTGCAGGACAGTATGTTTGGGTGCAGTCCGCTCAACTGAGTTATTATGGTGAGAATGAACGTTTGGCAACTGATTATGATCATAATGGTAATATCTATATTGCCAACTACGGTGAAATTGCAAAGGTGGACACAGCAGGAAATTTTCTTATTAAGAAATCATTCAATAATAATCCGGTAAGTACTCAGGTCTATTGTAATGTTACATCATTATCATGTGATTATTCAGGTAATGTGTTTGTATGTGGTTATTTCAATGACACAATAGATTTTGACACCGATAGTACAACGGCTTTTTATGTAAATGCAGTTGGTGCTTACAATACATTTGTCTGCCATTTGAATAGTAGCCTGGAATTGGTTTGGGTTAGACAATTTACTCAAAACGGCACTAATTTGTCGGTGGCAGCAAATCATGCTCATGCTATATTGGTAAAAGATACTTTGGTGTATGTTGCAGGAGTGTTTACTGATACAATGGATGTTAATGTACCAGCAGGAGGGAGCATGTTATATGAAGTGGCTGCTACTCCACAAGATGATTTTTATGATGCCTATGTTGTAGCGCTCACCAATACTGGAAATTACTCTTGGGGTGAAAGTTTTGGTGGAAACTTATTGGACAGGTCAACGACAATAGGTGCTTCAGGTGATGCTGTTTATATAGCAGGGCAATTTAATGATACAGCTGATTTTAATAATTCTCCGTTAGTTCAGACATTAATGTTTAACGGAGTTGGGAGTTTTAATGTGTTTGTTTTGAAGTTTAATGCTCCTGCTATTACAACTGTCAAAGAAGGTAAAAGTGAGGAGGTGCAATATTTTGTATATCCTGTACCTGTAAAAAATATGCTGTTTTTCAGTGAAAGTATTTTAAGAAACTTTTATGCCTTTAGCGTAAAAGATATTGCCGGACGTGAAATTATAAATAGCAAATTAATGTCCAGTAAATTAAATGTAGAAGCGCTTTCTAATGGGGTTTATATCATTGAGTTTTTTAAAAGTAATAATGAAAACTTCAAAGCGAAATTTATTAAAGAGTAAAATATTCTTTTATGCCTGCTGAATAGCAATTCATGTTAATGTAAAAATACTGATTTTATAATCAGGTATATTAAAACCTAAAGTATTTTGTTGTTAGATTATTAATCTGTTTTTATTCAAATCCGGAAGAACAACTTCGCAGGTACAAGATAACATCTCTCTCTTAAAACTACTCTTTACTTACATCCTGCACACCCAACAAGTCTTTGATTTTATTCATTTCATTTTGGATACGTGCAACGGTGTTCGATAGTTTTGGATTTTGCAATCCTGTGTCAGGCATTTCATTGCTGATGTAATTTACAAATCGCCACACTTCTTTTACCTCATTAATTTTTACCTCATAAGGCTTGTAGGCAGGGTTCAGTGATTTAAGCAATAATTTTTTATTGCTGCTGATATGATTATACACCACTTTAAAAACAATGCCGTCATCGTGTGTGAGTATAATGAAGGCATTACCATCTTTTATCTCCATCCAGTTTTCAACAAACTCTGCCGTCACAAAAGATTTGTCAGGTATAGGAAGCATGCTGTCGCCACTGATCTGAAAAGTGCGGTATTTTCTGTCATGCGAAAGGAAGGGCAGTTGAAAAGTAGGAAGATTGCGAATAAACTCCGGGTCGTTGTAGCCTGCTGTATATCCGGCTTTTGCTTTCACCGGAACCAACTCTATGTTTTCGCGGTTTCTGCTGTCAACTGTTGTGGCAAGAACCCTGAGTTTGGTGCCACGCACATAAGAGTCATAGCCCAACTCCAGTTCGCGCAGTTGCAAATCGCTGAGTTTGCTCATGTCAACACGCAGTAAGGTGTCTATGGAAATTTTAAAATAATTTGAAAAATTTAACAGTGCTTCAACCGTTGGATTGGCAATGGCGCCATTCTCATAGCTGTTTAATGTGGAGCGTGAAAATCCTAAGGCAAGTGCTGCTACTTCTTGCGTACGCTTTTTGCGTTTGCGAAGTAGTTTTATGTTGGTGCAGAAATACATGTTATGTGGTTTAATGAATTTCCTACAAATTTAATATACAGGCTATATAATAACCAAACGAATGATTGTAATAATGCCAAAAAAATATCTAAGCCTATCATTTACAGAATGCTATTTTTACAAACTCATAATTGTGTGATGAACAAAAAACGAATAGCTATATTGGCTTCAGGGTCGGGTACCAATGCCGAAAATATTGCTTCCTATTTTAAGAATAATGAATATGCCGAAGTGGTATTAATTCTTACCAATGTAACAACGGCAGGAGTGATAGCACGTGCACAAAGGCTGGATATTCCCTGTTTGGTCATGGACAAAATGACGGTCAGCGATGGCCGGATGATGCTTGAATTGATACAGCAACATAACATTGATTTGGTTGTGCTGGCCGGATACCTCAAACTGATGCCTGCTGAGGTAGTTTCAAATTTTCAACATCGAATAATAAATATTCACCCTGCATTGCTGCCGCTTTTCGGAGGCAGAGGCATGTATGGCCACAATGTTCATGAGGCAGTGTTGCAAGCCGGTGTTGCCGAAACAGGCATAACCATTCACTACGTAAACAACCGCTTTGATGAGGGAGAAATTATTTTTCAGAAAAGCATGCCTGTGTTGCCTGACGACACCGCAGAAAGTATTGCATTGCGTATTCATCGTCTTGAATATGAGCATTACCCACCCGTAATTGAGCAGTTGGCAAAGGGTTTATTTTAAGGATAATTAACAAATCCGGATTCATTTATTTTTATTTCTTTGTCCGACTTTAAAAATAGTATGCAGTATTGGCTGGTAAAATCAGAGCCGTTTAAATATTCGTGGGAACAATTTGTTGCCGATGGAAAAACATTTTGGGACGGTGTGCGCAACAACGCTGCTCGTCTGCATTTATTAGCCATGAAAAAAGGCGATCAGGTTTTGTTTTATCACAGCAATGAAGGTCTAGCCGTTATGGGCATTGCCAAAGTTGAAAAAACAGCCTATCCCGACCCCACTGCTGACGATGTACGCTGGGTAGGTGTGGAGCTGACACCATTTAAAGCATTGAAGAAGCCTGTAACATTAACACAGGTAAAAGGTGATGTGCGACTGAAAGATATTGCATTGGTGCGTATAGGTCGCTTGTCTGTAATGCCACTAAAGAAAGAAGAGTATAATGTAATTTTAGAATTAAGTAAATAGTTTTTATGACGATAAAAAGATTTTTTTTAGCTGCTTTTTGTATGCTTGCTGTTTCTCTGGCAAATGCACAAACAGCCACAATCAAAGGGTTTGTTTATGCTGCCGAAAATGGTGAGCCTATTCCCTTTGCAAGCGTTTTCCTGAAGGGAACAACCTTTGCATCCTTTACAGACATTAACGGCTATTATTCCATGGTGAAAGTTCCTCCGGGAAAATACCGGGTAATGGCAACAACATTAGGCTACGACACTGCTTTTGCAGATGTTGAACTTATTGCCGATGAAATGGAAAACCGCAAATTAGTGATGAAGAAAAAAAATGTGGAGTTGAAGCAGGTTGAAGTATCGGCAGAAAGACAAACAAAAAAAACAGAAGTTAAAATAGCCGTAGAGTCCGTGACACCTCAGGAAATTAAATCTCTGCCAAGTCTTGGTGCCGAAGGTGATCTGGTGCAGTACATGCAGGTGGTGCCCGGTGTTGTAAGCAGTGGCGATCAGGGGGGGCAACTGTATATACGCGGAGGAACACCTGTGCAAAACAAAGTGTTACTCGATGGCATGGTCATCTACAATCCGTTTCATAGCATTGGTTTGTTTAGCGTGTTCGATACCGACATTTTAAAAAATACCGATGTTTATACTGCAGGCTTTGGTGCGCAATACGGTGGACGCATTTCATCTGTTATGGACATCACCACACGCGATGGAAATAAAAAGCGCATTGGCGGAAAGGTTTCTACCGGCACCTTCCTTTCAAAAGTTTTGTTAGAAGGTCCTATAAAGAAAGCTAAAGACGAAAATGACGGAACAGCATCTTTCATTTTTTCAGTAAAAAATTCCTACCTCGACCAGACTTCAAAAAGTATTTACAAATATGCTTCTGATGACGGACTGCCATATTCTTTTAATGATATTTATGGAAAAGTGGTAATCAACAGTGCCAGTGGAAGTAAGGTTAGTTTTTTTGGATTTAATTTTCTTGATAAAGTAAATTACAGTAAGGTGGCAAAATACGACTGGAGTTCATCCGGTGGCGGAATGAACTTTGTGCTGGTGCCCGGTGCATCAAAAGTTTTGTTACGTGGTAACCTCGCTTTCTCAAGCTATAAAATTAAACTTACAGAGGCTGAAGAAAAACCCCGCTCCAGCTTAGTAAATGGATTTAACATGGGCTTCAACTGGCTTTACTTTTTAAATAATGACGAAATTAATTACGGTATCGAGGTGCAAGGCTTCAAAACCGATTTCGAATATTTTAACTATGCCAAAAGACAAATTAATCAAACAGAAAATACTACTGAAATCGGAATATTTTTTCGCTATAAAAAAATCATCAATAAACTTATCATTGATCCTTCCGTGCGCTTACAGTATTACGCTTCCATCTCTGAGTTTTCTCCTGAGCCACGACTTGGACTTAAATACAACCTGAGCGACAACATCAGACTAAAAGCTGCAGGTGGACTGTATGCACAAAACCTGATAGCTGCCAACAGCGATCGCGATGTGGTAAACTTTTTCTATGGTTTCCTTTCAGCTCCTGACGATTTGCCTTCTGAGTTTGATGGAAAATCCATAAAGAAAAAACTACAGCTTGCACGTCATGCAGTTGTTGGGATTGAATATGACATCAACAAATATTTTGATATTAACATTGAAGGCTATATAAAAGATTTTAATCAGCTTACCAATATAAACCGCGACAAGGTTTATGATGACACGGCAAACAACTTCGACAAGCCCGACTCCGTTAAAAAAAGTTTCATCATTGAAAAAGGGTTTACTCAGGGTGTTGACGTAGTGTTGAAATATGAATACAGAAGAATGTATGCATGGCTTGTTTATTCCTTGGGATTCAGTACACGCAATACAGGCAACTACGAATATGCACCCCATTTCGACAGACGACATAATATCAATATTATCGGCTCCTATAAGCTGGGCAAAAAGCTCGACTGGGAAGTTGATGCACGGTGGAATTTCGGGTCAGGATTTCCGGTTACTTTAAATCAGGGCTTTTATCCGTATCTCAATTTTCAGGATGGACTTGCTACTGACTATACTCAAGACAATGGCGAAATGGGTGTTCTCTACGGACCATTAAATGAATCGCGATTACCAACCTATCATCGTCTTGATATTTCAATAAAGAAAATTTTCTATCTTGCACGTCACAGCGAGTTGGAAGTGGTGGCAAGTGTTGTCAATGTTTACAATCGTAAAAATGTGTTTTATGTGGATCGCATAAGACACAATGTGGTAAACCAATTGCCAATTATGCCATCTTTAGGAGCATCGCTCACATTTTAATTTTAAAAAGTCATGCTGCGTATTTTGTTGACAGGAAGTAATGGGTTGTTGGGGCAGAAAATTGTTTACGCATCTTTGAAGCGAAACGACATTCAATTGCTTGCCACCTCTAAAGGCGAAAACAGATTACATTCTAAAGCAGGCTATCACTATGCTTCAATGGATATTACCAACGCTGATGAAGTAACCGCCATCGTTGAGAATTTTAAGCCGCATTGTATCATCAACACTGCTGCAATGACCAATGTTGATGCCTGCGAAAAAGATCAGGAGAACTGTTGGAAGATGAATGTTGAAGCAGTGAGGACAATGACTGAATTATGCGAGCTTCACAATATTCATTTAATTCAACTGAGTACCGATTTTGTTTTTGATGGTGAAAAAGGGTACTACAGCGAAGAAGATGTTCCCAATCCGTTGAGTCACTATGCACGCAGTAAATATGAGTCAGAAAAAGTTGTGCAGCAGGCAAGAATTGATTCAGCCATTATCCGTACAATCATCATTTATGGAGTCGTAGATGACAAGCAAAGAAGCAATGTGGTCATTTGGACAATAAACTCACTACGTCAGCAAAAAGACATTAATGTTATTAGTGATCAGATGCGTTCGCCAACACTTGCCGAAGACCTTGCCGATGCCTGTGTGCAGGCTGCCTTAAAACGTGCCACAGGGATTTATCATGTGTCAGGAAGTGAAACTATGAGCATCCTCGAAATGGTAAACCGGACTGCAGATTTTTTTCAGTTGGATAAAAAGTATATTCATCCTATCACAACAGATCAGCTAAAACAACCGGCAAAACGTCCTTTGTTAACAGGCTTTAATATTGATAAAGCCAAACGCGAATTAAATTTTCAACCACATACTTTGCTGCAGGGGTTGGAGATTGTAAAAATGCAATTAGAAAAATAAATCAGACTAAAAAGGATAATCATCCGGCATGTCGTTCATTTTAGAACCACGTGTGTAACGATTCTCTGCTTCAACATTCGGATTAGGTATTCTAACCTTAGTGCTTTCATCAGTATATTCATAAGAAGTCATACCTTGTTGCGAATTTTTATTTTTCAGATCTGTAAACTTTGTGTACTCTGGAGTAAAGGTGAGCTTAACAGTGTTTAATGAGCCATTTCTGTTTTTGGCAATAATAATCTCTGCTGTATTTTTTGTTGAATCTCCTTCTTCATCTACATCCATTCCATAATATTCCGGACGGTAAATAAACATTACCATATCGGCATCCTGTTCAATAGCGCCCGATTCACGAAGGTCGCTCAATTGTGGACGCTTAGACGCAGTGCCGCGTTTTTCTACTTCACGACTCAACTGCGACAAACAAATAATCGGAACTTCTAATTCTTTAGCTATTGCTTTTAACGAACGGGAAATAGTACTGATTTCCTGCTCACGGTTACCATTACGATTGTCAGTTCCTGCCACCATCAATTGCATATAATCTATCATGATGAGTTGTACTTTCTTTTCTGCAACAAGTCTTCTGCACTTGGCACGGAGTTCAAAAACCGATAATGCGGGAGTATCATCAATAAAAATAGGCGCATCGGTAAGCGGAACAATTTTACTGTTTAGCTGCTGCCATTGATGATCTGCAAGATGCCCTTTTCTAATGGCCTCTGAAGTAATTTCTGCCTGTGAAGAAATCAATCGGTTTACCAACTGAATGCTTGACATCTCCAAAGAGAAAAATGCAACAGGTTTTTTGAATTGTATGGCAGCATTGGCTGCTAACGATAGGGTAAAGGCTGTTTTTCCCATACCCGGCCTGGCGGCAATAATAATCAAATCAGATTTTTGCCATCCTGCAGTTATACGATCTAATTCTGTGAAACCACTTTCTACTCCTGTAATACCTTGTGTCTGTTTTGATGCAATTTCTATTTCCTTAATGGCTTTGGAAATAAGAGCATTCATGCTTTCGTAGTTTCTTCTTATGTTTCCTTCTGCAATTGCAAACAAATTTTTCTCTGCATCGTCAAGCATTTTTAAAACATCAGATGTGTCTTCGTATGCACTTTTTATGGTTTCACTCGAAATACGTATCAATTCACGCTGAATAAATTTTTGAAGTATAATCCGTGCATGAAATTCAATGTTGGCAGCAGAAGCAATTCTGTTGGTTAACTGTGTAATATAAAATGCACCACCTACTAATTCTAAATCGCCTGCTTTTTTTAGCGCATGAGTTACTGTTAGAATATCTATGGGCTCAGCTTTATTAAAAAGATCACGTATAACTTTAAATATCTTCTGATGCGCTTCTTTATAAAATGAATCTGGATGTAAAATATCTATTACAGTAGTAAGTGCATTTTTCTCAAGCATTAATGCGCCTAATACTGCTTCTTCCATATCCACAGCCTGTGGTGGAATTTTTCCTAATCCTAATGCAATCTGTTGGTTGGTTAATGACTTTGGAGTTACTTTCTTCTTTGCACTCCTGCCTGCTTCCACATTTTCTTCCATGCAGCAAATTTAACCATTTACCATGCCTCCTGCTGCGAAAATATTTTTAAATAATTTTCAACACGTATTTAACAGAAAAATTTTGTATGCAAAAAAATTAATGCACTGATAATATGGTGATTTCTGTTCTTCTGTTTTTTGCCTTTCCTTCGTCTGTTGAATTTTCTGTCACCGGTTTTGTTTCTCCATATCCCTTGGAAACCAATCGCGAAGCTTCAATGCCTGAGGTAATAAGATAATCACATACTGATTTTGCACGTCTATCAGACAACAGCATATTTGCTTTGTCATCACCAACATCATCAGTATGCCCGCCAATTTCAAGTTTAACAATGGCATTAGATTTTATAAAACTCACTAACTTATTGAGCTCTGTTTTTGATTCGGGCTTTAGCTCTGCCGAGTTAGTGTCAAAGAAAATATTATTCAATGCCATGCTGCTTCCATCCTTTACAGGTTTAAGTCTTACAATCAATTGCTTTGCATTTTTAATGTCTGATGGTTTATCCATTTCAAAATGATCGGAGTAGAAAAGATACTTCCGCTTGGAAACATTCAGCATATAATTTTTACCATATGGCAAGGTCACCATAAACTCACCTGTGTTTTGGTCGGAATACGATTCTACTACTGTCTTGCCCGATTCTATATCAATGATTTCAAATTTTGCATCTGTAGGTTTTTTTGTTTCATCATCATACACAAACCCTATTGCATAACTCACAGGGTCGGGTTTGATTTTATCATACAAGTTGAAACTGTAAATATCCAAGCCACCAAATCCGCCTTCTCTGTTACTGCTGAAATAAGCTTTATCTCCAGAGGGGCTCACAATTAATCCTGCTTCATTGGCAAATGTGTTTATCGGATATCCTAAGTTCACTGCTTTGCCCCACTGACCATCAGGCTGACGTTTGCTCATAAAAATATCTGAGCCTCCCATACCCGGCCATCCGTCTGAAACAAAATATAAAGTTTGGTTATCAGGATGTATAAAAACAGCTTCTTCTTTTCCTGCTGTGTTAATGTTACTGTTTAGTTTCACTGGAGTACTCCATCCTTTTTCGCTTACCTCACTCATGTAAATATCCTGATCGTTGGTGCGGCTATTGCTGCCACGAACAAAATACAATGTCTTGCCATCGCTTGAAAACGAAGGCTGCGATTCCCAAGCTCCCGTGTTCACAGGCGAGCCAATATTGATTGGCTTCCCCCACACATCACCAAATTTTCTGGAGTAATAAATATCACATGAGCCTTTACTTTCAGGCCGGTCACATGCTGTAAAAAATATCAGCTGACCATCGGCACTGTATGAGGGTGCGCCTTCGTTTAACTCTGTATTTACCGGTGCACCTACATTTTTTGCCTTACCCCAACTGCTGTCTTGCTGCAGGGTGCTGATATAAAAATCTTCCTGCCATTCATAAAAATCGCTTTTT
>Ga0138256_10004459_pt1 | contig 14881 bp, 3 predicted proteins | sample KNB2016incub_MG_FD_105486 | JGI IMG/M metagenome (GOLD analysis project Ga0138256, IMG submission 105486) | Active sludge microbial communities from wastewater in Klosterneuburg, Austria - KNB2014incub_MG | ecosystem: Engineered > WWTP > Activated sludge > Unclassified | place: Austria... | reverse complement strand
TATTGGGAAAGTACAGAAGTTTACCCTAATGTTCCAGAAGTGTGGGGAGAACTATGTGGCGAACCTATTAGGCATCATAAGTTTCCAGATAGTTGTATAACACATATACACGACGGTTTAAATACATCTAAGGCATATAGTGAAAATAATTATATATTCCCGATTGGTGTTCGTATAAATCACCAAAGTGTGTTAAATGCTTTAGCACAAGCTGTTGTAAGTGGGGCAATAACTCAATTGGAGCGTGATAGCATTGTTAGTTATAGAATTGTTAGAGGAAATCGTGTCGCAAATAAAAGTATTGATGCTAAAGGTCTTTTATTTAACATGCTTAGCTATGAAAAATATGGTAAAACATATCATTTTGCAAACTATTCTTATAACGATTTACATATTTCTGGTGGCGATGATGCCTTCTTAAAAGGAGTTTCGTTATCTCCACAAAGATATACCTTTCATAGCCCAGATGTACATTTTGTCAATTCTGGTCTTGGAAACATATTAAAAGTTGAAACAGAAGAATATGGTAAAAGCGAGGGGTACTTCACTTTTAGTGAGTGTCAAGCAAAACATAAAATAGTAAGTGCGTTTGCAATGACTCTTGCTTTTGGTCTTGGATTAGCTGCCGCTATAAGTGCATCTGGTGAAAAAACCTGTAAAGTTGTAACATATACATCACCGCAAACAGTAAGTGAGGCAGAGTTTGACGCAGGTATAAGCGGTCAGTTATTAGGTATGGGATCTGGTACAATATCCTCTGGTGGTGGGAGTATTGGTGGCCATGCAATTACTAATAACACAACAGATGGTGGCACAATAGGTTCTGGTGGTATGAGTGGTGTAAACACAAACACGGCTGCAAGCGGAAACCCAACAACTGTACCAGACTATAGTAGTGAGCAAGTTACATTTTGTAAAGGTTCTCCTTATCAAATATTCGATAATCCAGGAGACTATACACAAGACCCTGCTGCATTAGTTTTATTAGCCCCTATTTCAACAGCATATAGGTATATTCAACGTATATTTCTAGGGTATTGGGAAATGCAGAAATTTGTCGATACTATACGTGCATTAATTGGGTATAAAAACCATAGTGTTCAATACAATAGTGTTGGTAAATATAATAACTACATTTGTGTAGGTCAAGGGGATAAAGTCAGGTTATTAGACAAATCGGCTTATCTTGAGCCTATAATTCAGGATGTTGATGAACCTTCAGCAAACCCAAGTTCTTTATATGAAACAATAAGTATTAATAATTGGAATCGTGAAAGCAGTGTTTATTTAAAGACAAGTAGTGCTCTAAGTAACCCTACAAAAAATGACAATAGTAAGGTTTCAATGACAATGCTTGGTAGTGGGTATAATAACGTAGACGACCTTAATAAAAAGTTCAATAGAGATATAGCCAGTTATTACGTTTCTGTAAAGCGTAATGTTTTAAACCAATATGGTCAAATATGCAATATTGATTATTTAGAAACAAATTCTTGTAGCTTTTTTTTAAACCGGACATACACAACGTGTGAAGCTAAAGTATTTGGTGGGGATACGTTTATAAACCGTTTTGCGCTTAAACGTAAAATACCTTTCTTTATAAGGACAGAATGTAATTTACCAAACGATAGTGATGTGTTATATAAAGAGCTAGGGAATGTAGCTACACCTATATATTTCTTTAATACACCAGAGCCTTATTTTCAGAGAATATCAAACGTATTAGACTTACTAACAAGTATGTTTTCAGATAATGAGGCAAACTACGACGGTACTGGCGGCGGTAGCTTTTTTTCTCAAGGTGGGGTGATACCTTTATTTAGTTATGGTGTTCCTTACTTTTTTGTAGAAAGTGATATAAATGTTGATTATCGTCATGGTCAAGATAATCGCGAAAAAGATTTCTATCCTCATAACACAGACTTAAAAAACTGGTTTGAAGAAGAGCATGTCCCTATAGCTACTGACAATTACTATTTTTATAATAGAACATATAGTAAACAAAATCACGAAAGTGTTAAATGTGTTGGTTGTATAAAAAACATTAAAGAGTTGACTTGTTTAAACAATGTGTTTAACAGACTTATATATAGCGAACCAACAATAACAGAAAATAAAAACGATAATTGGTTAATATTTAAAGCTAATAGCTACTATGATTTTGATTCTACAAAGGGTCGCTTAATTTCAGCAGATGGTATAGAAAACGATAAGGTGCTTGTTAGACTTGAAAAAGGTACACAAATATTTTCTGCTTACGATGTAATACAAACTACAGGTGAAAATATACAAGTTGGTTCAGGTGGTATGTTCCAGTCAAGACCACAAGATATTTCTGTAACAGATCTTGGGTACGCTGGTACGCAGCACAGAGATATTCTTCATACAGAGTATGGTCATTTATGGGCTGATGCAGAACGTGGGCAGATATTTAATCTTTCTGTTGGTGGTAATGGTATAGATGAAATAACTAAATACGGGCATAGGTCTTGGTTTAAAGAAAATTTACCTTTTCAAATAAGTAAGGGTTTTACAAATATTTTACAAGAAGATTTAGATAATAACTTAAACGGTTTAGGTTTACACTATTGTTTTGACAAACGTTATAATAGAGTATTAATAACAAAGTTAGACTATAAAAAAATAAATCAGGATGTAGCATATAATAAAGAAACAAAAACGTTTTATATTTTAGTAAATAACGTCCAGGTTCCTGTAGACTTAAAAAACACAAAGTATTTTTGTAATAAAAGTTGGACTATAAGTTATAATTTTCTTTTGAAAACATGGACAAGTTATCATAGCTACACCCCTAATTTTTATGTTGAATATATAGATAAATTTGATAGTTCTTTTAAACGTGGTAATGTGCAAAAAATGTATAGCCACAATGTAACAAATAAAAGTTATCAAGTTTTTTATGGTAAACTGTTTCCTTTTATTGTAGAGTTCCAAGCAAATCAATCTCTTGTAAACAACACCGTTAATAGTGTTGAATATTATCTTGATGTTATTCGTTATCATAATGAATTTGACACATTTTATAATCGTAAACTAACATTTAACAAAGGTATATTATATAATGAAAGTCAGATAAGTTCACCATTGGTGTTTCATGTAAGTGATCCAGAAGATATGACAGAAATACTTGAATATCCTAAACGTACACAAGACGGGTATGAGGTTCTTACAACAAATAGTGAAAATGTGTGGAGGTTTAACGATTTTTGGGATGCTTCAAAAAAACAATTTAACAATGTGCCTATTTTTAACTACGACTGTAATAATGTGAATAAGCAAGTTAATTATAAGGCCATAGATAACAATAAAGATGATTTTGACCGTCCTTTGTTAAGACAAAGAATGTGCCGTGTGCGTCTTACAAATGACAAAGAAAGTAATTATCACTTTATTTTTGGTTTTGGGCAAATAAATCAACGTCAAAGTTTTAGATAAAATGAGTAAGTATATAATTTTACAAAATGGTGGAGACGCTACAGGAGCTGAAATGTTTAATCAGTATATTGACCAATTAATTGCTTCTCAGCAAAATGACGATATTGATTACACAAACAATATTTCTACCCCAGAGGATGAAAACGGGTTCATAAAGAATCTCGAAGGATACGATGAAGAAAAAACTAAACAAGAAGAAATAGAAAAGAGAAACTCAGAATACAATGCGTTAAATCAACACTTTAATAGTCTTTTAGACAAGTTTGATGATTTACAACAACAAATGATGTTTTATGGGAGTCAAGAAGGACAGGATTATTTCGAACAGGTATATGATACAAATAATACCACGTATTTACCTTTTGGAGCCATTACACCAAGTAATAAACCAACTGTTGGTTATCAAAACACGGGAGGTAGTTTAGATGAAAGCACTCTTAGATATAAACAAATGATGGCAGAAAGTTCAGGGGATCCAAACGCTATCGGCCCAAAAACAAGATATGGAACAGCTAAAGGCGCTTTTCAATTTATAGATGCCACATGGGATAGATATAAACCACATGCAAACGCAAGTCAGTTTAACATAAAAGATGCTACAATAGCACGTGATAAATATGTTGGTGATTTACTACGAAGATATAAAGGTAATCAACGTCTTGCAATGGCCGCATATAATTGGGGTGAAGGTAGAGTTGATAAAGTTTTAAAGAAATATGGCAGTGAGTGGGAAAGATATATTCCTAAAGAAACAAAAGGTTACTTACGTAAAATATTCAAGTAATGCAAAAAAAGAAAATAAAAAAATATCAATTTGGTAACAACCCTTGTGGTGAAGGGACTGTTTGGGATGAGGTTAAAAAACAGTGCGTTCCTGTAATAGAAAAGAATATTACTCAGCAAGATCTTTTATGGGGAAATCTTATTAGTAGTAATGGTACACCTACTATTAATGAAACACTATATCCTGTTTATACTTCTGGGGGAGTATCACCTTCGGCTTTAAAGTCTGCTGGAACAGATGCTACAGGGAAAGTTATAAAAAGTGACGTTGTTTACCCTAAAGGTGTTGGTGTTAAAGACGGTCGTGGTAGATTTATTCCTCAAAATATGGTTATAGGTGAGGCGTTAGATCAAGGTTTTAATCTAGACTCTGATAATGTATATAGAAAAAAAGAAATAACAGAAGATAAAAATAAACTTTGGTATAGCCCAACCTTTCAGGCACTCAACGCTGCAATGGACATAACTCGTTTAATAGCAAACCCTATAAACGACGCTAAAAACAGTGAAGAAGAACGTAAAAAGTTGCTTAAAGCTCGCTACATGCAGAGTAATTACAACCCTTATGAAACTGGATTGAATAATGTACCTGTTTATATGCAGAACGGCGGTTCTTTCGGTAATGCGTTTAGTAGCGCAAGGGCAAAAGGATTAAAAATATTTACATGGAAAGGTAAAAAATATACTACACAGTTAGCAGAAGATATACCTGTTAAAGAGCAGGCTAAAAATAAAGAAGTAGTAACAAAAAAAGTTGCAAGTCCTACGAAGCCTGTTAGAAAATCTGCACAAACTGTTAAAAAACCAGAAACTTCTAAAACATTTGCAGAATCTATTAGACCTAATATGGCTATGCCTGCTAAAAAGGCAGCACTTGAATCTGGTGTGGTTGTAGATAAAAGAACCAACGAAGCTTATGTTATTAAAAATGGTAAAGTTGATAGAAGTTTCCCTGTTTTAACTGGTAAAAATCCAGAACTTAATTCTAATGAGTATAGTATTGCAGAATTGGATGCTAATCCTAACTTAAGAAATACACCTATTGGTGGCTACCAAATGAATATGTCGCAAGGAAATATATATGGTTCCCCTGGATATAATTTAAATCCGTTAGGCTTTCCAGAATTTGGAGTGCCTCAAGCTAGCGGACTAGCAATGCACAATACTTATGACCCTGCTGTAAGAAATAAATATTATACACAATCTGCTCAAAATAGAAATCAGTCTTATGGTTGTATAAACTGTAGACCTAAAGATCTTAATAAGATTAAGCAAGACTTCCCTCAAGGAGATACTTTACTTGTTATAGATAGTAAAAAAGGACAAACATTAAAATCGCTTGGTATAAAACAAAATGGGGGTAATATTAACAATACTGGATATACTCCTGGCACATCGACTTTTAACAATCCTTATAATGTAATACCAAGTGGTAATATAACAATGAAAAATACACCTTTTCCTATTATGGCTTACCCTAATGTTGGTAGTCCAAAAATGCTTTATCCTGGGGGTAAATATAATTTCCCAAAAGCCACAAGTGTATTAGAGATTCCTTCTATGCAGATAGGTGGTGATGCGTATAACGGGTACTCTGAGCAACCTGCGCCTCAAGAGCAGTCAATAGCAAAAATACCCGACCAAGCCCCTGCTCATGAAGATGGTGGTGTTAATGTTAATAATGTAGCAGAACTTGAACAAGGCGAAGTTTATACAGAGGATGCTTCTGGTAATCCTGTGAGAGTATTAGAAGACACTTCAGATAAGCGTGCAGATAACAAAAGCAAGTCGTTAAAAATTACACCTGAAGAAGCAGAACAACTTGTTAACTTTAAACCTAAGCGCAGTATAACACATAGTCGTTTATTTGAAGAAGCTTCTAAATACTATGATAAAAAGTTTAAAAGCCTTGAAAAAAAAGTTGGAAAAAATCTCGAATACATTCGTTTAAAAAATGGTGGTAGCTACGCACAAAACGCATTTGAAGAAAACTTAAAAATATTACAACAGTTACCAACAAGTCAACAAATATTTGATGTAATATATGGTCATCAGCAAGAAGCTAAACGTAAGTATAATATAGAAAATAAAGATGAAATGAAATATGGTGGTTTACCAAAGTATCAAAATGGTACTGCAAAGTATATTGGACCAAATGGGGAAGTAATACAGGTTGGTGATAAGGTTTATGACGATGATTCGGTTCTTACCCAATATGCTGCAAATGAATATTTGAAAAACGGTGTAATAAAGCCTTATAATAACACAAGTGGTTATGTTGACAAGTTAAATCCTTCAACATATAGTTTTAATGATAAATTACAGTTTTTTAATTCTCAAGACACCACCACTGGTTATCAACCTTTTATTTCAGGAACAGACCGTGCAGGTACAGTTTCAGAGTACAACCCTGAACATGTTGCATGGAATTCTTATTATTTTAATAAACCTATTACAGCTTCTACTTTTCAAAAAAATGTACAAACTGCACTAAAACCAATATTAGGCTATAATTATGATTTTAATGCTGGGGATAAAACTATTGATAATGTTTACGGTAATGTAACCTATAATACACCTTTACCTAAAGCCACAGTTAGCGGAAAAAAATCAGGTGTAATTAGTTTACAGGACTATATAAATACCAAAGATAAGTCAAAGTTAGCAAATGAATACGGCATCAGTGTTGAACAACTTAACAGTGTGTTTAGCAAAGACAATAAGCAGTATAATAATCAACTGGTTGTATATACAGAAAATGCTGATGACGAGCCAAAGGCAGAACATAATAGTTCTGTAACTCAAAGAGAACAAAATATTAATGGTGAAAAAACAGCTAAAGATACTATTCCTAATGTAAATGATAAGTATAGCAAACCAAATGAAGTTACACCTAGCACTGTGAGTAGTCATCTTGGATTAAGTGGTGGTCTTGGTAATATACTAGGATATATAGACACAGGTCGTACCCCTGTTGATTTGGAACAGCTTGATTTTAGACCTATACGTGCAAGGGAACTTAACCCGTTACCAACACTTCTTGAAAATCGTAACGATTATAATGCTGCTTTGAATATGCTCCCACAATCTGGTGCTGGATATGCTAACCAAACTAACTTGCAAGCACAGCGTTATAAATTTAATAATCAAGTTATGGGTCAATACGAAAATATGGACAAACAGAGGTTAGATGCTGTTGACGCCGCTAACACACAAGCACAAATGAGTGTTGACCAAGCAAATATGGCTATCCGTGACACGTTTAACACCCGTGTTCTTACAAGTAAAGAAAAACAGCGTCAACAAAAAGCTGAATACCTTAATGGGCTGTTTAAAGCTATTGATGAACGTAACGCCTTTGACCGCAATGCAAATCTTGCACTCAAGTTAAGTCCGTTTTTTAATGAAAAAGGGGAGTTTAACCATAATAAATATACATTATCTATACCAACTAATATGGCTGGTTCAGAGAATTCTGTACAATACATAACAGATAAACAAACAGGGCAAAAGTTCCGAATTATTATGGATAGTAATGGTAAACTTATAAGCAGCAGCAAGGTTATTGGTGATAACAAAGCTGCAGAAAAAACCCCATCAATTAAATAATTGTTAAATATTGTTAAATATTTGGTAAAAATATTATAATATACTAAATTTGTTCTAATGCCTGTTTCATATGTATCTGATATAATAAAGTCTAATCCTTTTATACAACCATTTGATATTAATCTTATGGCAAAGGTTAACGGCTACTTACAAAGTCAGTTTTATAAAAATGCTAATAAGTTAGAAAACCAAATAGGTCAATTAAGTAATGCTGACGTTGCTAACGATGAACAGCGTAATTATTTAAAATCTAAGGTTAACAACCTTGTATTGCAGATAGATAACATGGGTGCTATGAACTACGCCGATATTAACGTTAGTAACACATTAGACAATTATGCTACTGGTATATACACCGATGAAAACGTTATACGTGGTATAAGTAGTACAAAAATGATAAGAGCTTTGCAGTCAAACTATCAGCAAATGAAAAGTAATCCAAAAACCATGAAGTACTATAACATTGGAAATGAGGCTTACGACAACCGTGCTGTTAACGATTATATAAACGGTGGTTTTTATGCAGAATACAATGGTAAAACAACCCCAGCTTTATATAATGGGAATCCTTGGACAAGGCTTAAAGATGCTATAAAGCAAGTTATGCCAGATGTGACAGTAGAATTTACTGATGCTGGTAATCCATTTTTTATAGAGCAAAGATATAATAAAAGAGTAGATGCTGACAAAGTGTATGCGGCTATTCAGGGTAGTATAGACCCAGACCTTATAAACCAAATACATATAGATAGTTGGTACACTATGCAAGGTTTGAGCCCAGATAAAACAAAACAGCTTTATGTTGAAAGTGTAGACAATAAACGTAAACAGTTACAAGGTCTTCATGACTACTATACAAACCTTGCTACCATTTCTCCTGAGGGTACTTTACGTAAGAAGTATGAGAGTGACGTTGAAGATATAAACACACGTATTAAAGAACTTGATGTTGATAATACAGAATATAATATAGATAAAAAGATACAAACACCAGAAGGTCTTGAAGAGGTGTGGGCTAAGGTGTATAGAGATGGTTTATTCGATAATGTTATAAAAGCTATGACATATAACGATGAATCTGGTTCTAAATTAATAATTAACCAACAATCTATATGGCAAGCTAAGCAGTTAATGGCTGCTTCTAAGCTTGCTAAAGAAAAAGCAGAAACAGATGTTTTACAAGGGTTGGGTGAGCTTGGTTATAACACACAAACTGAAGAACAGACCAAAGCACAAAATGTTACATTGGGTACTTATACAGCTAAAAACACAGAACTAGAAAAAGAAAACACTAATGAAATACGTGAATGGATAACAGAGTTGGCTTCTACTGACCCTACTTACCGTTCACTACTTGGTTCACAAAAGCAACTAAGTGGTATTAGTTCTCAAGCACCTGTTACATTTAGCCCTATTGTACTAGATGCTGTATCTGCTCTTGATGGTAAATCCGAAACGCTTAGTTTAAAAGATCTTGCATTGGCTGGCAATATAGCTTCACCAAGTAGTGGTGGTTCATACTCGCATGGACCAACTGTAGAGGAGCTTGAAAAGCTTGGTATAAATAAACAACAGCAAGAGTTTTTTCAAAAAACATCGTTTTTAATTGATGCTGCGTCAACAGGTAAAATTTCACAAGAACGTTTAAATGATATGCGTTTTGATAAAAAGCAGTTTATAAGTCTTGTAAACAATGTTAGGTTTAGAAATATGGCTGTTGCTGCTAATAGTAAATACGTTAATACTGTTTTATCGCAAGCAACAGATAACTTAAATTTGACAAAAGAGGAAAAAGCTAAATATAAACAATATTTGGTGGATATTAGTAGTGGTGTTACTGCCCCTTATATGAAAGTAGGGCAGGGTAGTGTACAATCTTCCCCACTGTTAATGGGTATAGGTGGGCATGGTGAAGAATACACAGAGCTAACAGAGCTTGGAAAAGAAATAGATAATATTGGTAAAAAATTAGGTGAAACAATGGGTGGAAGGTCATATAAAATAGATAAAGAAATACAAAAAATATTAGATAACGATGAAAACAGATTAAACTATTATGGTTCTATTATAGCTAACAACGATGCTTTAAAAAAGGTAGGTATAGATATAGGTAAGTGGGTTGGTAATAGCGGCAACCCTAATCGTCCTGAAGATTTAGGTAGTGTTGAAAACATCATCCCCACAGATGTTCGTAGAGATGAAACTACAAACCAATGGGTTATACATTATCAATATAGGGATAAAAATAATAAAACTCAATTTAGTAACAGTAAAACATCGTATGTTGTCCCACCGGCGTTGGTTGCAAAACTTGGTCTTGCTGACAGGCTTCCGCATCCAGAACTTGAAGACATTTTAAAATACCAAGTAGACACAACACCTTTATACGTGTATAATCCAGTAATACCAAATGGTGTGTTTAAATTTGACATAGTGCGCACAGGAAACAGTAGAAACCCAAAGTCGGTTAACTTACGTATATATAATGATGATGGTAAAGTTACAATATTAAAACAGGGGTATGGTGGCAGAAACTTTCGTTCCGCAAATGAGGCTTACTCATTTATGGAAAATATGATTAAGCCTGAAATATTTTCAGCCGAGTTTAACAACTCACGTGAAGACTTTTTTACAAGAATAAATAAACCAATACAGTAATGCCAGATTACAGTTCAGATTATATACCAGTTCCAAGTATTCAGAAACATTATGCTCCTTTATCAGACAACGGTATTTCTATTGCTAAGCCAGACATGAACACTTTTAATAGTGTTATAGCCCGTGTTACGCAAGAAGCACCAGATTTTGTTAAAAATGGTGAACTATTAATACCGTATAAAACACGTTTAGACGAAACACTTCGTTATACCGACCCAGATATAGGTTTTAACCCTTTTGATGGTAGGCTAGAGTATAAATATGCTGATGCACACCCTGTTGCTACGTTTCGTAACAACATAGTAAGTGGGGGTGCAAGATTTTTAGGGGCGGCTCTTGAAGCTATTGGCACTATACCAATAGCTATAAATGCTGCGTCAAACAAGGATTTTAGTAAGCTGTATAACAACGACTTTACTAATTCTATTCATGACTTTCTTGATACATTAAATACAGAACTCCCTACATACCGTTCAGAATATGAAGACGAGCATCCTATATTGAAGTATCTTAACCCTTTAAAGTTAGGGAGTTTTGCCGGTGCGTGGGGTGGTGCTGTTAACAACTTTGGTTATACAGCAGGTGCTATTGCAGGGGCTTTGGTTGAAGATGCAGTTATTACTGCTCTTACTGGTGGGGCAGGGTTATTTCCTGCGCTTGCTGCTAATGCCACACAAATTGTTCGTGGTCTTTCAAGGGCAAGCAAGGTGGTTGTTGAATCTGGGGCAGAAGTAAGACATGCTATGCAACTTGTTAAAGCTGCTGATAATTCTCTAGAAGCTGTAGAAGGTACATTACGTGGTGGTGTTTCTGCAGGTCGTGAGCTTGCGTTAACAGGTCAGGCTGGTAAGTTTGCCACAGGTACAGGGATGAAAGGTCAGTCAATAAACAATTTTGCTGAAAATATTGCCGCCACAGGTGTTAAAAAACGTGAGCAAATTATAAAAAACGCATATACCTATTTTAAACATTTCCGCGACCCTGCAAAATATCATTTAGCTTTATTAACATCTGCTGCTGCGGAAGGAGCTTTTGAAGCCGCCGATGTACGGCATAATGCAGAAAAAGAACTACGCCAGCAGTTTTTTGACACATACGGTCATGATGCGTCACCCGAACAGTTAGAAAGTTTTAAAAGACAAGCCGTTGAAGCTGCAAACTTAACAATGGGTGCTAACATTGCGCTATTGTATTTAACAAACCGTTTAAATTGGGGGTCTTTATTTAAACCAACAAAAAGTGCTTTAAAAGAAGGCATTATAGGGTGGGGTAGAAATATATCACGTAGTAAAGTAACCGGAGTGTTTGACGACAAGGTGGGAGATTTTGTATATGATGTTTCTAAAAATGTACCAAGTTCACGTATAGGAAAGGTTTTATTAAACGGGGAAAAACTTCTAAAAATAGGTGCTGAAAAAGGTCTTGTAGAGTCTTTTGAAGAAGGTGCGCAATTTACATTTAGTCAAGGTAGTGTAGACTACATTTTAAATAAATATAATGCAGACAACCGTCAACAAGTGGGAGACTACATGAGTAGTTTTTTAAAAGGTATTAATGATACATTTAACACAAATGAGGGTTTGGATAACCTTATGGGTGGTTTTATTGGCGGTATATTCGGTGGTGCAGTAATGAATCGTGTTATAGGGGGTGGCAGTGTAAAAGACCAACTTAATACACAAGCTAAATTAATGAACAGATGGAACTTAAAAGGTTCTATGGAAGATAAAATGCAAGAGGTAGCAAATACAGTAAAACTTGCACAAGACCATAAACAGGCTGTAGAGGCAAAAGATACATTTGCTGCTAAGAATTTCAAGTTTAAAATGTTATTTAATTGGGTGGCTTCTGGTGTTAGAGCTAATGGTTACGAATCACGTATGTCTGAACTCGATGACGTCCGTGGTTTTACAGATGATAAATTTGAAAAATATTGGAATGTTGAATATACACCTGAAAATATTGAGTATATAAATAATTACTTAGACGGAGTTAAGTCTAAAGCTGCAGAAATTAAAAAAGATGTTGAAAGAGTAGACTATTTAACAAAAAATCCATATAACAGAACTAAATCCCCTCTTGATTATAATGCTTATGAAAGTTATAAAGATTTACTTGCTTTAAATCTTAGTCAGTCTCGCGAGTATAGAAGACGTATGGAGAGTGTACAAAATTCTCTTAGAAATTTAGCTCCGGGGTTAGATATACAAAAGGCTGTGTATTTAACAAGTTTACAGGGTATCCGCCAAACTATGGATGATATACAATCAAACATAGACCAGTTAGGGCTACAGATAAAAGAAGCCCAAGGGAATGAAGAGTTAGTTAATAGTTTATATAGAAAGCACCAATCTCTTACAGATATATTAAGACGTTTACAACCGCTTGTGTTAAACACAAAGGTTAGTGAAGAAGGAGAAACTATAGAATCAGCATTTAACGGTAAAGAATATGTTGAAGCTTTACAAGATTTGTTTGACTTGTATAATGGTATAGATTTACAAAATAATAAATATATAGAACGTAAACAAAAATTACTTGGTGAGCCAAATACAATTTATATAGATGGACAAAAAGAAGCTACAGATAGTGATAAACTTGCTGATGCTTTAGAACAGTTACAAGACCTACGCAAATTAGCGGAAGCTAATTTTGGTGTGGAAAGGTATTATCATTATCTTCGCACAGGTAAAGGTGCAGATGAGTTTTTAAAAAACATTAAAAACTATGCTACATCTCAAATGGAGAAAATTATCGATCAAACTACTGGTTCTATAAAACCACCTGAGCAAGTTGAGGAAGAGGTAGAAGAACAAATACGTTTTGAGCAAGGGTTTTCACAAGAGGCAGAAGATGAAATAAAAGATGACGAAAATGGTTCAAAAGAAGAAAAGCGTGAAAACATAAGAAAAGCGGCTAAAAAGGTAGTTAAAAATCAAAAACTTACATCAGAAGAAGAGGATTTAGCAGAAAATCACCCTACTGCTTTTGCGCACGAAGTTAAGATACAACAAAAAGTTAAAAAAGTTATAGATGAACTTCTTAATGGTGTAATATCAGAAGTTTTAGATTCTGCTACATCAAGCAACGTTTCATCTAACAATGTATTAACTGTACACGATGTGTTTGGTATGTTTAGTCAAGATAAAAACGACATGACTAATCGTACAAATTTATATAATGCTATATTTAACAGTACCGATGGTGTATTTAATAAAATAAAAGCAGTATTTGGATTAGTAGAACCTGAAAATGTAGTTTATACAAAAATTGGTAAAACAGAGCTTTACCGTAAGAGTTTTGAAGAAAACCTCACAATAACACATAACAACATCCCTATTGGTATATTACGACCACCAACAAGTGTATATTTAGATGCAGCAGGTGAACGCAGTATATTTGACTTAAAAGAAGATGAGTATGAAAAAATAACAGGGAACCCTAAAAACACGTATTCTGAGTTTATGAACAGTTTACGTGCTTATAGAGACAGCTACAATAAACTTAAAGCCGAAATAGAAGAAAAACAAGAGGCTGGTGGGGAAGTTACGTACCAAGATATAGCGAAGTATTTTAGTCTTAGTATAAATACGGGAAGTCGTAAATCAAATACAAATCCTGCAAACGATGTTATTCTTAGAAACTTAGAATATAAGCCTTTAGGAACAGCATTAATAAGTGTTACATTAGACACTATAGAGGTAAAAAACGGTGTTTCTCAAAAAGTATCTGTACCAACAATAGTTAACCGCAGTCAACTTTCTGCTGAACAAATTACCGAACTTGAAAAATTCCTTGAAACTAACAAAGACCTTATTTCTAAAAATATAAACCGCTACGCAATAGTTGTTCCTGTTCTTGGTAAATATGTTAACAAAGGGATTATATTTGCCCGCAATGCTAATACAAATAATGAAGAAAAAACACGCTTTTATAACACTATAAAAGAGGTGGCTTCTGGTGTATATAACGAAGATGAAAATAAAATAAACGAGCTGATAAATAATATTGCCAGCGAGTTTTTCTTAGCAAACACAGATCGTACAACAAAACAAGTGTTTGTGAATCTTTTATTTGACCTTGATGGTAACACTGTTATTCATGTATTTAATAATGAAAAAGGTGTAAACAAGTATATAAATATCCCTAAAGAAGTTGTTCAAAAAACACAAAACTACGCAGAGCTAATAAATGCGTTTAATAATGAAATAAGTAAGCAAGAAAGTAACGACCGTACATTTGCAAGTCTCAAGCTTACAATTACACAAGACAGTTTAAAGCGTCAGTTACCTAAAGATGAAAACATTACAGATTTAAAACAAGTTGAAGACAAGTTACAACTTGCTATAAGTAACCCACAGGTATTTGAAAACTT
>Ga0138256_10004458_pt1 | contig 14884 bp, 8 predicted proteins | sample KNB2016incub_MG_FD_105486 | JGI IMG/M metagenome (GOLD analysis project Ga0138256, IMG submission 105486) | Active sludge microbial communities from wastewater in Klosterneuburg, Austria - KNB2014incub_MG | ecosystem: Engineered > WWTP > Activated sludge > Unclassified | place: Austria... | reverse complement strand
TGAAGTACGAACCACGCGAAAACTATCGGGACGCGAAGTCTCTGGGCGAACAGGTGCTGACTGATTTCACCGCGCTAATTAACTCGCTCTACCCGGAGGGGACACAGCCATCACCACTGGAACGCGAGCGGATGGATCACGAAGCCTTCGCGCGCAGCCGAGCCGGCGTGTACATCGGTCGGCAGGAGTATTTCGACCGCCTCAACGCCCATGTGGCAAGTGATGCCTCGCCACTCGTCGTACTGGGTGAATCGGGCGGCGGCAAGTCGGCGCTGCTGTCCAACTGGGCGCTGCGTCACCGCGAGCAACATCCCGACGATTTTCTCTTGCTGCACTTCATCGGAGCCTCACCCGACAGTGCCAATGCCATCGGCCTGTTACGGCGCATCATGCTGGGGCTGAAGCAGCGATTCGAACTGTCGGACGAGATCCCCGCCGAGCCAGCGAAGATTCGCGAGGCGTTCCCCAACTGGCTGGCGCAAGTCGCAGGCCGAGGCCGAATCGTGCTGGTGCTGGACGCGCTGAACCAATTGGAAGACATCGACAACTCCCCCGACCTCGGCTGGCTCCCGCGAGTCTTTCCAAAGTACTGCCGAGTCATCGTCTCGACGCTGCCGGGCCGCAGCCTGAAAGCCATCGAACAACGCGGCTGGCTTGAGGCCACTCCGCCGCTCAAAGTTCATCCGCTCGATGAACCCGAGCGACGGCGACTGATCCACGATTTCCTGAAGCAGTACACCCGCGATCTCGGACAAACTCGCACCGACCGTGTGGCCCGCGCCCCTCAAACCGCCAGTCCGCTCTACCTGCGAGTCCTGTTGAACGAACTCCGCGTCTTCGGCCTGCATGAAAAACTGAACGAGCGGATCGACTGGTATCTGGAGGCCAAAGATCCCAACGCGCTGTACCGGAAAGTGATAGCGCGTTGGGAAGAGGCCTACGACGAAGGCACGGTCCTTGTGGGGAATACGGTCTCTCTGCTGTGGGCTGCGCGGCGCGGGTTGTCCGAAGCCGAACTACTCGACGCACTCGGCCAATCGGGCCAGCCACTACCGCGCGCGGTGTGGTCACCGCTGTTTCTGGCAATGTCCGATGCGCTCGTCAGCCGCAGTGGTCTGCTGACCTTTGCCCACGACTTTCTCCGCGCAGCGGCCCGCGACGCTCGCCTGCCCGATGAGTCGCAGCAACAGGCCGCGCATCGAAAATTGGCGGAATACTTCCAGCAGCAATCTACTTGGAGCGACCGCAAGCTGGACGAACTCCCGTGGCAATTGGCCTCAGCACGCGATTGGCAAGCCCTGCACGATGTGCTGGTCGAAAAGTCATGCTTTATGGGACTTCGAGATCGTGATGAATACAAACTTCTCGGCTACTGGCTGCAACTCAAACCGCAATTTAATATGGCGACAAGCTATACGTCCGCCTTCGCCAGTTGGTCACAACACCAATCAGACACAGCCGAATTGGCCCTTCTCGCGAACGGTCTTGCAACATTTCTGTTCGCCGCCGGATATCACACCGCCGCCGAGCCACTGATACGTTGCGCGCTGGCGATCGACAAGCAGTCGTACGGAGACCAGCATCCCGCTGTCGCCCGCGACCTAACCAACCTGGCGGCGCTGCTTCGGGCCACGAACCGTTTAGGAGAGGCCGAGCCGCTGTATCACCGCGCGCTGGCTATCGACGAGCAATCCTACGGTCCGAAACACTCTATCGTCTCACGCGCCCTAAACAATCTGGCACAATTGCTCCAGGCCACGAACCGCTTGGCGGAGGCTGAACCCCTAATGCGTCGCGCGTTGGCCATCGCCGAGCAGTCATGCGACTCCGAACAATCTGACGTCGCCAAACTCCTCAACAACCTTGCCGGGTTATTCCAGACAACGAATCGCCTTGGGGAGGCCGAGCCGTTGATGCGCCATGCACTGGCCATCGACGAACAGTCTTACGGCCCTGAACACCCCGACGTCGCTCGCGACCTCAACAACCTGGCACGGTTGCTCCACAACACGAACCGGTTGCAGGAGTCCGAGCCACTGATGCGCCGCGCGTTGGCAATCCTCGAACAGTCGTACGGGGCCGAACACCCGTTCGTCGCCAGTTGCCTTAACAACCTGGCGGCGTTGCTCCGGGCTACGAACCGTCCGGCGGACGCCGAGCCAATGATGCGCCGCGCTCTTGCCATTCGCGAACAAAGCTATGGTCCAGAACATTTTGATCTTGCCGAAAGCCTCAACAACTTGGCGGAACTGCTCGTTGTCACCAATCGGCTGACGGAGGCTGAGCCGCTGTTGCGCCGCGGACTGAACATCTTGGAGCTATCGTATGGACCTAAACACCCAAAAGTTGCCGCCGTCCTCAACAACTTGGCGCAGTTGCTCAATGCCAAGCGGCATTTGGTGGAGGCCGAATCGCTCATGCGCCGCGCGCTGGCCATCGCCGAGCAGTCCTACGGCACCGAACACCGCGACGTCGCGTCCAAACTAAGCAACCTAGCATTGTTACTCGAAGAGACGAACCGTTTGGCGGAGGCCGAGCCACTGATGCGCCGCTCGCTGGCCATCTTCGAGCAGTCTTACGGGGCCGATCATCACATCGTCGCCGCGAGCGTCAACAGCTTGGCGCAGTTGCTTAAACGTACGAATCAGTTGACGGAAGCGGAACATCTGATGCGCCGCGCTTTGGCAATCTACGAGCAATTCGACAGCTCCGAGGGGCCTTACGTTGCACGGAGCCTAACCAACTTGGCGGTGCTACTGCAGGGGATCAATCGCCTGTCTGAGGCGGAGGTGTTGATGCGCCGCGCACTTGCAGCAGATCAGCGTTTTTATGGCCCTGATCACCATGATGTGGCGACAGACCTCAACAACTTGGCGATGTTCCTCGGGCGGATGAATCGGCTTTCGGAGGCTGAACCGCTTTATCGGTCCGCGCTCGCAATCTGGGACCGGATTAATGTTGAGAACCATCCCAATGTTGCCAGCGCTCTCTACAACCTCGCGGGCTTGCTCAGGGACACGAATCGGCTGACGGAGGCCGAGCCGTTGATGCGCTGCTCGCTAGCCATCGATGAGCACTTCTACGGTCCTGACCACGCCGAAGTCGCCCGCGATCTCAACAACCTCGCGCAGTTGCTCCAGGCCTTGAATCGTCCAGCAGAGGCCGTGCCGCTGATGCGCCGCGCGCTAGTCATCGACGAGCAATTCCATGGGGTTGAACACCCTGATGTTGCCAGAGACCTCAACACTCTGGCAACTTTGTATTTCTACACGAACCATCTAACAGAGGCCGAGTCACTGAGTCACCGATCACTTTGCATTTACCTTGGCTTCACTCGACGCAACGGACAGCAGCACCCAGATCTGCGAACGGTAATAGACAACTACGCAAGCCTCTTGTTCGCAAAGAACTATAGTGATACTGAGGTTCGACAACGGCTGAACGATCTGCTTGGGCAATACGGGATGTCCCTCGGTTGACTCGATGCCTTAAATGCCGATACAGGTCAATCTTTGGAAAGGCCAAGCAAGACGATGTCCGATTCTCTATTGTGCCAGCGAATGCTGTTTGGCCACCCTGTCTTGGATTACATGATGCTTTAAGGACGTGGGAAGGAGTCCAGCGTGGAGCCGCTACTATTTGCCGTAGGCGCGTCGAGTTGTGAGCGGTAATCGTGACGATGAAAATCACACAACGCGACAGGGGATTGCGAAGGCGAGAAACGCGATGGCATCCGCTCCGTGGCGGGCTCGGCCGGTGTTTTTCAGTTCGACGTTTCAGGACATGCAGGCGGAGCGGGATTATCTGCGGCAGGTGGTCTTTCCGCGTGTCGAGGAAGAGCTGCGCAAGGGGCGAATCCAGTTCGAACCGATTGATCTGCGGCAGGGGGTGGAGACGGCCGATCGGCCCAGCGAGGATGTTCGCGACGAATGATCCGGAGCCGCGCCCGTCAGGAAGCGGAAGGACCAACCGCTTCCTGACGGGCGCGGCTCCAAACTTGACTTGTTCACAACAACGTCTGGAAACGTAGAAATCCAGCTAAGCCGACCGTTTCTGATCGTGTTGCTGGGAGATCGTTACGGCTGGGTGTCGCCGGAAGAGCGAATGGCTGCTGCGGCTCAGGAAATAGGATTTGACACTGAACTGCGAGACAAGAGCGTGACCGCACTGGAAATTGAATTCGGGATTCTGAAGCAGGACGCAGACCACCGGCGACGGAGATTCTTCTACTTCCGCGATCCGCTACCATACGGGCAAATGCCGGAGAACATCCATCCCGCTTGAAACAAGAAGTCTAACTCGTTGAATCGGATATTATCGTGAATCCACATCGAAATAGAGGTCGAGCGTAACCATGCCGTCAACAATTCCATCTGATCGCCGGCAGGGGCGCATCTTTATCAGTTACAGCCATCGCGGACATGGGCCGCAATGGAAGGCGGCGCTGCTAAAGGCGTTGGCGGTATTCGAGCGGCAGCATCTGCTCGACATTTGGCAGGATGGTAAGATTCGCGTCAGTTCATTGTGGAACGACGACATTCATCACGCGATGAATTCGGCCCAGTTGGCCATCGTGCTGCTAACGCCAGAGGCCCTTGAATCAGAATACATTTTGGAAAAAGAGTTTCCTCGGCTACGCGAACGATGGCAGGAGAAGAGTTTATCGGTGTTCCCTGTCGTTTGCGAACCGTGCGATTGGAAGTCGCACGATTGGTTGCGAGCGATACAGGCTCCGAATAACTCGAATCCGCTCTCGGAACTCACGGAATCCGGTGTCGAACATACCTTTCGCCAACTGTCCACCGCGATCGCCGAGGAGCTAAGTCGCATAGCCTTGGCAGAGTTGCCTCCTGTCCCACAGGCGCTAGCGACGGACCACGTTTACCTCGACTGCTTTCCGCTCTCTAGCGGCAATGGGTTGCGCGAGGAAAAATTGATTGGGCGAGAACAGGAACTTGCTCTCCTGGACTTGGCGTTCGCTCAGCATCAAACGGCCATTGTTTCGCTGGTCGCCTGGGGCGGCGTGGGCAAAACGATGCTGGTGCAGCATTGGTTGCGACGCTTGCAACGCGCGCAGTGGCGCGGCGTAAAGCGCGTTTACGCCTGGAGCTTTTTCAGCCAAGGGACGAAAGAAGATCGGCAAGCGTCGGAAGACTTGTTCCTGGCTTATGCGCTCGAATGGTTCGGTGTGCAGTGCGAGCCAACGATTTCGCCCTGGGACAAAGGCCGACTGCTGGCGGAAGCTGTTTCTCGCGAACCAACACTGCTGATCCTCGACGGCATTGAGCCACTACAATACCCGCCCGGCCCAATGGGCGGCCAACTTCGCGCTCCGGGTGTGCAGAGTTTGTTGAAACGCCTGGCTCGCAACGCGACCGAGGGCGAGCAGCGAGGCTTGTGTCTGGCCACCACCCGCGAACCACTCACCGACCTCGCCGATTTTCAACGCCGCGAAGGTTCGCCCTGGGGCAGCGTGCTCCGAGTGGACCTCGGCAATCTCACCGACGAAGCCGGAGCTGCACTGCTCCATCACGCAGGTGCCAACCGAGCCGGCGCGGCAGAAATCAAACCCGACGACAAGGAACTTCTCGCCGCCAGCCGCGATGTCGATGGACACGCCCTGACGCTCAACCTGCTCGGCCGCTTCCTCGCCCGCGCACACGGCGGCGACATCCGCCGTCGCGACCTGGTGAAGTTCGAGGAAGCCGACCGTCAGGTACAGGGCGGCACAACATTCAAAATGCTCGCAACATTCGTGACATGGTTTGCCAATAGTGGCGACTTCGGCGCGCGCCAACTCGCCATCTTGCGAATGCTTGGGCTGTTCGACCGTCCCGCTGACTCCGGCTGCATCGCTGAGTTACGAAAGCCGCGAGCCATAGCCGGATTGACGGAACCACTTTTTCGAATCACACCACGGTTTCTTGGATTATGGAAAATGCACCAGCCGCTTCCCGATGAGGATTGGAATACGGCCCTGTCCTTTCTTTGCGATTTTGGACTGGTTTCAAACCTGGCAGACGCAGGGGAGCAAACACAGTCGTTGGATTGTCATCCGGTCATTCGGGAATTCTTTAGCGTTAAGCTGCGCACGCAATCCCCTGGCACCTGGGAATCCGCCAATCTCCGAGTATACGATTACTTACGCGCGAAAGTGCCAATTGGAACCGAGCCGAGTTTGAAAGATCTGGATCTGCTCTACCAAGCCGTTGCCCACGGCTGTCATGCAGGATTGGAGGAGAAAACCTGCACAGAAGTCTACAGCGATCGAATTCTTCAGTTCGACAGACACTACAGCCTGCGGCAGTTCGGCGTCTTCGGCACCGACCTTGTGGCGTTAGCCTGTTTCTTCGAGCAACCGTGGAGCCAACTATCTTCTGAAATGAGTCCTGGTGCCCAGTCGTTCGTGTTTAACGAGGTCGGCACGCGATTGCGTGCTCTGGGGCGAATTGCCGAGGCCATCCAGCCGTTGACGTCAAGCCTGCGGATCGACCTCACCCATAATGAATGGAGAAGCGCCGCTATCAGTTGCTGCAATCTTAGCGACACCTACCTGGCCTTGGGCAACATAATTGATGCGACCTCATTGGCAAAACGGGCTGTGGAGTATGCCAATCGATGTAGCGTGGACCGGTATATTCATTCGTATCGAGAGAGCAACGCGTTTGTCATGGTCACATGCTCTTTTCCAAGGCATGCGTACACCTATTTTCAAGGAGGTGATCGAACGACAGCTGGGCAAATGTTTCACGAATCTGAGCGTTTGCAAGGAAGATACCAGCCGGATTATCCGTTGCTCTATGCCGATGTCGGTTTCATGTACTGCGATCACTTGCTGGCACCTGCCGAGCGCGCCGGTTGGAATCGGATTACGGAAGGTGCATGGATGCCGGTTTCTCGGCATATGGAACCGCATTCAACCGCAACTTCATCGGAAGGCGACAGCTTTGATTTTGTACGAACACCGCCAGTTACTCCCATCGAATGCTGCCGAAACGTCGCGGAACGCATGGCCAAGTTGGTTGAATGGCGTGAAAACGACGATGGGTTGTTGATCAAAGGTCTCGACCATCTTACTTTTGCACGCGTCGAATTTTTTACCGCGATCCTGGAGAATTATTCGCTCGTCACGGCTCAAAGAACAATCGATGAGTCCATCGATTACCTCCGGCGGGCGTCCATGCTTGACGTAGTCCCTCACGGCCTGCTGACCCGTTCTTTGATTCGCAGTTTAAGCGGCTTGCGAACCGGCAATAAAGACGCTCGGGCCGACTTGGACGAAGCGTGGGACATTGCGGCGCGCGGCCCGATGCGGCTGCACATGGCCGACATTCACCTCTACCGCGCCCGCCTCTTCTTCCGCGAGAAAAGTTACCCGTGGAAATCGCCGCAGGACGACATCGCCGCCGCCGAGAAACTCATCAACGAATGCGGCTACCACCGCCGGGACGAAGAACTTGCCGATGCGAAACGTGTTATTCTCGGCAACCAGACGTAACCGTTCAAATAAACAGTCCCTGTCGCCACAAGCTGGACCGAGTTGTGGCGACTTTCCAATCTCGACAGTGATCTCATCGACGATCCAAAGAAAGTCGATCGACGACGATTCGAAAGCTCCGGAACACTCCCAGAGGAGGACCACTTCGGCCGCGCGACCAGTTTCCAGCGACGTTGGACGAGCCAGTCGGCGTTTTCGTTGCGGGCTTCAAGGCCATGTTTGTGGATCAGGAGCCGAGCTTGTTCAGTGTCACCGTTTTCAATGCGAGTTGACAATTTGGTTCGCGCGGCGACGAAGAGGTTTTTCATCCATTCGCATTGCCGGGCGAGTTCCACCCCGGCCACCCAACTGTCACTCGCATTCGACGGACGTTTTGCCACGGACACCCGGCACTCCCTCACGGTCGTGGCTCATTTCTATCACGGGCGTTGAGCGGTGATGGCTACGTTTTGGCCACACGCAGAGCGGCTGTGAAAAAATTGGGTCAGGCACCTCACAACCAATCGAATCTCCGACGAAAACAGTAGCGAAGTTCGGAGCCAGACCCATTTTTTTACTGCCTCTGAGCGGACCTGGTCGCTTCGACGGCTTGATTGCTGAAGTCGGTGCGGGTAATGAGGAACTCGTCGAGCGTGAAGGACTCATCGAAGGGGCGAGTGACGAAAGTCGGCTCGGCGAATTCTTCGAGGCGTTGGCGGAGACCGGATTGTGGGTCGAGGCCGATGATCCGCTCAGCGGGAAAAATCGCCACGATGATCTGGATCCGCGCCCGTCAGAAGCGGTGCCGGTCCTCCGCTTCCTGTCGGGCGCGGCTCAGGGTTGGTATAGTGAACAAGCATGGAACTTTTCGACGCGGCGACTTCACAACGATCACACAGGTGCGTTGATCAAAAATGCAGGACGCCAAACGATTCCCCAATATAATCTCGCTACCCGTCGTCTCTCTGATCTCCGGATCACGCAGCGCGACCGACTCTTCATGCGAGTGGACTTCAATGTGCCGCTCACTAAATCGACAGCCTGCTAGTATCGAGCGGAGCGTCAGCCGCAGATCGCTGGCTCACGGTTTTCACCGAACCGGACGCGAGGGCGTTTCGGCTAATAAATCAATCATGAATGGCCCGATGCCTGCCAGTACGATGGTGCCAAGTCAGTTTTCCTTGCAATTCGCAGGAACGGGCTTTGTGATGGCCAAGATTTTCATCTCACTATCGTCGGAAGGCACGTGCCATGAAGGTTCTATACATCGCACCCGAGCATGCTTCGTTCGTTTCTGTCGGTGGCGTGGGAGTTGTCGCGCGGGATCTGCCGCCGGCGCTAGCGAGGCTTGGAGTGGACGCTGCCGTCGTGGTGCCGCTGCATGGGGGCGAACTGCCTTCGTTTGCTGAGGTAGGGGCGAAGTATCAGTTTGAGATTCCGTTTCTGGGGCAGAAGGAAACCGTGCAGATATTTCGTTGCGGCCAGCCGGAGACAGGCACAGTAGTCTGGTTCGTCGCCAATGAGACTCACTTTGGGGGACGGAACGTGTATGCGTCCGATCCGATTCCGTTTGAGTCCGATGTCCGGCGGTATTCGTTTTTCGCCAGGGCATGTCTGGAACTGGTGCGGCAACTCGCCCCGGACATCATTCACGTCAATGACTGGACTGGTGGCTATCTGCTGGGATGGATGGAACTCGCGAACCTCAGAGCGACCGATCGGGGAGAGACGGCACCGTTCCGTCAGCGGCGGGTGCTGACGATTCACAACATCGGCTATCAGGGGCAGACCTGGAAGGAACGTCTGGATGAGACTGACTTTCGAGACCTTATGGATCATCCCGTGATTGGCCCACTTTTCAACGACCCGCATCTCGAATATGACTGCGTTAATCCGATGCGACTGGCGATGGAACTGGCCGATGTCGTCAACGCTGTGAGTCCGACGAACGCCGATGAGATGACTCGCCCCGAAAATAGGGACGGTTACTTTTCGGGTGGCCAGGGGCTGGAAGATATCGCCCGGCGTCTGGTGGATGAGGGCCGACTGACTGGAATTCTCAACGGTATGAACTACCTCGCCGAAACACCTGCCTGCAGGTCGCCCGCTTCCGCCGACATCAACGCAAAGTTCGATCCGGCGTTCGAAGACTTGTTAAACCGCAAACGCGACGAGAAAGCGACTCTCTCTCGCCTGTTTGTCGATCCCGGCAACCTGCTCATTGGCTTCGTCGGTCGGGCCGTTGAGCAGAAGTTCAAGCTGCTGACCGAACGGCTCGATGGTCGGCCGGTGTTCGAGCATCTGCTCGACATCCCCAACGTCAACGTGCTCGTCCTCGCCACGGGTGAGGCTGAGTACGAGGCGTTCCTCACAGCGCTGTCGATCGCCCGGTTCAACCACCGGCATTCTTACGACGAATTGCTGACGGCCCCGCGACGCAGGAACTACGCCGCGATCCTCGCCCACGACCCCGCATTGGGCCGCCGGATCCGGCTGGGCTGCGACGTGTTTTTGATGCCCAGTCTGTTCGAACCGTGTGGGATCGCTCAACTCGAATCACTGGCCGAGGCGACGCCACCGCTCGTCCGCGCCACGGGCGGCCTGAAGGACACTGTCATTCCTCACACCGAGCCGCAGGGAACCGGCTTCACCTTCGACGGAACCTCACGCGACGACGTCCTGCGCAGCCTGGTAATGACCGTCCGAGAAGCCGCTCGCGTCCATCGCGACGAACCTGCCCGCTTCCGCCAACTCCAATACAACGCCTGGCGCGCCCGATTTCCCTGGTCCGACACCGCGTCCCGGTATCTGAACGATTTGTATGAGCCGACCAGCATCCGTCAGACTTGACGATCCACAGGCACGAACTCGGACTGACGGATCCCGGAAACTGTGTCCGCTGAGGTTCCCTCATGTTGAATGACATCCGCTGTTCAAAGTGCGTATCCGAAAATATGATGTTCAGCAAGAAGCGCAACGTCCATATCCGCGAGGAGTGCGGACACGAATCACCCTACTGTTCTGCGATTGCAAGCATGATTTGCACCGTCCTGTCAGACATACTTTCCTAACCGAAAATCATCCGATGAGCACACCTCGAAAGCCGCGCGTCTTCATCTCTCGCACGACCGCCGGACTCAAAGCCCTCGCCGACGAAATCGCCGAGATTCTCCGCCAGCGCGGGGCCGAGCCGATCGTCCAGAGCCACTTCCTGCCCGACTGGCGCAGCGTCCCGCAGATGTTGCAGAAAGAACTCATCGCCTGCGACTGCGTCATCGCCCTCATCGGACCCGTGCATGGCGGCGAGCCGGACCGTGAGCCGGCGCGACTCAAAGACCCACGCACTCACGGGCGAGCGTTTTCCTTCACGCAGTGGGAGTTTCTCGTTGCCCGCGATCTGGGCCGTCCCATGTTCACCTTCATCGTCTCCGGCGACGACATGGTGGCTCCCTTTGATAAGGAGAACGCCGACCTTGAGCAACGGCAGCAGCAGTTCATCGCCGACTTCCCCAAAGACTTCCGCACCCTCATCTACGAATACACCGACCGAGCAAAACTCCTCGACCACATCCGAGAGATGGAACTGCCGCTGACCGCGTTCGCTGGCAAACCAGCCAACATCCCGTTCGCCTCCCTCGGCACACTCTTTAAAGGTCGCGACGAATTCCTGGCGGAGCTCCGCACCCATCTCACTGCCGAAGCAGCGACTGTGATCAAAGGACACCGCACCATCCACGGCATGGGGGGCGTCGGCAAGACACGCGCCGCCATCGAATACGCCTGGAAACATGCCGACGACTACAACGCCCTTCTCTTCGTCGCCGCTGACAGCCCCGCAGCCCTCCATCGCAACATCGCCGCGCTCTGCGGTCCGCTCGTCCTGAACCTCCCCGAGCAGGACGAGAAAGACCAAAGCCTGCAGGTCGAAGCCGCCCTCCGCTGGCTGGAGCTGCACCCCGGCTGGTTCCTCATCATCGACAACGTGGACACCGAGGACGCCGCCGTCGAGACCCTCGCCCTCCTCGAACGACTCAGCAAAGGCCACGTCGTCATCACCTCCCGCATCAGCGACTGGACCGGCCAGGTCAAAGCCCTCGACCTCGATGTCCTGAGCGACGCCGCCTCCATCGAATTCCTCGACGAACGCACCGACGAACGTCGCATCAAACAAGAGGACGACTCCGACGACGTCAAGAAACTCGTCCAACTCCTCGACTGCCTCGCGCTGGCTCTCGAACAAGCCGGTGCTCACATCAGCCATCAGCGCATCGGCTACGCCGACTACATCGCCCTCTGGGAATCCAAACGTCCCGTCGCCCTCGCGTGGCACGACGAGGCGACCATGAAATACCCCCGCAGCCTCGCCATCACCTACGAAACCAGCGTCGCTCAACTCAGTGGCGGCGCGAAGGAACTCTTCCGCATCCTCTCGTGGTTTGCTCCCGACCCGATCCCGCGCAGCCTCACCGGCTCTCGTCCCCACCCGGATGATGAACGCCGCCACCTCGGCGAGATCGAACGCCTCCACCTCGCTCGGTTCCTGAGCGACGGCAAATCCTTCAACCTTCACCGCCTCAACCAGGAAATCACCCGCCAGCAGCAAGTAAATCCAAGCAATCAGTGTGCAACTCCGGATACGCCACCAAAGAAACTTGGATTCATTTCAAGAATCTTCGGTATGAAGCCCACAGCCAAACTGAACTTGACTCCAGAACACGCGCCCCCACCGCTCCTCGCCGCCTTGGAGTGGGTGAATGCGGCGTACCCCTTTGATTCCGGCGACGTGCGGAACTGGCCCATCGCCCTTCCGCTGACCCCTCACGCCATCGCCGCCGCCACCTTCGGCGCGACACACGAAATCCCCGAGCCGACGGGGCGTTTGCTCAATCAAGCGGCCTATTTCTTAAAAATACGAGCGGATTATCGCAGCGCAGAGCCGCTCTACCGGCAGTCCCTCGCTCTTGCGGAAAAGTCACGTGGTAGGGACGACCCGAATGTCTCCGCGTGTCTCAACAACCTCGCGAACTTGCTGGGTGCCACCAACCGCATCGGCGAGGCGGAGCCACTGATGCGCCGCGCGCAGGCTATTAATGAAGCCCGTTTCGGCAATGACCATCCCCGTGTCGCCACAGGCCTCAACAACCTAGCGCAATTGTTGAAAGCCTCCAACCGTCTCGTAGAGTCGGAACCGCTGATGCGCCGCGCGCTGGCCATAGATGAAGCGAGTTTGGGCAGAGACCATTCCGATGTGGCTACCGACCTCAACAACCTAGCCAACTTGCTGCAAGCCACCAACCGTATCGGCGAGGCGGAGCCGCTGATGCGCCGCGCGTTGGCGATTTTCGAGAGCAGTCATGGTCGCGAACATCCCAAAGTTGCAGGCGTCCTCAACAACCTAGCGAACTTGCTTCAAGCCACCAATCGCCACGCCGAAGCGGAGCCGCTGTTGCGCCGCGCGCTGACCATTGATGAAGCCAACTTCGGCAGCGACCATCCCGAAGTCGCCGCTTGCCTCAGCCAACTCGCGATTTTGCTACAAGCCACCAACCGCCTTGCCGAGGCAGAGTCGCTGATGCGCCGCGCGTTGGCGATTTTTGAAAGCAGTCTTGGCCCTGATCATCCCAATGTTGCTATTCAACTCGACAATCTTGCACGCATCGGAAAGTGGGATAGCCGCCTCGCAGAGGAAGAGTTGCGAATCCGTCGCGCGCTGGCTAATTGGGAGGTCAGTCTTGGCAGCGACCATCCGCAAGTTGCCGTCGCCCTCAACCACCTCGCGATCGTGCTGCAAGCCTCTAACCGCCTCGTCGACGCAGAGCCATTGTTGCGCCGTGCATTGGTCATTGATGAAGCCAGCTTTGGGCACGATCATCCCACAGTCGCCACCGACCTCAACAACCTCGCAAGCATGTTACAAGCCGCTAATCGCCTCGCGGAAGCGGAACCCCTGTTGCGCCGAAGCTTGGAGATCTTGCTGCAGTTCACCCGTGACGAAGGGTATCGGCACCCAAATCTAAAGGCCGCGATCAACAACTACGCGGGACTACGCATTAAGAGAGGTGATACTCAGGCGGATGCGAGAGAGCTAATTAGTATCATGCATGTGGCGCATGGAGTTTCCTTCGGCTGAGGCAACCCGTCTGTTGAAAACAGGAATTTCAGAGCCGCGACCGTGAGGGAGTGGTCTGAATCGTCGAGCAGCCACCGCTTCCTGACGGACGCGGCTCCGGAAGGCCACTGACTGCGAGTGTGATCAACCAACTCAGCAGCAATTCGAGTCCCTCCCATCGAGACGCATGAACGTCATTGGCTTAGGCGAGCGGCAGGACAAAGTAGACCAGTCACTCCGTGACTGGAATCTTCGAGTCACGGAGTGACTCGTCTACTTTGGGTAAACTAAGTCTTGCCGATTACCTTATCATGCTCGGCGACTTGTCCTCGCCAACGGCCAGCGCATTGCAGACTCGTGCGGAGTGCCGCTGATGACTTCGGTCTTTTTGTCTTACGCTCGTGGAGACGACGAACTGTTTGTCCGACGGCTGTGTGACGATCTCACCGCCGCCGAGTTCGACGTCTGGTTCGATCGCGTCAACATGCCGTCACGAAACCTGACGTTTCATCAGGAGATTCGCGACGCGATCGCCAAGTGCGACCGAGTGTTGCTGGTGGTCAGGCCGCAGGCGGTGGCATCGGAATACGTGCGGCAGGAGTGGGAGTTCGCGTACTTTGAAGCGGAGAAGGTCGTGACGCCGATTCTGCGTCAGGGCGACTTTCCGCTCATTCCCGATGAATTGAAGCTGCTGCACTGCGAGGAATTTCGGGACGATGCGCAATACACTGTCCATCTGAAAGAACTCATCCGCATTCTCAAAGATCCGGTGCCGCCGTTAGGAAAATTGATCGGAGTTCCCTCACTGCCGCCGCACTACTTGTCGCGCGCGGATCGGTTGATCCCGTTGCGTGACGCCGTTCGCTCCGGTCTCGACAGTCCGGCCCCGTTGGGTGGCGAGACCGCGCGGCATCAGTTTCACGAAATCTTCGGGACCACGCAGCATGTCGGCATGCACGGCATGGGCGGGATCGGCAAAAGCGTCCTGGCCAATCTGCTGGCCCACGACCGCAAAATTCGCGAAGCCTTTCCCGACGGGATTCTGTGGGTCGGCCTCGGTTCATTGCCAAACCTCGCGAACTCTGCCAGTCGCGTCTACCTTGCTAATTTGATCTCAGTCTCCTGAGCTCTTCACGGGATGACCCAGCATGTCCTCGACTTGGAAAACCGTCCGCGTCTTCATCAGCAGCACGTTCCGCGACATGCAGGCAGAGCGGGATTGGCTGGTGAAACGCGTGTTCCCCGCGCTGCGGCAGCGGTTGGAGCCGCACCGGATTCATTTGGTGGACATTGACCTG
>Ga0138256_10004457_pt1 | contig 14884 bp, 16 predicted proteins | sample KNB2016incub_MG_FD_105486 | JGI IMG/M metagenome (GOLD analysis project Ga0138256, IMG submission 105486) | Active sludge microbial communities from wastewater in Klosterneuburg, Austria - KNB2014incub_MG | ecosystem: Engineered > WWTP > Activated sludge > Unclassified | place: Austria... | reverse complement strand
GTTCGAAGATGCCGCGAAAATGGATGTAACGCAGTAAAAAGTAAAATCACCCAACAAAATATCGCTTTTACGCGCCCAAAAGCCCTTGCCCCCCGGCAGATCGTACATTACATCACTGCCCGCGCAGTGCAAAACCACCAGCAGGGGAAAAATGGCGAAAAACCGCACCACCCTGCCCGATGCGTCTGACCAGCCGGGCGTCAAGGAGAAATGTGCTCACCCTGGGCTGTTTTTTTGGCCCCCTTCACTAGTAAGGAAGTTATGCAAAAGTCATGTCCGCGCTTGGCGCGAACGCATGAATCCGCGCAAATCAGGGCATTTGCGCTCCTAATTTTGGCTTTTGCAGAACTTCCTAATTAGAATTGGCGGGTCACATCGCGTTGCCAATGAGCCCCTATGAACCTCAGGGAAATGCAACAGCAACTGGAGAATAATATCAGCCAGTCACTCGACTCACTCGAAGACATGCACCGCATGGCGGCAAACTCCGCTTTTGAACAGCTGGGCCAGATGGCGCCGGTCGCGGAAATTATCCAGAGTGTAAAGCCGCTCTATGAAACCGGCGTGGCGCAGGTCATTGAATTCGGCCGCACAGCCAACCGAGCGGGCGGCGACGTCGCACGCGCGCTGCTCGACCGCATTGGTATGTAATCACCCCATGGCGCACAACATACAAAACGGCACCTACGTCATCACCGGCGCGTCGCGCGGCATTGGCCGCTCGATCGCGCGCGAACTGGCGGCACGCGGCGCAGACCTCATTCTCATCGCGCGCGACAAAAGGGCCCTGGCCGCCACCGAACAGGAAATCCGTGCAGTGGCGCCGGGACGCAACGTTGAAGTTTACAGCTGCGACCTGTCAGACCGCAAGGCGATTGAAAAAACCTGTGCCGAAGTAAAGAAGAAACACCGCATTCTGCGCGGTATCATCAACAACGCCGGTTATGCGCGGCCTGGCTACTTTGCTGAAATACCGGCCGACGAATTCGACAAGGCCGTGCGGGTGGATTATCTCGGTGCCGTCTACATCACACATGGGCTGCAAGGCCTCGTCGCCGAAGGCGGGCTCATCACTTTTACCTCATCAGTTGTTGGTTACATGGGTGTGTTCGGTTATTCGTCATACGCCGGCCCTAAATTTGCGCTGATCGGTCTCGCCGAAACGCTCAGACAAGAAATGCTCGCGCGAAAGATACAGGTCAGCGTGCTCTGTCCACCCGACACCGAAACACCCGGCTATGCAACAGAAAACGAGACCAAACCCTATGAAACTGCTGCATTATCAGAGAGTGCGAAACTGATGAGCGCCGATGCGGTTGCGACGAAATTTATTAAGGGTGTCAGCAAAGGCAAATTCATCATCACCTGCAATTTCGAATCGGGTATGCTCTACCGCCTGCACGGCATCTGGCCGTCGCTGGTGTTCAGTATCATGACGGGCATGATCAAAAAAGCCCAGAGAAAGAGGCTTAAATGATTTGCCTTCGGCAAATCATTTAAGCAATACATTATCGATCAGGCGAACGCCGTCGACGAACGCGGCGACAGCAATCAGCGCCGCAGCAGGCCGCTCAGCCGTGAGCGGCTCGAGTGTCTCTGCGTCACACAGTTCGGCATATTCCACTTCGAGTGGTTTCAGTTTTTCAATGAGCGCCGACTGCACCTGAGACGCCGGTTTCCCTTTACGGTATAAATCCGCCGCATGAAAAATTGCACGCGAAATCGCAAGGGCCTGCGTGCGCCCGGCGGGTGTCAGTCGCGCATTGCGCGAAGACATCGCCAAACCGCCCTCTTCGCGAATTAGCGGGCAGCCGATGATTTCGCTCGGCAATTCGAGATCGGCCGCCATCTTTTTGATCAGCAAATATTGCTGGTAATCTTTGAGTCCGAAGTATGCACGGGCAGGATTAACCCATTGCAAAAGATTGTGCACGATCAGCAGTACACCCTCGAAATGCCCCGCGCGGTGAGCGCCGCACAGCCGCTGCATAATACCGGGGTATGACATCAAAAGCTGCGGCACCCCGCGCGGATAAACTTCATGGCGCGGCGGGCAGAACAGCGCATCGACTCCTGCGGCCTCAAGCATCGCCGCGTCGCGCTCGAGATCCACCGGGTATTTTTCCAGATCGTTCGGGTCGTTAAACTGCGCGGGATTCACAAAAATCGACACAACCACGCGCTCGTTTTCCCCTTTCGCGCGGCTGACGAGAGACAGATGCCCCTCATGCAGATAGCCCATCGTCGGCACGAAGCCGATTTTGCCGGCATTGACCGCTGCATAGCGGCGCATGTCTGCGCGTGTGGTGATCCGTTCCATATTATGCCTTGTGCAGAAATTCTGCGATGCGTCCAGCCACCCCGGACGCATTCTCCATATGCAGGTGGTGATGTCCAGGTAGAGTTTCAATGGTCGCGTGCTTGATCCATCCGCGATATGCTTCGGCGGCTTTTTTGAGTTCGGGCATACCTTTGTCGCCGAGAATCACCAGCGTCTGCGCTTCGATCGACTGCAGAATGTTTTTCACCTGCGCCTGCGTCATGCGCAACAGCGAAGGCGCCCTTAGGCGAAAATCGGCGCGCCAGGTGATGCCGTTTCTGGTGCGCATGATCGCGCGTTTCACCAGCGGCAGCGCTGCCGCTTCGGTCAGGCCATTGACGCGCATGCGGATCTTCACTGCGTCGGCGATACTCTTGTAGTCAGGTTTGGGCAACAGCTGCGCTTTTTTGAATTCTTTGACGCCTTCGGCGAGGATTTTCGCCGCGTCTTCGGGCTCTGCCGTCATCGGCGAAAAGCCTTCGATCAGCGCGAGTTTTTTAACAGTGTGGCCCGCAGCGCCGGCATAGAGCGCACACGCACCCGCCCCCATCGAATGGCCGACGAGCACCTTATGCGCCGCTTCGACTGATTGCCAGGCAGCGTCGATGAAGGGTACCAAATCGATATAATGGTATCTTTCACCCGCATGCTTGTGTTCGCTCTTGCCATGGCCTAAAAAATCCCATGCGTAAATTTCACAATCGGGCAATGCGTTTGCGATTGTCGTGAACGAAGCTGCATTATCGAGCCAGCCATGAAAACAGACCAGCGTCGCGCGCGGATGCGCACAGGTATAGTGCAGATAGCGCGTGCGGTAACCGAGAATCCGGGCGGTCTTTTCGCGCGGCTTGCGGAGTTTTTTCATCGCTTATTTGCCGGCGAATTTTTTCGCGCGCTCGAGCACACGAATCTGTTTTTCGGCGGTTTTGTGTATTTCGGAAAAATCGGGGTTCTGGTCGAGAAATGCCTTATACTCCTGAAATCCTTTGAGCGCCGATAGCGGGTTGTGCCCCAGATGGCGCTCTGCCAAAAGCTCAAACCACGGTATCGTGCAATAGGCTGCACAGTCTGCCAAAGTAATTTCATTGCCTGCGATATAGGGCGAATAGCGCGCGACGCGGTTGATACTCTGAGTCGCCTGCCGGATTTCCTTTTCGACCAGATCTTTCAGCACCTGCGAAGTCTCTGGGCCCGCGTTATGAAAATCCCTCAGCATACGCAGCGGCTTGTCGAGATGGATGTCTATGTAGTTGACCAGCTGGCGCACCCGGTGGCGGCCTTCTGCGTCTTTGGGCAACAGCGGCGTTGTGTCGGGGAACTTCTCTTCGAGATATTCGAGAGTTGGGTGCGTTTCAGCAAAAAAGACACCATCAATTTCGAGCGTCGGAATCACCCCCAGTGGGTTGACTTTCAGATAGTCTTCATTCTTCGACGGTGCGGCGCGCACCTCTTCGAACTCAAGACCCTTGATCTTAAGCGCCATCTTAATACGGTTGTGGTAATTGCTGATCGGAAAACCGTGCAGACGAAGCATTTCGGGCGAATGCAGCCATGACTTGCGTGGTCAATATTTTAATTGTCTGTACATTCGCATGCCATCGACTGCCGCTATGTTATTGCGCGCCATTCCCTTATTTATCGTTTTTTTCGGTTTTTTCGCCACGGCGTGCAAAGCTCCTGCGCCCGATGTCGAACTGCGGCAAGACCTTAAATTCCTTGCGGTGTTTTCATCCCCCGCCCTCGCGACACAAGAAGACGATAAAAGATTCAGTACCGCATTCCAGTCAAAATACCGCACCCGCGTCGTGCTGCTGCGCCCGGTCGCCGGGCAGGCTGCGCTGACACAACTGAATAGCCGCGCATCGCTCTTTGCTGTGCTCAAAATCAACCACCTGCGCGAGGCACGCCAGATTGCGCGCGAAATCGAGGTGGCACTCGGCAACGCGGCGCTGACCGCCTTATTTCCGCTGGCCGAAAACCAGACCTCGCAGGATAACTTTTCAGGCAATTACTTCTATCTGGGCCTCGAAAAGCGCGCACAGACATTCCAGCGCCTGCAGGCACAGGGCAAGGCCGAAATTTTCCGCCATGAATCCGAAGATCTCGGACGCGACCGCAATGTACTGTCCTACTTCGCCGCCGCGAACCTGAGCGACACCCCTTACAGCAGCGTCCACATATTGGGCTATTCGGGCATTGCCGAAACGCAATACCAGTCGATCGACGGCCTGTATGCCCGCTCGATCCGCAAGCTTGAAGCGGCGGATACTGCACTAGTTGAGAAGATTCGCTGATATTCAGGCAGCCATAACATAATTTACCCGCCATTGCCCGATTTCAGCGTGCCGCATGGCAAATATCCCCGCAGACCTCAAATACACCAAAGAACATGAGTGGGTGAAAATCACCGGCTCGACCGCACGCGTAGGCATCACGCACTATGCGCAGGACGCCTTGGGCGACGTCGTCTACATCGATTTCCCGAAAGCGGGCGCACAGATCAAGCAGATGGCTGTGGCCGGCACGATTGAATCGGTAAAGGCCGTTTCAGAAATTTATCAACCGCTCACCGGCACCATCGGTCAGGTGAATGCCGACCTCAATAAGACACCCGCTTCCGTGAATCAAGATCCTTACGGCGCGGGCTGGTTGTTTGAAGTTACGGGGATTACCGACGCGGAAGTATCTGGCTTACTCGACGCAGCCGGCTACGAAGCGCACCTCAAGACTCTCGGCTGAGAACGCAAGAAATGGGATACCCGGTACACACCGACCGCGACTACGCGGAGATCGAAAAACAACTCGGCATTAAAAAAGCCGATGACCTGTTTGCGCACATTCCGCGCGAGCTGCACAAAGCGACAGGAGCAAATCTCGAGCGCGGGCTCGACGAATATGAGCTGCTCGAACGCTTTCACCAGATCGTCAGCGAAGGCAAATCGCCGCTCGCCGACCATGCATGCGGCTATGGCCTCTACCGCCACCGCATTCCGCTGACAGTCGATCACCTCGGCAGCCGCCGCGAGTTCGTCACCAGTTACACCCCCTACCAGCCCGAAGTGGCGCAGGGCACGCTACAGGCACTGTTTGAATACCAGTCGCTCGTTTCCATTTTGACGGGAGTACCCGTGGCAAACGCTTCACTCTATGACGGTTCAACTGCTCTGGTCGAAGCCGTGCGCATGGCGATGCGGCAGAAGAGTCTCGAATCAGCGAAAGTCTATTTCTCTTCGGGTGTGAATCCGCGCTATGAAGAAGTATTTCACAGCTACTTTCTCGATGCCGAAGGCAAACAGTTTGTCACCACCGAGCGTCTCTCACACGATAAGGCCACCGGCAATACAGTGTGGGCAGCGGGTGAGCCTGACATCGTTGTGGTGCAAAATCCGCATTACCTCGGCGTCGCCGAGGCAGTGCAAAACCTGCATGAAAAATATCCATCCGCCACCATCATCTACCTGACCACCGAGATGCTGTCGTTGGTGATTCTCGACGGCCCGCTGAAATGGGGTGCCGAAATTATCTGCGGCGAAGCGCAATCGCTGGGGCTGCCAGTAAACTATTCAGGCCCGGGCCTCGGCTTTATCGCCGCGGGTGCAGAATATATGCGCCAGATGCCGGGTCGGCTCATCGGCCGCACGACGGCGAAAGACGCCGACGGCCGCGACACCGAAGCGTATGTCATCACGCTCGCCACACGCGAGCAGCACATTCGCCGCGAAAAAGCCACCAGCAATATCTGCAGCAACCAGACGCTGATGGCGGTGCGCGCCGCAATCTTTATGGCGAATCTCGGCTGGACGGGCATGCAGAAACTCATTGCTCTCTCGATGGAAAAAGCCTTTGCATTCCACAGCGAACTCAAGGCAAAAAATCCGTCGGCGCTGCTTTTCCCGCAGGCGACCGTGTTCCATGAAGTTGCGTGGCGCTCAGACAAACTCGACTCAATCATTGAGCGCTGCGTGGGCCAGGGTTTTTACCCCGGCGTGAAGATCGACGGCAATACGATGCTGTCTTATTTCCACGACGACTTCGACGCCGCCAAGCTGCAGTTTTTGCTTGCCGAACTCAGCTGACAAGCTGAGTCCGGCGATATGAAAATCAGTCGGATGTATCATTCTGCGGCAGTCGCTTGCGCCGTGTGCAGCATATTTTCTTTTTTTGCCCTGACTGCGGCAGAACCTGATTATGGCTCGTTAAACCGCCTGCTGGCAAAACACGTTAAGGCAGGCTCACGCTCAGGCATTGCGGCCCATCTGGTTAACTACAAACAACTCTCCAAAGATGCAGATTTTTCTGCGGCAGTAAAAACCATCAGCGAATTCGATACGACGCAGCTCAAAACGCGCAGTGAAAAACTTGCCTTCTATATCAATGCGTACAATATCGCGGCAATCCGCAAGGTGCTCGAGAAGTACCCCACCGCCAGCATTCGCGACGCGGGCGACGGCGTGTGGAAACAGGATGCGATCACACTCGCAGGCAAAACCATTTCACTCGACGCGATCGAGCATAAAATTCTGCGACCCATGGGCGATGCGCGCATGCATTTCGCGATTGTCTGCGCATCACTCAGCTGCCCTGACCTGCGCCGCGAAGCCTACTCTGCCGCAAAGCTGAACGCACAACTCGACGACCAGACACGGCGTTTTCTCGCGAATGCGGCCAAAGGGTTGCGCGTCGAAGGCAACAAAATATACCAATCGGCAATTTTCAATTGGTTTAAAGACGATTTCAAAGATATGGCAAAATTTCAGGGGCGCTATGTAAAAAATCTGCCGGCGCAGGCAGAGCGCATTGAGCTGCCCTACGATTGGAAACTCAACGAATAAAAAAAGCGGCCGAAGCCGCTTTTCTGGTTTACTCGCCTTGCGGCTAAAGTAATTACTTCTTCGCTTCGATTGCAGTTACAGAAACTGTGCCGTCGCCGTTGAAAGTAACTTTCTTCTTTTTTGCCGGCAGAGTCACTTCTTTCGCAGTATTTTTCGCCGGGTCAAGCGCCACGTCGCCGCGGACTTCTTTACCTTCTTTGTCAAAGACCTTCACTGAATCGGGTTTGCCGTCTTTCAGTGCAACTGCCTTTGTTTTTTTGCCGGTTTTGTCATCGAAGTACTCGACACCAACCAGCTTTTTGTCTTTGTAAGACGAAACCTTTTCGTTTACACCGTTCTGATTCACATCAAAATTGGCTTTGGCTTCGCTGTCACTCAGGGTGTCATAACGACCGATCACCTTACCGTTAGGGTCTTTCAATACCGTGCTTTTAGCAGATGTTCCGCAATGCATCGCGAATGCCGCGCACACTGATAGAATTACAATTGTTTTAGATTTAACCATGGTCTAGCTCCTCTCTGTTCTCTATATCGTCAAGTAATATGCCTGTAGTTTAACAGACTGGTTTTCGGTGCCCCTGCCGGCACACCGAAAACCAGTCTTTACATACCTAAAAGCGGTAAACCCATGAAACCGAGCCCGTAAAGAACAGCCCCGAAGCCGTTTTATCGATCACATACTGCGTATGCGAGTTCACGCTGATGCCCCAGCGGGCACCGAAAAACACCGTATAATTGAGCCCTGCTGATACTGTGGGCAGGTAAAAAGAGATATTCGTCGCGGTATTCTTGATGACCCCGCCGAAAACTCCCCCCATCGCATAGGGTGTGAGCGCCATTTTCGAGCCCGCAAACAGGAAGGTATAACCCAGGCCCGCCGATGCACTGCCGCCGGCCAGATAGTTCACGGGATCTTTTTTTGTGATAAAATAGCCTTCGACTTTGAACTGCGGCTGCAGCCACGATTTCCAGATTCGGGTGCCGAAATGCACATTCAGGCCCGTGAGCACCCCCAGATTATTGCCCGCGTCGAGAATGCCCTTGCCGCCCAGCGCACCGATGTGCAGCATCGCCACCGAAGATACGGACAGCGTATCTTTTTTTAATTCTACCTTTTCGCCCTTGGGAGTAACTTCGCGCGAGGCCTGCGCGATGCTCTGGCGTTTCTCTTCGGGTTTGGCGTTCACTGCATAGGTCACCTGCGGCGCGACTTTTCCCTGCGTCACAGGTGTTATATTCACCTTTTTGTCGCTCACCAGAACGATAAACGCGTTCTTGACGCCATAGGCTTCGAGCCAGTTTATAATACGATCACGATCGCGATTTTTGGCGTAACCGTTGGCTTTATCCTGTTCGTCTTTGGTGACTTTATATTCTTTATAAAATTCGTAGATCGTCAGGTACCGGCCCATGTAGGTATCGGCGAGCTCGTTCTTGAGTACCTCGAGCTCTTTGACCGCCTTTTTTTCTTCATCGGCTGTTGAGTAAGTCGGTACCAACACCAGGATTTTCAGCTCTTTGGCTACCCCACCCTTTTCTCTTTCGGCAGCGAGGGCAAACGAATAAATTTTCTCCACAATGCCCGCTGCCATACGATCGATCGATTTGAAAATTTTGGTGTCCGCGGGCGAGCTGTCTTCCACCACCCCAATCACGCGCTTGCCTTGCGCATTGTAAATAATGGCCTTAAACAGCAGTTCGTTTTTGTCGGCGCTCAGGCTGAAACTACCATAAATGAGGATATCCGACTGGGATTCCTTGGCGATCTTATCGGCATCGGTCTGTGCATATTCGCCGCCGATGTACTTGTATTTGTCTGCTACCGTCTGAACCCGGTTCTCATCTTGCCGCACGAATTCAAAACGCGCCTGCATGGCAGTATTAATCGCATCGGGCAGGCTTTTTTCAACCCATTCATGATGATCGCTCTTGCTCGCATTGGAAAACGTCATAATCGCCACGCGGGCCAGTTCGGGTGGTTTATCTTTGGGGGCTTCTTTGGCGGCCCAAAGGCTGCCGGCCGATGCGAGCAGCAATACAAAAAAACAAAAACGCATGCGTGACAAGCTGGTAGGCGCACCTGCGACTACAATCAAATTTCTGCATGCCCTGCGCTCGGCCAACCCCGCTTCTGCCCTCCGCGGCTCCGCGCCTCCGCGTGAACCTCCTCGTTCACCCTGTCAGATGCCCCCACGCAAAATATCCTGTGGCGCAGCCCCTTCTGCTAACCAACTGGTTAATAGAAAAAATCGACGGAAAATCTGTGCCTGAGTATATTCTTCGCAAGTTTAAGCCGTAGAGTCCGTTGTGAACAAAAAAACCGCCAAGCCGACACTCCGCCATACCAGCAAAAAACCCGTTAAGCCTGAGAGCCTGTTTGCACCCAAATGCAAGAACTGTTCCGGTTTTGAAGAAAAGCTGTCAGCAGTCGAACAAGACGAGGTTAAGGGTGAAGTCTCGCTCATGCACAAACATGAGATTATTCGCCAGATGTCTTCTTTTATAGGCACCGACACCAAGGCGCTGATGCAGGCAGAAGAGCTGTTTGATAGTTTTAAATACATGATTGCCGAATACGTGGTAAAACACGAATTTAACTGCGATAATAAACTTTCTGTGCAAATGGTGCTCTGGCTCGAAGAAAAGTGCCAGCCCGCAGCGATTAACCCACTGCACAACCTGATTCATCAATACCTCAACAAACGCGCGTAAAACTCAGCGTTTCCACACCCAGGTCAGCTCATGGCCGTTGTGCCAAAGGTGGTAAATTTCACTGCCCTGAATCGCCGCAAATTTTCGAATCAGCGCCTTGTCCGATTTGCCGTGGATTTTGAGCGTGCAGACCATGAGCCTCACCTTCGGCAATGCCAACCACGCCGTTACCGCAGGCAAAAGTTTCGCCGGCTCACACGCCATATCGCTCATGATGACTGTCGCTGTTTGCAGCATCGCCTGCGGCGGATTTAACCCGTCCCCTTTCTGGAAACTCAGGCGCGGAAACTTTCTCATGAGTTTCGCCTCGGGCTCTGAACGATCAATCATCTGCACCGTTGAACCCAGTGAAGCCGCGACGTAGCTCCAGCCGCCGGGAGTGGCACCCAGGTCGATCACATTGTCTTCTGCACCGGGCAAAACCTGAGCGAGCGTCAGCGCCTCGTACAGTTTCAGATATGCCCGGCTCGGTGGCCCGACCTTGTCTTCTTCGAAACGTATTTTGCCACCGGCGTATTGCCCCTTGAGCGGCTGCTCGCACACAAACAGCGATTCGGCCGATTCGAGCGTAAACGCACGAAACCCCTCTTTTGCTGCCTCAACCGGAAAATGCAAAATTTTCTCTTTTGCCGCGCGCACTTCGGCCGCAATCAGCGCACCGCGGCGAAAATTCACGCCGCCCGCATAAGCCCAGCGCCGGCCAAGGCGGCGCAGCTTTTGAGCCGCATCGGAAATCGACGTCACAGCCGCGCGACTCACCGGCCAGTAATCGAGCACCCAGTAGAGCCGTTCGGCGACCGGCGAATAATAAATATCCGGTGAAATTTCCGTGAGTTTAACTTTGTACTGCCACGCCTCGTCGAGAAATTCGTCGCGTATCTCCTCACGGATAAAATAGACGGCGCCGGCGTTCTGCATATCAGAGAAGAAAAAATCAGCCGTCAAAAATGCCGCGGAAGCGCCGCAGTTTATCAATCCACCCCTTCTTGTTGCGGCCCGGATTAAAGATCACCGGCTTCAGATCAAAATCGCGCAGCGTGTCGTGCACGAATTTTAAAAGATAGTGGAACACTTTTTCGCGCGCAAGCTGGTGCGTCACCAGCACGTGGTGCGTGCTGAGATCTTCGTTGAGTTTAAACACGTACGCGCGCTTCTCTGAAGAGGCAATTTTGCGGAAAATATAGTGCATGTTCTCGATATGCACCGTCTGGTCACCGGTCGCATGGATCAGGCAGGTTGGCTGTTTGATGCGGTGCAGGCGGTGGCGCACCCTGGCGACGCCGAGTTTGAACGAGTGCAGCGGCGCCAGCGTGTAGGCTTCGCCATAACCCACCCACGGAATCATCACCTTTTCTGACACACCGCTCTGCGCTTTCGGAATATGCGCAAAAAAATTTTTCATCACACCCGAAAGAAACAGCCGCGGATCTTTCAGAATAAAACGGCCATTGAGAAAACCGTTGAGCAATACCGGGGCTGAAATGCAGATAATACCGGTCGGGGGATTCTGCCGCGCCACTTCGCTCGCGAGCGTCAGACTCAGGTTGCCACCCATCGAAAAACCCACCAAAAAGAAATGCCTGAAGCGCGGTCGTTCGCGCTGGTAGGTATCGCGTACCGCGGTCAGCCAGTGTTCATAGCGGGTTTTGGCAAAGTCTTTGACGTTGGTGCCGTGGCCGGGCAAAAGCGGCGCAATGACCGTATGTCCCTCGCGGTTCAAAAGTTCGCCGATATTGCGCATCGTGTAAGGCGAATCTTCAAAACCGTGCACCAGCAGAAACCCCACGTCGGTTTTGCCCTGAGTTCTGAACGGCTCGGCGCCGCGCATAATTTTGATCGCGGGCGGCGGTTCCTGAAACGCCTGCGGGTTCACTTTTTCAGGCATGCCGTAATGGCCGACAATAAAGAGCACTGCAATGAGAAACAGCAGCCAGAGCATTTAGGATTGCCGCCGATTCAGAGGCGCTGCGTAAAGATGAATAGGGCTCCGCACGGTTAAGATTGCCACCGCGTCGCGGGAGCGCAGCCGGACTCATGGAAAAACGCAAACACGTCGCGCTCGTCGCACACGACAACTGCAAGGCAGATCTGATCGAGTGGGTCGAATTCAACTGGCATACTCTCGCCCGCCATGAGCTGACCACCACCGGCACCACCGGCTCTTTGGTGGAACAGGCGCTGAAGAAGAAAGACCCCAATGCAAAATGCCAGCTGCACAAACTGAAATCCGGGCCCCTGGGTGGCGACCAGCAATTGGGGGCGCTCATTGCCGAAGAGAAAATCGATGTGGTGTTTTTTTTCTGGGACCCTATGCATGCACAGGCGCATGACGTGGATGTCAAAGCGCTGCTGAGAATCTGTGTGCTCTACAATGTCGTCACTGCGTCGAACCGCGCAACCGCTGATTTTGTGATTTCATCACCGCTCTTCGCGGCAGACTACCGGCGCAAGGCAGTTGATTTCAGCGAGTATACGGGAAGGTTTAATAAATAATCTATTACTTCGCGAGTTCTTCGCCCAGCAGTTTATTCGCCACCTGCGGGTTCACCTTGCCGCGCGTCTTTTTCATGATTTCGCCCTGCAAATGCTTGAGGGCGCGGTCTTTGCCGGCTTTAAAGTCGGCAACGGATGCCGGATGTTCTGCCATAACCGACAATACAATTTCGCGAATTGCACCTTCGTCACTCACCTGCGACATGCCCTTCTCGTCGACGATGGCTTTGGGTTTTTTGCCGGTCGAAACCATATCGGCGAAAACTTCTTTGGCGATTTTTCCTGAGATCACACCTGAGTCGATCAGGTGGATCAGCTCGGCGAGGTTGGTCGGCGGAAAAAGTGCAGAGAGCGCTTTGTTCTGCGCCTTTACAATAGCCAGCATCTCTACCATCACCCAGTTCGAAGCTTTCTTTGCGGGCGCGCCGGCCTTGAGCACATCTTCAAAGTACAGGGCCGTGTCGCGCTCGGCCGTCAAGACACCTGCATCATATTCGGGCAGACCAAATTCTGTGACATAGCGCGCGCGCTTCTGGTGCGCGAGTTCGGGCAGGCCGGCGCGAATGCGGTCGACGTCGGCGGTTTTCAGAATCAGCGGAACAAGATCAGGATCGGGGAAGTAGCGGTAGTCGTGCGCCTCTTCTTTGCTGCGCATCGACTGCGTAAAGTCGCGCGCCGCATTGTAGAGGCGCGTTTCCTGCACGACTTTGCCACCCGACTCGATGAGCTCTGACTGGCGCACAATTTCAAATTCAATTGCGGCCTTTACCGATTTGAACGAGTTGAGGTTTTTGATCTCGACGCGCGTACCGAGTTTGTCGGAGCCTTCGGGACGCACACTCACGTTCGCGTCGACACGCAGTGAGCCCTGCTCCATGTTGCAGTCAGACACATCAATGTATTCGAGAATTTTTTTGAGTTCGGTGAGATACAGCACCGCCTCATCAGAGTTGTCGATTTCCGGCTCGGAGACGATTTCGATGAGCGGTGTGCCGGCACGGTTTAAATCCACATAACTTTCGTGCACGCTGGGGTCTTCGGAGTGCATGAGTTTGCCCGCATCTTCTTCGATATGGATGCGCGTGATGCCCACGGTTTTTTTGCCGCTTTCAATCTGGATGTCGATGTGCGCCTTGGTGCAATACGGTTCAAAAAACTGCGAGATCTGGTAGCCTTTCGGCAGGTCTGGATAAAAATAGTTCTTACGGTCGAACTTGCTGCGCTCATGAATCACGCCACCCAAGGCAAGCCCCGCACGCACGGCCTTATTGACCGCTTCGATATTGAGTACCGGCAGCGCGCCGGGAAGCCCCAGGCAGACAGTCTGCACTTCGGTATTGGCATCGGCACCGAATGAAGTGGCCGCGGTAGAGAACAGTTTGCTCTGCGTATTGAGCTGGCAGTGGACTTCAAGACCGATTGTGGGAATGAACTTCATCGCGCATTTTTAAGGCGCGAGATGGCGCGTCGAACGTTTACCCCCTGTGTCCCCCCTAATAGGGGGGATTTTGTAGCTCCCCTCTCCCTATAAGGGAGAGGGCGCTTGCGGTCTGGCGCAAGCCGGACGGGGGGTGAGGGTTAAGCGACTTTCTCTATACTTGCATCTACCAATTTTGAGAACTCGGCGAACAGCTCGCGATCGTCGGTGTCTGACGGATGGAAGTTGGGTTTGAAATACTGCACAAAGGCAATCGCGAACTGGCGGAACATGCCGTCCTTGTCGAACGATTCATACCCCAGCGCCTTCAAAACCTGCAGCCAGTCGATATTCTTCTCCTGACGGAAAATGTGCAGAAAGCCCCACAGCGACAGGCCGCCTATGAGACCCGCGGTAATCAGCATCGCGCCGGTACGCAAAAAGTAGTTCGGGTCAACCGCGCGCATCACATCGAATGCGACGTGCTTGTGCTCGATCTCTTCGATCGCATGCCAGTAGATCAGGTCTTTGATGCTCTGGCTGTCGAATTTGGCAAAAGACTCCGATTTGAGCGCCGCTGTGCCCCAGACTGCGGTAAAATGCTCCGCTGCGGCTGTAACGGCCACTTCGAGTTTTCCGCCGCCATAAGGCAGGTAATCCGCGGCAAATTTCTCCAGGAAGCCGAATGCAAAACCGTTCCAGTTTTTCAGGAACGACTCTACCTCGTATTTGGAGCCAAAGATTTTGGTGTTGAGCAGTTCGTGCTGCCTGCCATGCTGCGCCTCTTGCGCGATGAAACCTTTGACATCCTTCTTGAGCTGCGCATCGTCGAGCTCATCGGCATAGCGCTTCACGGCCCGAATAAAGAAGCGTTCGCCGTCGGGGAAAAGCAGACTCAGACCAATCAGGTATGCCCGGCGGAAAACGTTGTTCTCGGTGGCATCGGGGTTTGGGGATTCAAACTTATAGTCCGAAAAATCCCACTGCGGCGAACGCACTTTGGGGTGCGGTACTGTCGATTTGGTTCCCTCCGGGGTTTTTTCATTAAAAAGACTCAGAATATCCATATTGCCCTCCATAATGAACAATCGTTCATCTATGAGATAATCG
>Ga0138256_10004456_pt1 | contig 14887 bp, 12 predicted proteins | sample KNB2016incub_MG_FD_105486 | JGI IMG/M metagenome (GOLD analysis project Ga0138256, IMG submission 105486) | Active sludge microbial communities from wastewater in Klosterneuburg, Austria - KNB2014incub_MG | ecosystem: Engineered > WWTP > Activated sludge > Unclassified | place: Austria... | reverse complement strand
CGGCGGCCACGACGCGGTGCCCGACGACGACGAGTGAGCCCGCGCGACGAGCGCGCGTCCTCACGCGCTCGGCTCAGCGGCGCGCCTCGTCGAGGTAGCGTGCGCCTTCCATCAGCAGGTGCGTCGTCGACGCCTTGACCTCGTCGGCCACGTCGACCTCGGTCGCCGCGAACACGAACTTGCCGGCGCCCCAGCCCAGCAGCGCATACACCGCCTGGGCGTTGACCGCGTCGTCGAGGCCGTTCGGGATCTCGGCGCTGGCCTTGACCACGCGCCCGCGCGCCAGCCAGATCTTGCCGCTGACCGGCTTGCCCTCGTGCTCGCGCGTCAGCGTCAGGGTGCCGCTCTTGCGCTCCATCTCGAGCACCGTGAGCAGCGACGCCAGGCCGATCTGATCCAGCGTGCCGCGCACGCCCGACTCGGCCGGCTTCTCCGGCTCGGCCGCTGGTGCGCGCAGCGAGCTCCGGGTGTCGGCCTCCATGCGCTGGCGGCGCCGGATGGCGTTGGCGACGCGCAGGTCGAGCTCCTCGAAGCGGAACGGCTTGGGCAGATAGTCGTCGGCGCCCAGCTTGAAGCCGCGGATGCGATCCTCGTCCGAGCCCAGCGCCGACAGGAAGATCACCGGCACGAAGGCGAACTCCGGCTGCGCGCGCAGCGCCTTGACCACGGTCCAGCCATCCTTGCGCGGCATCATCACGTCGCAGATGACCAGGTCGGGCAGCATGGCGAAGGCCTTCTTGAGGCCCTCCTCGCCGTCGGCCGCGGTCTCCACCTTGTAGCCGCGCTTCTCCAGCACCGCGGTCACCATGCGCAGGATCCACGCGTCGTCGTCGATGACGAGGATGCGTGCTGGCGGCGCGGCGGAGGCATCCATTCCTTTCACCGTAGCGGCGCTTGCCAGATCGGTCAACCAAACCTCCGAAACATGCCTGCCCCGCGTGCCCCACGATGACCCCGGTTTGGGTCATGCGACCAAGCTTGACTGAATCGTCATTCACCTGCTTTCATGCAGCCTTCCAAGGAGGCGACCCCGATGCTGCAGACGTTCTTCCGCGAGGAACACGACATCTTCCGCAAGTCGTTCCGTGATTTCGTCGAGAAGGAGCTGGCCCCGCACACCGACGAGTGGGAGCGCAAGGAAGAGTTCCCGCGCGAGGTCTTCCAGCGCATGGGCAAGCTCGGCTTCCTCGGCGTCGGCTTCCCCGAGGACGTCGGCGGCGGCGGCGGCGACTACTGGTACAACGTCGTCTACGGCGAGGAGCTGCGCCGCTCGCGCTCGGCCGGCCTCAACATGTCGCTGATGGTGCAGACCGACATGGCGACGCCGGTCATCGCCGCGCTGGGCACCCGCGAGCAGAAGGACGAGTTCCTGGCGCCCGCCATCCGCGGCGAGAAGATCGCCGCGCTCGGCATCAGCGAGCCCAACGCCGGCTCCGACGTCGCCAGCATCATCACCACCGCGCGCAAGGACGGCGGCGACTACATCATCAATGGCGCCAAGACCTGGATCACCAACGGCACCCGCGCCGACTTCATCACCCTGGCGGTGCGCACCGGCGGCGCCGGCTATGGCGGCGTGTCGCTGATCCTGTTCCCGACCAACACGCCCGGCTTCAAGGTCAACCGCAAGATCAAGAAGATCGGCAACCACGCTTCAGACACCGCCGAGCTCTCGTTCGAGGACTGCCGCGTGCCCGCGCGCTACCTGCTCGGCGAAGAGAACATGGGCTTCTACTACATCATGATGAACTTCCAGGGCGAGCGCCTGATCGCCGCGGTCGCCGCCGTCGCCGGCGGGCAGCACTGCATCGACGACGCCCTGCAGTACGGTCGCGATCGCGCCGCCTTCGGTCGCCCCATCATCAAGTTCCAGGTCTGGCGCCACACCTTCGTCGATCTGCTCACCGAGCTGGAAGCCGGCCGCTGGCTGACCTATCGCGCCTGCGACCTCTTCAATCGCAAGCAGGACGCCGTCAAGGAGATCTCGATGGCCAAGCTCTACATGGGCGAGCTGGTCAACAAGATCGCCGACCGCTGCCTGCAGTTCCACGGCGGCTACGGCTACACCGACGAGTTCATCATCTCGCGCGTCTGGCGTGACAGCCGCCTCATCACCATCGGCGGCGGCACCAGCGAGATCATGAAAGAGATCATCTCCAAGCGCGTCGGGATCGGCTGAACCTCACCCGTCGAGCGTCGTCACTTCGCGGGACCGTGGAGTCTGCGCCAGCGACGATGCAGCTCGACCTGACCAAGCGCCTGACGTTCAGCCTCGGCCTCGATGATCGGGTCGCGACCAATGAACGGCGCGGCCAGCCGCAAGCCTTCGCGTAGACGCCACTCCACATCCCCGTCCAGAGCTGCTTGCCGCCGAGCCACGGCTTCCTGGGCTGCGACCGCCGCGGCCGCGGCGAGGTGCCGTCGTGCTCGCTCGTTCACGTGCCTCAGGGTAACACCTCCCCGGACGGCCCGCCTCCCAGGGTCACGTTCCGTGACGCTGTAACGACCCTTGACCGCACCGGACAGATGTCCGTGTCCGGCCCCTGCGACCGGACAGCTGTCCGCTACCAGCTCACCACATAGTCGGCCGCGCCGGCCTGCACCAGGTCGGTGACCTCGGCGCGCGCCGCTGGCAACACCGTCACGAAGGGCGCGATTCCACGGCGCGCAGCGCGCTTGGGGATGCCCAGCCCATGCTGCACATGGCCCTCGCCCGCCAGCACCACGATCCTGCGCGGTGCGTCCGCGCGCGCCAGCCAGCGCGCCACGCTGTCCGCCATGGTCTCGTCCCAGGTGACCTGCGCAGCGTACATCCTGTCAAACGACGCGGGATCGCTGGTGCCATGATGTCCGCCCATCATCTCCACCACCATGGCGCGATGGTCGGCGTCGTCCAGCACCAGCTCGGGCATCTCGGCCCTCTCGGCGGGGTCCAGCGCGTCCACGCCGACCTTGGCGATGCGCTTGGTCAGCTCGCGACGGGCGTTGAGCGCCACCAGCGGAATCCTGTGCGCCTGCGCGAACCTGAAGATGGGTGCATACAGCGCCCAGTCGAAGCCCCAGCGGGTCTGCCACTCCAGGGCGTCCTGGAGCGCCGCCTCGGTCAGCTCGCCGCGACCCCAGCGGTCCAGCGCGGGCTGGAACGGCCGTTGCACCATCTCCAGCCCGATGGCGAGCGAACGGTCACGGCCGTACACCTCCTCCAGCACGCGCAGCTGGATGGCGTGGTGGTGCGGGTTCGAGTGCTCCTCGCCCACGTACACGGCACGCGCCGCAGCCGCCGCCACGCCCAGCCGCCCCATCGAGCTGTGGCCGCTGCCGTCGAACACCAGCAGCGCCAGCGGCGCCGCAGCCGCCGGCCCGGGCCGGACCGCCCCCGCCCGGGTGCCCGCGCCACTCGCGCCGCAGCCGGCGCCGCACACCAGCAGCGCCAGCGTCAGCACAAACGCCGCTCTCTGCGCTCTTCCGCTGACCGCATGCACGACCTCATTGTATCCTGCGCGCTCGCATGAGCCACGAACCAACGGTGCAGCAGTGAGGTTCGCGACCGCCGACCTGCCCGGCGTCCCCGCGACCCTGGGCAGCGCGCCCGAAGACTTCGTGGTCGACGAGCTGCCGCTGTACGAGCCGTCGGGCGACGGTCCGCACACCTACCTCACGGTCGAGAAGCGCAACCTGTCGACCCTCGACGCCGTGCGCGCCCTGGCCCGCCACTTCCAGCTCGACGCCCGCGACCTCGGCACCGCCGGCCTGAAGGACCGCCGCGCCGTCACCCGCCAGCACATCTCCATCCCCAACCTCGACCCCGCGCGCGCCGAGGGGCTGACCCTGGAGGCCGCCGGAGGCACCCTGCGCGTGCTATCCGCGCGCCGCCACGGCAACAAGCTCAAGACCGGCCACCTGACCGGCAACCGCTTCGCGCTGACGCTCGACCTGCCCGCCGGAGCCGACCCCGCCGAGGCCGCCGCGCGCGCCCAGGCCACCCTCGACCGCCTGACCAGCACCGGGGTGCCGAACTACTACGGCGAGCAGCGCTTCGGCTCCGCCGGCGACAACGCCGCCAAGGGTCGCGAGGCCCTGGCCGGCCGCGGCCCGCGCGACCCCCGCGAACGCCGCCTGGTCATCTCGGCGCTGCAGTCGACCCTGTTCAACCAGGTCCTCGAGGTCCGTCTGGCCGACGGCCCGCCGCGCCGCCTGCTGCTGGGCGACCTGGCCGGTCGCCCTGGTGGCCACCGCCAGTTCAGGGTCGAGGACGTCGCCCGCGAACAGCCCCGCGCCGACGCCGGCGAGATCGTCCCCACCGGCCCCATGTTCGGCCCCAAGATGTCAGTCCCCACGCCAGGTTCGCCCGCGGCCAGCCTCGAAGAGTCGATCCTCGCCGACGCGCATCTCACGCTGCAGGACTTTGCGCGCGCGGGTCGCCTGGCCGAGGGCACCCGCCGCGACCTCGCCTTCACCGTGACGACCCCCACCGCCAGCCACGCCGCCGGACGATTGCACCTGGGGTTCAGCCTGCCCCGCGGTGCCTATGCAACCATCGTCCTCGGTGAACTGACCAAGTCTCAGGCCCCGGTGCGCGCCCCCGCGCGCAGCGAGACCGACTCCCCCGCTCAGTCCCCTGACTCCGACTCCGACCCCGAAGAGGTAGACGCCCCATGAATTTGACCGAAAAGTTCCTCTCGTTCGCGCTGCTGGGCGCCGAGTGGGTGATGTGGCTCCTGATCGCGCTGTCGGTGCTCTCGGTCGCCGTGATGGTCGAGCGCGTGATCTACTACAACGCGCGCCGGGTCGACATGGACAAGCTGGCCGCGCTGGTCAAGCGCGCCCTCAGCGGCGGCGAGCGCGAGGCCGTCATCAAGCAGCTGGCCGACGCCCAGTCGATGGAGGCCATCGTGGCGCGCGAGGGCCTGCGCGAGTCCGAGCGCGGCCCCGGCGCCGCCGGCGAGGCCATGCAGGGCGCGCGCGGACGCGAGCGCCTCAAGCACGAGAAGAACCTGGCCTTTCTGGGCACCATCGGCAACAACGCCCCGTTCGTCGGCCTGTTCGGCACCGTCATCGGCATCGTCGGCGCGTTCGACTCGCTGTCGGACAAGACCGGCGCCGGCAAGGAGAACACCGGCAAGATCATGTCGCTCATCTCGGAGGCCCTGGTGGCCACCGCGATCGGCCTCCTGGTGGCGCTGCCCGCGGTCGCCGCCTACAACTACTTCCAGCGGCGCGTGCGCGCCAACGCCGCAGGGGCCGACAGCATCGCCCACACCATCCTTGGTGAGCTCAAGGCGGAAGACAAGGGAGCCAAGGGCTGATGGCGGGCACGGGGAGCCAGGAAGACTACTCGGACGAGGAGGGTGGCGGCGGAGCCATCACCGAGATCAACGTGACGCCGCTGGTCGACATCACGCTGGTGCTCCTCATCATCTTCATGGTCACGGCCAAGTACATCGTGAACCCGGCCATCGAGGTCGAGCTGCCCAAGGCCGCCAGCGGCAACCAGGTCGTGCAGAAGACGCTCAGCTTCACCCTCGGCATCCCCAAGGACAAGCCGACCGATGAGCCGGTGCTGTTCCTGAACGGCGTCGAGACCGACTGGGTCAAGGCCGGCCAGGACGTCAAGACCATGTCCAGCACGCCCGACGTGCAGGCTGTCATCTCGGCAGACCGCGCGGTACGCTACGATTACGTGGTCAGATTGATAGATCTGGTGAAGAGCAACGGCGTCTTGAAGTTTGCCCTCGCGTACGATCCTCTCCCAGCAGGCGGAAAGTAGTCACGATGAACGGAAACCAGCCCTTCTATGTCGCCATCATCGCCGCCATCGCGATCCATGCGGCGCTGGGCGGTGGCCTGGAAGCGGCTGACCGCTGGGCCAAGGAAAAAGAGAAGAAGCCCAGCATCGTGGTCGAGATCGTGCCGGCGCCCAAGGAGATCAAGCCCCCTCCGCCGCCGGAGCCCGAGCCGTCCAAGGCCCCCGAGCCCACGCCGGAGCCGGTCAAGCCGCTGCCCAAGCTGCAGAAGGAGCCGCCGGCCGCGCCGCCCAAGCAGACCGCGCCGCCGCCGCCCAAGCCCGAGGCCTCGCCGCCGCCGCCGCCCGACGAGCCGCCGCCGCTGCTCGAGGTCAACATGGCCTCGACCACCACCGGCCCCAGCAACGTCACTGTCAACGCCACCACCGGCGAGGGCAACCTCAAGGGCAGCCCCGACGGCGTCAAGGGCGGCAAGGGTAAGCCGACCGTGCGGACCGACGGCGACCCCGATGGCGACCCCAAGGGCGTCCCTGGCGGCGTCAAGGGCGGCACCGGCACCGCGCCGCTGACCCTGAAGTCCAAGCCCGAGGTCGTCACCGAGGTGCGCGCACGTTATCCCGACGAAGCCCAGGCCCAGGGCATCGAAGGCGTGGTCAAGCTGAGCGTGGTGATCGATGTCGATGGCAAGGTCAGCTCGGTGAAGGTGCTCAAGGGGCTCGGCTACGGACTGGATCAGGCCGCGGTCGAGGCGCTCAAGAAGTTCAAGTTCAAGCCCGCGATGGGCTCCGATGACAAGCCCATGAAGCACACCATCGTGTACTCGTACGTGTTCGAAATCGACGAGTGACACGCCACCTCGGTCTGGACTACACCCCCTACCGCATGCGCCGCATCGTCCTCGCAGGGCTCGCCGCCCTGGTCCTCCTGCCCCGGCTCGGCCGCGCGCAGGCTCCTGCCCCGACGCCTGCTCCTGCCCCGGGTCCGACACCCGCGCCGGCACCACCACCTGACCCGAGCGCCATCGTGCCGCCCCAGCTGCTGGAGCAGGTCGAGGCGGTGTACCCGCCCGAGGCCGCCACCCAGGGCCTCGAGGCCACGGTGCGCCTGGAGCTGACGCTGTCGGCCACCGGCGAGATCACCGACGTCAAGGTGCAGACCCCGGTCGGCAACGGCTTCGACGAGGCCGCGGTCGCGGCGGTGCGCCAGTTCAAGTTCGCGCCCGCGACCAAGGCCGGCAAGCCCATCGCCATCCGCATCGTCTACGAGTACTCGTTCAAGCTGGAGCAGAAGGTCGTCGAGGTGAAGTCGACCCGCGGCGCCCTCAAGGGTCGCATCCTCGACGAGGCCGGCGCGCCGGTCGCCGGCGTCACCATCGACGTGGTCAGCCCCGAGGGCACGCCCATCGGCGCCGCGGTCACCGGCGACGACGGCGCCTTCGAGGTGCCCGACTTGCCGCCCGGCATGGTCACCGTCGAGCTGACCCCACCCGAGGGCTTCGTGGCCAGCCAGATCGACGAGAAGATCACCGAGGGCGAGGAGATCACCGTCGAGTACCGCCTGGCCAGGCAGGCCTCGATCAAGGCCTCCGAAGACGACGACTACACCACCACGGTGCGCACCCGCCCGCGTCGCGAGGAGGTCGCGCGCAAGACCATCACGCTGCAGGAGATCGTGCGCATCCCCGGCGTGCAGGGCGACGCCGTGCGCGCGGTCGAGAACTTCCCCGGGGTGGCGCGGCCGCCCTTCAACAACGGCCAGATCATCATCCGCGGCTCGGCGCCCGAGGACTCGGCCGTGTACCTGCACGGCTTCTGGGTCCCGCTGGTCTATCACTTCGGCGGCCTGACCTCGATCATCAACAGCGACATCCTGTCCAAGGTCGACTTCCTGGCCGGCAACTACTCGGGCCGCTATGGCCGCGCCACCGGCGGCATCATCGACATCGCGACCCGCGCGCCCAAGCGCAAGTGGACCGGCTATGTCGAGGCCGACTTCATCGACGCCAACTTCCTGGTCGAGGGGCCGGTCGGCAAGGGCTCGCTGGCGCTGGCGGCCCGGCGCAGCTACGTCGACGCCTACCTCGGCCTCATCCTGCCCGAGGACTCCGGCTTCGACTTCACCAGCGCGCCGGTCTATTACGACTACCAGGCCCTGTACAACCACCCCAAGGTCGCAGGCGGCGATCTGACCGTGCTGTTCTTCGGCAGCGACGATCGGCTGCGCCTGCTGTTCGACGATCCCGCCGAGGTCGATCCGTCGATCAAGGGCGCCATCTCGAACCACATCGGCCTGACCCGCGCGCACGCGATCTGGAACCGCAAGCTGTCGGGGCGCACCGACCTGTCGATCGCCGCCGGCCTGGGGCTGGGCTCGTTCGACTTCTCGCTGGGCGGCGCCTTCGACTTCAAGCTCGACGCCTTCTTCACCGGCCTGCGCGCCGAGGTCACGCACCGCTTCGATCGCATCGCCAAGGGCACCTTCGGCTACGAGCAGCAGTTCGTGCCCTACGACATCTTCGTCAAGGCGCCGCGCCCGCCCCAGGAGGGCGAGTTCCCGGCGCAGCCGCTGACTGGCCAGGAGATCCTGGTCACCGAGCAGAGCACCTACGACTTCACCCCCGCCATCTACGGCGAGCTCGAGCTCAAGCTCGGCAAGCAGCTGACGCTGTTCCCGTCGTCACGCCTGGAGTACATGCACTTCGGCGACCAGGTCACCATGAGCCCGCGCGTCAACGGCCGCTACGAGGCGTCCAGCAAGACGCTGCTCAAGGGCGGCGTCGGCATGTTCACGCAGCCGACCCAGCCGTGGGAGACCGACGCCGCGTTCGGCAACCCGCTGGCGCGCGGCGAGCAGGCGCTGCACGTGACGGTCGGCCTCGAGCAGAAGCTGCCCGCGCACTGGAGCGTCGATACCAGCTTCTTCTACAAGTACCTGTGGGACGTCCTGGTGCGCTCCAACGTGCTGACGCTGCGCGACGGCAAGCTGACCCAGGAGGGCTACAACAACGAGGGCGTCGGGCGGATCTACGGCGGCGAGCTCCTGATCCGGCGCGAGCTGACCAAGAACTTCTTCGCCTGGATCTCGTACACGCTGTCGCGCAGCGAGCGCCTCGACCATCCCGGTGAGGACTACCGCCTGTTCGACTTCGACCAGACCCACATCGTCACGCTGGTCGCCAGCCGCAAGTGGGGCAAGGGCTGGCAGCTGGGCGCGCGCTGGCGCTACGTCAGCGGCAACCCGCAAACGCCCGCGATCGGCGCCATCTACGACGCCGACGGCGACGTCTACATCCCCATCCCGGGCCGCTCCAACAGCGAGCGCGCCGACGCCTTCCACCAGCTCGACGTGCGCCTCGACAAGGAGTTCAAGTTCCGCACCTGGGCGCTGTCGCTGTACCTCGACGTGCAGAACGCCTACTCGCGCCTGAACCCCGAGGGCTACTTCTACAACTTCGACTACTCCAAGCGCAGCCAGGTCAGCGGGCTGCCCATCATCCCGTCGTTGGGCCTGCGCGGCGAGTTTTGAGCTAGCTGCTAGCCCTGGCCGCGCAGGCCACGGAAGGCCGCGTTGACCAGGCCGGTGTTCTTCAGCGTCGCGAACGCCTCCGACTCCTCGCCGGTCAGCGGGCCCTCGTTGCCGAGCACGCGCACGATGTTGACCACGGTCTGGCCGTCCAGCCGGACATCGATGTGCACGTTGAACAGCGCGCCCAGCATCTGGCAGTCGGCTGACGGCATCGGCTTGAAGGTGTGCCACAGCGCGTCCGCCACCTTGATGTCGTGGTGCGCGGCGCGGAAGAAGGTCGCCAGCGACTCGGCCGGGAACATGAAGGTCTGGCGCTGGCGCTCGGTCACGCTGTCGATGTTGGCGGCGACGCGCAGCGCGTTGGCCAGGGTGCCCCACACCTTGGTCAGCGGATCCAGCAGCGCATAGCGCACGTTGTCGAAGTAGGCGTTGACCGCGCGGTGCGACTTCATGACCTCGGCCGACAGCGCCGCCGGCACCTGCTTGGCGACGTCATGAGCGTCAATCGTCAGGTCGACATCGGCCAGCTTGAGCTTGAGCGCCCAGAACAGCGGATCCTCGGCGCCCCCGAAGCGATCGCGCCAGACATCGAGCACCCGGGCGAGGCCGTTGCGGAGGACTTCGGAGGTGTGCGCTGCGTTCATCGGACGGCTCCCTGAAAGTGAGTGGTGATCTGGTCGCACGGCCCGTCCACTGAGGTGGACTCATGCCGCACTGCGTTATGTTACCCACGCTGTTGCCCTGGCGCAAGCCCGGCAATTGCGGGCAGGGCTCGCGGTGTGGTTCAATGTTGCCTGCGGCGCACTCGGCCACTCTTCGCGCCGCACTCTCGGGGGATATCCTGCATGCGTAAACCGTGGCTCGTGGTCTCGATCCTCGCGCTCGGCGCCAGCACTGCTTTGGCGCAGACGACGCCGTCGCTCGACAAGGCCATCTCGGTGGAGAACTTTCAGCCTGCGGCCGGTCCGCAAGGCTACATCACGGTCGAGGGCGCCGGTGTGCAAGCGCACATGGCGTTCTCCGTGGGCGCGTACTTCCAGACCTCGCGCGGCGGCTTCTCGGTGCTCAAGGTCGACGAGAACAACAACTTCGAGAGCACACGCTCGCAGGTCATCGACAGCTCGATGGTGACCGACATCGTGGCCTCGCTGGGCTTCAAGCAGAAGTTCCAGTTCGGCCTCGCGCTGCCCGTCGTGCTGGCGCTGTCGGGTGACGGCGTCAACGAGGTCGGTGCGCCCGGCAGCGGCGTCGAGACCACCGGCGTCGGCGACCTGCGCCTGGCCTTCAAGTGGATGGCCTACGGCACCGGTGAGGGCGGCCTCGCGGTCGCGGCCGCGCCCGTGGTCACGGTGCCGACCAGCGGCGGCAAGGACTTCGTCGGCGAGGAGCTGCCCACCTTCCGCCCCCGCGTGCTGATCGAGAACAAGATGGGCAAGCTGCAGCTGGCCGCCAACCTGGGCGCCATCTTCCGCGCTCCGCGCACGCTGTTCTCCACCGACATCTCGCAGGAGCTGACCTACGGCGCTGGCCTCGGCTACAAGGTCGCCAAGCCGGTCAGCGTGTTCGCCGAGGTCTTCGGTCGCAACGGCTTCTCGGCCGATCTCGACTCCAGCCCGATGGAGATCGACGCCGGCCTCAAGCTGCGCATCGGCAACTCGGTGCAGCTGCTCGCCGGCGGCGGCACCGGCCTCATCCGCGGCGTCGGCACTCCCGAGTGGCGCGCCTTCGGCGGCCTGACCTGGGCGCCCGATCGCAAGGACAGCGACAAGGACGGTGTCTACGACGCCGACGAGGGCAAGGACTACCTGGATCGCTCGTGCATCGACATGCCCGAGGACAAGGACGGCTTCGAGGACTCCGACGGCTGCCCCGACCTCGACAATGACAACGACGGCATCGCCGACGCCATCGACAAGTGCCCCGACCAGCGCGAGGACAAGGACGGCAACCAGGACGAGGACGGCTGCATCGATCCCGACGACGACGGCGACGGCATCGCCGACATCAAGGACGCCTGCCCCAAGGCCAAGGAAGACGGCCTGGCCCCGACCAAGAACGACGGCTGCCCCAACACCGAGTCCGACGCCGACGGCGACGAGATCGTGGACGCCACCGACAAGTGTCCGCTCGAGGCCGAGGACAAGGACTGCAACATGGACGACGACGGCTGCATCGACGCCGACGACGACAACGACGGCGTGCCCGACGAGCTCGACGCCTGCCGCATCGGGGCCGAGGACATGGACGGCTTCGAGGACGAGGACGGCTGCGCCGAGGTCGACAACGACAAGGACGGCGTGCCCGACGCGCAGGACAAGTGCGCCGACCAGCAGGAGACCATCAACGGCAGCAAGGACGACGACGGCTGCGAGGACACCGGCGGCAAGGTGCTGACCGAGCTCGGCGAGGATGGCCAGCTCGGCATCATGCAGCCCTTCCAGTGGGACAGGGTCACCGCGCTGAACCGCAAGTCGAACGCCATGCTGGACCAGATCGCGCTGACCATGCGCAAGCAGCAGGACGTCGCCACCTGGCGCGTCATCATCGCGCCCGAGCCCATCAAGGGCAAGTCGGAGGACGAGATGCGCGCCATCGGCCAGCAGCGCGCCGAGGCCATCGTGGCGGCGCTGACCGCGCGCGGCATCGTGGCCGGCAGCCTCGAGGCCAAGGGCGCCTTCGCCTCGGGGGCGCAGACCATCATCATGATCGCGGCCAGGAAGCAGCCCCCGTCCGAGGACAAGGAGCCCGAGACCATGTGCACCGCGGCCCCGGTGGCCGCCACGCCCGCGCTGGTGGTCCCGACCGCGACCGAGCCCGAGCCGGAGCCCGACATGATCGTCGACGGCGACGGTGACGGCGTGGCCGACGCCGACGACAAGTGCCCGACCGAGAAGGAGACCCTCAACGGCTACATGGACCAGGACGGCTGCAAGGACAAGGTCCCGGCCAAGCTGAAGAAGTTCTCGGGCGTGGTCAAGGGCGTCAACTTCAAGACCGGCTCGGCCGAGATCGACAAGAAGTCGTTCAAGCTGCTCGACCAGGCCTCGAAGGTGTTCGCCGAGTTCCAGGACATCAACATCGAGATCGGCGGCCACACCGACAACCAGGGTGATCACGACTTCAACGTCACCCTGTCACTGCAGCGCGCCCAGTCGGTCAAGGACTACATGATGGGCAAGGGCATCGCCGAGGGTCGCCTCAGCGCGGTCGGCTTCGGGCCGGATCGCCCCATCGCCAACAACAAGTCGGGCGGCGGCCGCAAGAAGAACCGCCGCACCGAGTTCAAGCTGACGCAGCCCGACATCGCCGTCGAGCCGCCCGCGCCCACGCCGTAGTCGCGCCTTGCTGGCGCACGGAGCCCCCGTGCGCCACTCTCTCTCTGTCTCTGTCTCTGTCTGCTGTCCTGCTGTCCCGGAGGTCCCATGCGCCAGACGCGCCAGCGCCACGCTGCCTTGCTCGCGAGCTTGCTGCTGACTGGCTGCGCCGGCCGCACCGGGCCGGCCGCCACCATGGGCGCCGGTGACGATCCCGAGCTGATGATGCGGCAGCGCGCCGCCGCCGACGCCTACGCCGCCGGCGATCTCGCCGAGGCCCAGGCCGGCTTCGAGACCCTGTCCAAGGTCGACCCCAAGGCCAGCGCCCCGCACATGGGGCTGGCCGCGGTGGCGCTGCGGCGTCATGACGAGGCCACCGCGCAGGCCGAGCTGGAGCAGGTGCTGGCGCGCTCGCCCGAGGATCGGCGCACCCGGCAGCTTTACGCCGGAGTGCTGGTGCGGACCAACCAGCTCGATCTGGCGCGCGACCAGCTGCGCCTGCTGACCCAGCGTGGCCTCGGGCGCATCGAGCACCAGCTGCTGGGCGCGCTGCACGTCAAGGCGGGCCGGCTGACCCAGGCCGCGGAGTCGTTCGATCAGCTGCTCCGGCGCGACGCCGACGATCCCGCCGGCCACCTCGGCATGGGCGTGGTGCGCGCCGTGGCGGGCGACCTGAAGGGCGCGCTGGCCGACCTCGAGCGCGCGCTGGGGCTGGATCCCAGGAACGCGGTGGCGCTGTACGACCTGTCGCTGGTGCACTACGTGCGCGGCGACTATGCCCGCGCCGCCCAGTACGGCGAGCGCGCGGTGGCGGCCGACCCGTGGTTCCCTCCCGCGGCCAACAACCTGGCCGCCGCGCTGGTGCAGCTCGGCCGCGACGACGACGCCGAGCGCGCCCTCGGCGCCGCGCTCAGCGAGCACCCGCGCTTCGCGCCCGCGCACTCGAACCTGGGTGTCTTGCGCATGCGCGCCAAGGATCTCGACGGCGCAGCGCTGGCCTTCGACGAGGCCGCCACGCTGGCGCCGACCCAGGCGGCCTACCCGTTCAACCTGGGCCTGGCGCTGTACCAGAAGGGCGACCTCGATCATGCGCGCACGGCGTTCGTGAAGGCGCTGGCCATCGATCCCGCGCACAAGGGCGCACGGGCCAACCTGGAGTGGCTCGACGAGCTCCGCCGCACCTCGGGTAACACACCGAAACCACTGCCGGTTCAGGTCGCTGCCCTGGCGGTCGGCAGCTTCGCCCCGTAGCGGCAACGATCACTGGCCGGCCCGCGTCTTTTCGGATACCCCTTTCATCAGAGCCTGCACATGAATCCCGCCCGTCGCCTGCTGTTCTGCTTCACGCTGGTCGCCCCTGCCCTGTACACCGTCGGATGCGGTGAGGACCTCGGCTCCACCTCGGTGGTCGATCGCCTGCGCACCATCGCCATCCGCGCCGACAAGCCCGAGGCCGCGCCCGGCACCAGCGTGCGCCTGGAGGCGCTGGTCATCGATCCGCGCGCCGGCACCCGCGACCTCGACAACGCCTGGTTCATCTGCGTGACCGACCCCGGCGAGACCGCGCAGACCTGCGCCAGCGCCAACCTGACCGCCACCCCCGTGCTGTGCGCGGTGCAGCCCGAAGCCAAGATCTGCCTGGCCAGCGTCGACGCCAGCGCCGATTACATGCTGCCCGAGCGCGCGCTGACCGGGCGCCCCGCCGGCGACGCCGGCCAGGTCATCGTGACCCACATCGTGGGCCCCAAGGACACCCTGATGGCCTGCGCCGAGAGCTTCTCCAGCGAGGGCAAGGCCAGCGGCGAGTGCCAGATCACCATCAAGCGCCTCACGGTGTCGCGCTCGACCACGCCCAACCAGAACCCCATCATCAGCGACCTGCGCTTCGACGGTCAGGCCCTCGACACCGTCACGGTGGCGCCGGAGTCGAAGGATCACATGCTGACCGCGGTGGTCGACCCGAGCTCGACCGAGCCGCTGCCGGTGCCCAGGAACGGCGCCACCACCGAGTCGCTGTTCGTGGCCTGGTACACCAGCCCCGCCGGTGACATCGCGGTCGCGCGCACCGAGCCGCCCAAGACCGAGACCAAGTACCAGGCCCCCGGTGGCCAGGGCCCGGTCAAGCTGATCGCCGTCGTCCACGACGACCGCGGCGGCGTGTCCTGGGTCTCGGGCAGCATCCGCGTCCAGTAGCGCATCGAGCGCGCAAAAGGCATCATCGCACCCATGCGATGGCTCGTCGTGCTCGCGCTGGTGAGTGTCGGCTGTGGCGGCAGCGCCGATGCCGGCGATGGTGATGGCGGT
>Ga0138256_10004452_pt1 | contig 14893 bp, 12 predicted proteins | sample KNB2016incub_MG_FD_105486 | JGI IMG/M metagenome (GOLD analysis project Ga0138256, IMG submission 105486) | Active sludge microbial communities from wastewater in Klosterneuburg, Austria - KNB2014incub_MG | ecosystem: Engineered > WWTP > Activated sludge > Unclassified | place: Austria... | reverse complement strand
GCGTTGTGCTTCGACATCACTTTCGTGATCGCCGCCGTCAACGTCGTCTTGCCATGGTCCACGTGCCCAATCGTCCCAATATTTACGTGCGGCTTACTTCGGTCGAATTTTTCCTTGCTCATAATCTCTCCTAGGATTTTTTGATCTCAAATTTCAAATCTGAAATTACAAACCTTAATTACTAACACCTGTTCCCTTAATCTTTGCGATAACCTCTTCTGCAACATTACGCGGAGCCTCGGCATATCTTTCAAAATGCATACTCGACGTGGCCCGTCCCTGCGTCGAACTTCGCAGATCGGTCGTGTAACCAAACATTTCCGATAGCGGCACGAACGCGGTCACAACCGAAACATTACCCGGACGCGGCTCCATTTTGTCGATCTGGCCGCGGCGACGGTTAAGATCGCCGTTGACGCTGCCCATATATTCCTCAGGCGTTACGACCTCGATACGCATGATGGGTTCGAGCAGAACCGGCTTTGCCTTTTTCACAGCATCCTGAAACGCGAAGGAACCTGCCAGTTTGAACGAGATTTCATCCGAATCAACTTCGTGATACGAGCCAAACAGCAATCTCACACGAATATCGACAAGTTCGTATCCGGCTAAATAGCCACGGCCCATCGCATCGCGGATGCCTTCCATTGTCGGTTTGATAAACTGACGCGGTATCGAACCACCAGTGATCTTGTCCTCAAAGACAAAACCTTCGCCCGGCGCCGGTTCGATCTCGAGCTCGACGTGGCCAAATTTACCACGGCCACCCGACTGTTTCTTGTAGATCTCTTTGCCAGGGGCGCTGCCCGTGATGGTTTCGCGGTACGCAACCTGCGGTTTACCGACGTTTGCCTCGACGCCGAACTCGCGTTTCATGCGGTCGACAATGATCTCGAGGTGAAGCTCGCCCATACCTGCGATGATCGTCTGTCCAGTCTCGTGGTCGGTCGTAACCTGAAATGAAGGATCTTCCTGTGCAAGACGATTGAGGGCGATGCCCATTTTGTCTTGATCCTGACGGGTTTTCGGCTCGACCGCGACACGCACGACCGGTTCCGGGAAATCCATCGACTCAAGGATGATCGGCTTCGTTTCGTCCGAGATGGTATCGCCGGTCGTGGTATTCTTCATACCGCCGATGGCAACGATCTCACCGGCCGATGCCGAATCCACGTCTTCACGCTTATTAGCGTGCATCAACATCAACCGCCCGACGCGTTCCTTGTTGTCCTTGATCGTGTTTGTAACGTACGAGCCCGATGTAACCGTTCCCGAATAAATTCGCACAAAAGCGAGCTGACCTAAGTGCTTATCGGCCATCAGCTTGAAGACCAAACCTGAAAACGGTGCTTTAGCATCCGGCGGCCTGGTTTCGATCTCGTTTGTCTTGGGGTTTTCACCTTCAATGGCGGGAATATCGAGCGGGCTAGGAAGGAAATCAACAACTGCGTCAAGGAGCGTCTGAACACCTTTATTCTTAAACGCCGAACCGGTAAATACCGGCACGATCTTCATCGCGAGTGTTGCTTTACGCAGCGCCGTGCGAAGCTCTTTCTCTGAGATCTCCTCGCCTTCGAGGAATTTCATCATCAGGTCGTCATCGACCGCCGAGATCGCCTCGACGAGGATCTCGCGTTTTTCATTAGCAGCGTCCACGAGGTCGGCCGGAATATCGACGATGTCGTAATTCGCTCCCTTGGCCTCGTTGCTCCAGATGAAAGCCTTCATCGTGAGCAGATCGACAACGCCCTGGAAGTGCTCTTCGATACCGATCGGGATCTGCATCGCGACCGCATTAGCTCCTAAACGATCAAGGATCGACTGGAAACTGCGGTCAAACGACGCCCCGGCCCGGTCGAGTTTATTCACGAAGCAAATTCGCGGCACACCATATTTATCAGCCTGGCGCCAAACGGTCTCGGACTGCGGCTCGACGCCGGCAACGCCGTCAAATACACAAACAGCTCCGTCTAAAACTCGAAGGGACCGCTCAACTTCCATCGTGAAGTCAACGTGTCCCGGTGTATCGATAATATTAATGCGGTGTTCGACGCTATTACGCGTCCAGAAACAGGTCGTAGCGGCCGAGGTAATTGTAATACCACGCTCCTGCTCCTGCTCCATCCAGTCCATCGTCGCGGTTCCTTCGTGAACTTCGCCGATTTTGTGCGAAACACCGGTATAAAACAAAATGCGCTCAGTCGCCGTGGTCTTACCCGCGTCGATATGGGCCATGATGCCGATATTTCTAAATTTGTCTAAGCTAATCGCTGCCATGATCTTGATCTTTGATCTTTGATCCTTGCAAATCTGACCTCGAGTCTGGCTCAAAGATCAAAAATCAAAGGTCAAAGATCGTTCCTTAAAATCTGTAATGCGCAAACGCCCTGTTTGCCTCTGCCATGCGATGGACGTCGTCCTTTTTCTTCATTGCTCCGCCGCGGCCATTAATTGTATCCATCAACTCGCCGACGAGGCGGTCTTCCATTGTTTTTTCGCTTCGGTTGCGTGCATTTGTGACAATCCAGCGAATCGCGAGCGTGTTACGCCGGTCGCGTGAAACCTCGAGCGGCACCTGATAGGTTGCACCGCCGATACGGCGGGACTTAACTTCCAAGGTCGGGGCGACTGAATCGAGGGCTTTCTTAAACATTTTAAGGGCCTCTTCGCCAGTCTTGTCCGCAAGTTTGGTCATGGCTCCGTAGAAAATTTCTTCGGCCACGGTTTTTTTACCTTCCCACATCAAACCGTTAATAAACTTGGTCACGGCGATGCTGTTATAGATTGGGTCCGGTAAAACTTCTCTTCTTCCTGCTGTTCTACGTCTTGCCATATGTTTGGTCAATTGTTCATCGTTAGTTGTCAATTGCGACTCGTTCCGTCAGGCCAATTAACAATTAACCATAACTATTTACTACCCTTAGGTCGCTTCGCTCCGTATTTCGAACGTGCCTGATTGCGGTTTGCGACACCTGAGGCATCCAGCGTTCCGCGGATAACGTGATAACGCACGCCCGGAAGGTCCTTTACACGGCCGCCGCGGATGAGCACGATCGAGTGCTCCTGCAAGTTGTGGCCGATACCGGGAATGTAGGTGGTGACCTCGATCTGGTTCGTCAGGCGAACACGTGCCACCTTACGCAAAGCCGAATTCGGTTTCTTGGGCGTCGAGGTATAAACACGCGTGCAGACACCGCGCTTTTGCGGATTGGCCTGCAAAGCCGGGCTCGCCGTCTTATACTTAACAGCCTGACGCCCCTTGCGAACTAATTGATTAATTGTCGGCATAAATCCTTAATAATCTTTGAACTTTGACCTTTGATCTTTGTCGGATCACAAATCTCGTTCGCCTAATTTAGTTTCAAAGATCAAAGATCAAAGATCTATGATCATCCTAAAACGGCAAAACTAACGTCTTACCTGACTCTTGCCGAACCGTTTTCCGGCAGTTAGCTCAAGCAGCTCTCGCTGAATGAATTAAATAAAATGTACGTTCAATGCCGAAGCCGCGTCTATTGCACAAGCCCTCGCGTAAGCAAGGGCGAAAACATTAATCGCGATTTCGCATTATCAACCAAGAAAAGAAACTTTGCTGTAGCGTGGCATATAAGATATGTCGTATTCGCCGCCGCCTGGGTGTCAGACGCTTTTACGCAACAATCCGTGTTTCCTATTCTCAAACATCCGCGTCGCAGTTCGTCCCCAAACCACTCAGCAATGCCAGACCGTAAAGTCCGAAACTTTAGATATTATGAATTTGGGCAGAGGTTGTCAAGTGGGGCAGCTTAGAATCAACCCGGGCCTTTAGTCGAACGGCGCCCCTTCCGGCCTAGCATGATGCGTTGGCCTAAATAACAGCCGATGGTGCCCACGAGAAACACAACTGCCAGTCGCGGCACATCATGGCTGACGAATGACCAACTAATGCCGGCGAACAGCATCGAAACGACGCCCACTAGCAAAAGCGGTGATGCTAGCCATCCTGCGCCGTAAATGCTTTTGTCGCTCCAAAACAACCCGACAATACCGCCGAAGAATATGTAGTTAACAGCGTAAGCCAGGATTGTGGACGATTCATTGGCGGGATCCGGGCCGAAGACTAATGCCCAGGATACGACCACTGAAAGTACGGCAACAGTACCGACAACGAACGCTAGAGCATTTTGGGGCATCTTTTTCAACATATTAACCGTGACTCTTACTCGATCAATAGGTCGCCGTTGAGCGCAGAGTCTATTGCGGCCGGTAGAAGGCCCATGCACGTCGGACTAAAATATCCATATTCATCAACGCACACGCTATGAACTAAGCACACCGTGGCATAACACCCCCGACACCCCATACATCCAACGGCGCAACAACCACAACAGTTCGATTCATTACATGCGAAATCACTCGGTCCGCGGACTGATTTGAGGAATATTGGTTTAAGTGGAGAAACATACGTGGCAAGAACAAAAATTCCTTTGGACCGACCGCATTTTACCTCGCTGTCCTTCCTCGTTTGCCCAACTTGCTTAAAAATCCTGGCCCCTCGCCGAGTACTAGTGAAATTATTAGGCTGCCTCTCACGGCTATTACATCACTTTGCCATCTTAAATACAACCTCTTTCCTCGCCCTGAGGACTACGTCAGGCTGATTGACTTTGACCTTTATTTGGCGGCGTTCGTTTTTGGCGGGTGGTTTGGCGGGTGTGTAGCCGAGTGAGTATTGGCGGACGACCTCAGCGGCGATCTCGGCGAAGGCGGCGTCGAGGTTTTCGATCTGTTCGACTTGAAATGCGCGGCCTCCGGTACGGGTCGCGAGGTCAATCATAAACTGGCGACGGCGGGCAACTTCGTCAAGGTACCATTTGGCCTTGGCAATCGACGAAGGCGGCGACGTCGGCGTATTGAATTTTATTGTGTAGATGGTCGCGTCGCCCTCTACGGCGTCGCGAAGATTGTTTTTGGCCGATGAATACTTGCCCGAATCGTTGCCTTCGGAAAAGACGACGATTGCCTTGCGGCCCGGCAGCTTTCGCATTATTTTTAGGGCCTCGTCGATCGATTCGTGCATATAGATGCCGTAACGGTCTTCGCTTCGTGCCTCGATCCTGACTCCTTTGATTACGTCCTTTACCTTTGTTTCCTTGATTACCGTCTCGGTCCCGCCGCCAAACGTCACCGCGATTAGGCTGTCATCGGGCCGCATTTGCCGCACAAAAGCATTGGCGGCATCGACCAGTTTCGGCAGCTGAAACCGTATTATTCCCGACCGCTCAAGCAGCATCAACACCGTCACCGGGCTATCAATTGTCCCAAATTCCGTTATCTCCTGCTCAATGCCATTCTCAAAAACCTTAAAATCTTCGCGTTTTAAAGTCGAGATATACCGCCCACCCCGATCCAAAACGGAAACCGGCACTGCTACGATATTCGTATCGACTCGAATAACCTCTTCCTGCGCGTACGTCGCGTTAAAGATGCTGCACGCAAAGAGAATCGCGACGGTAAAGGCCGCGTAAGCAGGAATTGTGCATAATGTTGAAAATCTTCGATCAGGCATCTCGATATATCTGTCTCTGAAAACTGACCTTCCAACCTAACACGAACGAGGATTGTATTCAATGAGTTTTCTATGAACGGGCGTTACAATATACAATGCGATTGACGAGTATTCCTGTTAAAACCAATAGGTGAAACAACCAAATACCATTTACCATAGCGGCCGTATTCCTGTATTGATGGCGGCTCTCTGCGGCGTTTTGGCGCTTGTGCCGGCGTTTATTTGGGGTATTCCGCTCGGGGCCGATCTGGACGCACATTTCCGGTTTGTGATGCCGTTTTATGACGAGATTGCGCGCGGCAATATTAATCCCGGTTGGCTGGCAGAATCAAACAACGGATTTGGCGATGCGCGATTCCGGTTTTATCCGCCGGTGATGTTTTATGCTCTATCGCTGTTTCGGTGGCTGACGGGCGATTGGTATGCAGCCTTTTTGATCGCGTTTACCTTGTTTTCAGTTGTCGGCACTGTCGGCGTGTATTTATGGGCGAGACAAAACCTGTCGCCGCAAACCTCAGTTTTGGCGGCATTGATCTTTGCATTCGTTCCTTATCACCTGACACAGTTTTACCAGGCGTCGCTGCTGCTCGAATTCGCGGCCTCGGCATTCATCCCGTACGCATTCTTATTTTTGGGCAGGATAACGACGGGTCGAGGTGGCAGGTTGCCGAACATTGTGGGCCTGAGCACCGCGTATTCGCTAATAGTACTGGCACACGTTCCGACTACTATTATTGCCTCGATCAGTCTCGCGGTTTTTGCCTTGGTAACGACGAAATGGACAGCATACAGACGCACAATTCTTGATTCGGCTGCCGCAATCGGACTGGGACTCATTATGAGTTCGTTTTTCTGGGTAAAGGTTGTCAGCGAACTCGGTTGGATACAGGCCGGACAGCACGTAACATCTGAGCATTACGTCTATACAAACAATTTCCTGTTCTCACCATTTTCGCTGCCAAATTTGAATACGTGGTACGGCGGGCTGGTCGCTGCACTAACAGTCGGTTTTTTCCTGCCGTCAATCATCATACTTCCAAACCTTTTTGCCCGAACAACCCGGACTGCCGACTCAACGATTGAGCAATTTCAAACCGTCTCGCTCCGATCTGTCGCCTTGGTTGCCGCCTTTGCGTTCCTGATGACGACCGATCTCAGCCGCCCAATATGGTGGCTCGTTCCTAAATTGAAGGATATTCAATTCCCGTTCCGGTGGCTCACGATCGTCTCGGTTATGATATGCCCTTTGGCTGCATTTGCGCTTGTCGCCTGGAAAAATCGGGTAAGGCAAATTCGGCCATGGCATCTCCTTATATTGCTGCCGTTTGCAGCGACAGTGCTATTTTCCATTAACGAACTGGTAATCGACAGCACCTATTTAGGTCGCCAGAAATTCACCGAGCGTATAGAATCGGTCCGCGGCGGCCGCAGCTTTTCCGATTGGCTGCCTGTCGGTGCCGCCGAGTTAAAGGACCTTGCTCCGCTCGACGGTGATATAGACGCCGGTGGCCGTACGGTCATCGCCTCTGATTGGCAAACTCACCACCGGCAACTTGTGCTGGCCGCCGGCGAACCGGTCCAGGTGCGTCTCCGTTCCTACTATTATCCGCTCTGGAAGGCTACAGCAAAAATATCGTCACGATCGATTTCATTGCCGACTTCTCAGGCCGCAGACGGCTCTCTGCTAATAGCTGTTCCCGCCGAAGCCTCCGAAGTGGATGTTGTTTTTTTCGAACCGCCTCGAACGGCCGTCTCGGTGTTTATCGCTGTTCTCGGTTGGACGTTTGCGTTGGTTTTGTTACTATCGAGTCTTTTAAAAGATAACGGCCTTCGCTGGCCGCCTGCGAAATAATCGAAATAATTAATATTATGTCATCGACTAATTTGGAAACTTTTCTAAGCCAGTTCACCGAAAAAGACTGGCTCGCCACACTCGACGAACTGCTGCCGTGCATTCACGACGTAGATAAAGACGCCGTTCAAATTTGGTTCCGCTTCTTCCCTCTCGAACTTCATAGATACGCAGTCGCCGCAGACAACCGCGATGAGATCATCCAGGGCCTGGCATTGCAGGGCACATTTGAACTGACAGGCCAGATCGATACGTCACACCATTTTCTATATGGCCACCGTTACTGGAAAACAATCAAAGCCGCAATTGAGGCTGAGACGGTTGTTTTCTCTGATCAAAATGTAACGCTCATCGAAGAAATTAAGGCAATCGGCATTGTGGTCGCCGAGAAGCTAAAGATCGAGCGACAGATGGTGAACGCAATGGTCATCATCGGGCTCGCAACCTTGAATCAGGTTGGCCTCGACGCATTTAAGCAAGCCGTTGGCGAGGTCGAAAAACCGGCCGGAATTATGGCGAAATCACCCAATGCAGTAATCGCTGAACGGGCCAGAAATGATTCGCAAGGCGTTTTTGGTTTCCTAAAATCAATCGACAAGCAATTCTCAGTCGCTTTCTCAAAAAATAAAACGGCCGGGAAGTTCAAAATCGTCAATGAACAAGAAATCGCCGGAGCTTCGGCGGCCGACCGGTCGAACAACTGGCAAGCACAGGACGAACGCTGCTGGGAAGGTGTGGTGCCCGTCGAATGTCTTTCGGCTAGCTGCGGCACCTGCTGGGTCGGGGTCCTCGGCGGTGCAGAAAAGCTCTCAGCCGTATCGCGCCGCGAACGCCGGGCCATGAATACATTTGGCTATAATCAACCTGACGGCGAAAAGCCTTTCCTACGGCTGGCCTGCCAAGCGACCGCAACCGGTAACGTCACAATCGTTATTCCGCCCTGGAACGGTGTATTTGGCAAAAAGGTTCGCGGCAACGTAGAGGATCTCGAACTGGAACCTGTGACCACGTCGGCCAAAGCCCTGCGAGACGTTACCGTGTCAGCTTTGGCTGCAAAAAAATAGTCAACCTTCGGCGCCAAATTAAGTTCTAGAATTTAAGTATTCCATTTCGCGCCGCGTAGCGGAAGTCAGCATAAGGCCCCGGGCTTAAGGCTCGGGGCTTGCTCATTCGCTCGAGGATACAGTTTGCGCGCCCCGCGCAATCTAAAGACCGCCTCTTCTAAACCTTGATCTTCCATTTACAGAAGTATTCCACCGTACAGTCATAAATCTCTACAAATGTAACATTACAGTGAGAAGAGTGCCGTTCCTCACACAGGTCTTCAGATGGCGCCTTGATTGCAAAATGTATGAGTTCCGAACATTATGCGAGAGCCGAAGAGCCTAGGGCCGTTTCTTTCCCGCCAATATCCTTGGCGTCCTCCGCAACTGTGTCCAATTTTATTAATCGCGATCTTAGCCTGATTGAATTTTTTGTGCGTGTCCTCGAAGAGGCACAGGACCCAGGCATACCATTGCTCGAACGCCTGAAATTTATCGCCATACTCGCATCCAATCTGGACGAATTCTTTATGATTCGCGTGTCCGGCCTAAAGGAACGGCTCGGGCTTGAAGCGGGGCCGCCGATTGACGGAATTTCAACTAGGGAACTCTTGTCGCATATCAGAACACGCGTTTCCGGCTTAGTTGACGAACAAATGCGTTGTCTCCGCTTCGATCTGCTGCCGGCCCTGTCGGCCGCCGGGATTTCGATCAAATCGATCGATTCGCTCACGAACGATGAACGATGCAAAGCAGATAAGTACTTCAGAGAGCGAATTTACCCGTTGCTGACGCCGCAGGCGGTGGATCCGACGCATCCGTTTCCATATATTTCGGGTGGCAGTATTAATCTCGGCCTTCGGGCCAAACCGGCCTTTCGGCACAAGCGACTTAGGGGGTTTGCACGCGTTGCCGAGGAGTTTTTCGTCAGGGTTAAAATCCCCAGTTCGGTGCCGCGCTTCATTTCTTTCGGCAGTGCGACAACTTTCGTGCTCGTGGAGGACCTGATTTCAGTCAATATCACGGACCTCGTCCCCGATGCCGTTCAGGGCTCGTGTTTTGCCTTTCGAATCACGCGCGACGCCGATATCGAGGTCCGTGAAGCAGAGACTGCAGATTTGCTTGAGGCAATGGAGGAAAATCTCAAACTGCGCCGGTTTGGGGATGTGGTGCGGCTCGCAGTCGATAAAAATATGCCGCATGAGATGACCGAGTATTTATCTGATTCGCTGGCCATCCTGCCGGAGGACATCTATGCCATCGATGGGCCGCTGGATGCTTCAGCGTTCTTCGAAATAAGCGATATCGATCGTCCGGACCTCAAGGACCGGCCGATAAGTCATGCTGTTCCCAAACAGCTGGCCGCCGCCGGCAGTATTTTTGACGCTATCGCGCAAAACGATATCCTGCTGCATCACCCGTACATGCCGTATTCATTGATAACTGATTTCATTCGAGAGGCGGTCGATGATCCCGATGTTTTGGCCATAAAGATGTGCCTTTACCGCATGGGTGCGGAATCTCCGATTGCCCCGCTGTTGATCAAGGCAAGTGAACAGGGCAAGCAGGTCACGGTTTTGATCGAGATAAAAGCCAGATTTGACGAGGCAAACAATATTGAGTGGGCCAAACGTCTCGAACGGGCCGGCGTACACGTCATTTACGGGCTGGTTGGCCTCAAGACACACTGCAAGACAACGCTCATCGTACGGCGCGAGCTGGGCAAGCTGGTTCGCTACATACACGTTGCGACCGGCAACTACAATCCGGACACATCCGCATTTTACACCGACCTCAGCCTGCTGACCGCCAACAATCTCGTCGGTGAAGATGCAACCGAGCTATTCAACTATTTAACTGTGTATTCCCAACGAACTGGTTTTCGCGAGCTGGTCGTCGCTCCGATATACCTGCGTCAAAAGATGATCGAATTGATTCGCCGCGAAATCGGCCACATCCGTCAGGGCGGCACCGGCCGCATCATTGCAAAAATGAATCGTCTCGCCGACGCCGAACTGGTAAACACGCTATACGAGGCCTCGCAGGCAGGTGTCGAGATCGATTTGATTGTACGGGGTATTTGTACGCTACGCCCTGGCGTTCCGGGCCTGTCTGACAATATTCGCGTCCGCAGCGTCGTTGGACGATTGCTGGAACACAGCCGTGTTTACTTTTTTGGAAATGGCGGTCAGCCTGAGGTATTTACGGGAAGCTCAGACTGGATGCCGCGAAACCTCGACCGCCGCGTTGAGGTGCTTGTACCGGTCCATGATCCGCGAATTCGAAACTATCTGTGCGGCGAATTTTTGGCCGCCTATTTGAAGGACAACGTAAAGGCCCGTGTCTTGCGATCCGATGGAATTTACGAGCGTGTGGCTAGAAACAGCGGCGAACTGGACTTCGACAGCCAGCTGTCGTTCCAGGAAATGGCAAATATCGTGCAATTTGAGAAAGCTCAATAAACGAACTGCAAGGGGTAAATTTATGTTCAGAACTTGTTTTAAGACAGTCCTTGTGCTGTTGGCCCTCGTCTCGGCGGGCGTCACCGCGCAGGAAGCCAAGAGTGCAAAAAAGGGTGATTCCAAAGCAGTTGCGATTCTGTGGGAAGCCGTTTCGATCAGCAACGCCGATCTGTTAGCCGGGCCCGGCGCCAAAGAAATGCGGCCAAATACGGGCAACGTGACCTTTATTGAGGAAAAAACGGGCGGCTACTCCAAAAAATACAAGATCAAGGATGCGGACGGCAAGGTTTGGATAGCCAAAATCGGTGATGAGGCCCAGTCGGAAACGGCTGCCGTCAGGCTTCTATCGGCGCTCGGATATAAAACTGACATTAATTATCTCGTGCCGTCATTGACGATTCCGGGTATCGGTACGTTTAAAAATGTAAGGCTCGAGGCTCGGCCCGAATCCGTAAAACGCGGCGAAACCTGGTCTTGGACCGACAATCCGTTTCTCGGAAGCCGCGAATTTCAGGGCCTCAAGATAATGATGGCCTTCCTGAATAACTGGGATTTGAAGCAGGACAACAATGTCATTCTGCATCGCGGCAACAGGCTTGAATATGCCATCAGCGATCTCGGTGTCAGCTTTGGCAAGACTGGCAACAAAGGCTTGCCGATATTTTGGCGTATTGGCCGAAGCCGAAACATGCCCGACGAATATGCCGAGGCCGAATTCATCAAGAATGTCGGGGATGGAAAGATCAATTTTAATTTCAACGGAAAAAATGACGGCTCGCTCGGCGACATCACGCGCGAAGACGGACGCTGGCTGGCCGATCTGCTGCTGCAATTGTCCGACAAACAAATAAGCGACGCATTTCGCGCGGCAAACTATTCAGCAGCGGACGTCACACTCCTGGCCCAAAGCGTCAGGAATCGCATTCGGGCCTTGGACCTCGCAACGAAAGGAAATATAGCCGGTCAGGACGTTCCTTCAATATCGGTAGGGAGGAAATAAATGTTAGCTCTAATCGATAATATTCGTCCGGCTATTTTGTTGACACTTATTGTATTCCTCGTGTCCTCTAGTTTCTCACAGGCGAGCAGGAATAAAAGCCCGGGCAAAACACCTGTTCTTTGGGAAAGAGTAAACATTCGCGCCCAGGACCTATATTTCGGCCCGGGCGGCAGGGCAGGAATCCCGGATGTTTCGCACGTGAGGTTGCTAAAAGTCGAGAAAGGCGGGCATTCAAAAAAATACCGAATTAAGGGTGCCGATGGCCGTACCTGGGTCGCAAAGGTCGGCGACGAAGCTCAATCTGAGACGGCCGCCGTTCGACTTTTGGCCGCTATTGGATATCGGACCGAGATAAATTACCTTGTGCCGAACCTGACTATTCCCGGCGTAGGGACATTCAATAATGTCCGCCTCGAAGCTCGCCGCGAGAATGTGGAACGCGGCAAACGTTGGAAATGGGGTGCAACACCATTCGAGAACACACGTCAGATGAAAGGCCTGATGCTGATGATGGCCTTTATCAACAACTGGGACATGAAGAGCGCCAACAACGTGATATTGAGAACCGCAAGTGAGGACCAGTATGTTATCAGCGATCTCGGAGTTAGCTTTGGCAAGACGGGCAGTAATGGTTGGCCAATAATATGGCGAATCGGCCGCAGTCAGAACAAGCCGAAAGATTACGCGAAAGCAAAGTTTGTAACCGAAATCGAAAAAAACCGGGTAAAAGTCCGATTTAATGGCAAAAATCGGAGTCGGATGAAGGATTTCACTATCGCCAATGCCCGCTGGCTGGCCGACCTATTGTCACAACTCTCGGACAGGCAAATTAGGGACGCATTTCGGGCGGCGAATTACTCGCGCAGCGATGTCGATCTGTTAACTCGTGCTGTCAAATCGCGAATCGCTCAACTGGAACGGGCTTCGCTCGGCCTAGGTTTGGACTTTGACAGATGAACAAGATAGGTTCGACAAAGATCTCCGGGGCTATTTCGTTAATGGCGATAGCATTGTTTTGCTTCACAGTCGCATCCGGCCAGGATTCGCTTCCGTTTTCCCAACCCGTGCCGCTAAACACATCCTCGACCGTGATTGAAACCCTTGATATTATTCAACGCTTACTGCTGGCCGTCGTCCTGTCCGGCATACTCGCCTTCCGGCCTCGCAAAGATGTCCCGCTATTCCGGCGAAGCCTTTACGTTTCGCAATCCCAAATCCTGCTTGCCGCGGTTGCTGCCGCATTGATGATGATTGTCGGCGATAACGCGGCCCGTGCTTTCGCTATCTTTGCCGCCGCATCTCTAGTACGGTTTCGCACAAACATCCGTGATCCAAAAGAAATAACCGTTTTGCTGATTAGCCTAGCGCTCGGCCTGGCGTCCGGGTTTGGGCGTTGGGACCTCGGAATTGCACTCTGCCTTTTTTCGCTCGCCCTGCTCTGGCTGCTTGAATTCAACGAGTCGGAACAATCATTCAGGTCAATGAAGGTAACTGTAAGGACTAGAAATCCGGATCAAACTCAGCAAGTGCTCAAAAAGATTTTTGGGCGGCTCAGAATTGACGCGGAGGTAAGAGAAATAACCCCTATCGATGAAGAAAAGCCTCTCGGCAGTATTACCTACTACCTGAATCTTCGGCTTAATTTGACAACGGACAAGTTGAGCGACCGAATTATGGCTGCCGACCCTGCCAATATTGACGGAATCTTGTGGTCAAGAACAAAAAGCGCCACCGATATTTATCAGTGACGCCAAAGAAACTATTTCGCAGCAATCATTTAGGCGTTGAAACGGCATCAGCCGAAACTGTGGCCGCAGCGGCCGCCATCGCGGCCTTGGCTGTCTCGATATTTGCGGCGTAATCTCTCACAAAATCCTTCTGTTCACCGTGGCCCCAGCTCGAATAGAAATCATAATTTTTCATTTCCTTGTATGCCCTATTATAATCCCAGCCGTACTTTGTCATCCGGTAAGCTGCGCCCGTAATACCCGTCCGATGCCGGCCGCCGGCACAATGAGCGTAAAAGACGCCCGTTGCCGGATCGTTTGCCAAACGCAGAAACTCTGCTATATGTTCAGCTTTCGGGTAGGAACCGTCTTCCATCGGGATATTTATGTACCGAAGGCCTGCTTCCTCAGCCTCACGCTTTTCGTAAGGTTTGGGCTTTTCCTGAAGGTCAATAATGGTCTGAATCCCGAGAGCTTTTAGTGCCGCAAACTGTCCTTTGCCTTCTTTCGGACGCGCACCGCGATAATAATGTTCGTCCATGCGGCCAAAATTTGAAATGTTTATCCCGGGAAATTCCTTGCTGGGTGATGTCTGTGAAAAACTAACCGCGGAAAGGGCCAAAGCAAATAAAAACGATGTAGTGAGAGCAAGCGTTACATTTTTTATCATTATTTTCGTTCGCCGACCAAGTTCTCGAACGCATAGGCGAAGGTTTGCTCGTATCGGTACTCCGTGCAAAAATTTTTGTTTTTGCGAATGTCAGTCGGCGGGCGAAAGCGTCGCGATAAACTGCATCCGACGCAATTTTGAGGAGCAAATTAAACCCGGCGTTGCCCGTAATATTCAGTAGCCTTACTAAGCGCCTGGCAAGCCTCGTAGAGAGGGCGGGCGAGCTTCGCACATTATTTGCATTACGACTTTGCTTCTTGGACGCTTTCCGTTGAAAATTCTTAAATTGTGATTCGCGAAAAACCACATGTATCACCGCTCGCGCTGGTGCTTATCGCAGTCCTGTTATGGAGCACCGGCGGGCTTTTTATCAAGCTCACTGCACTCGACGCATATCAGGTTACGTTTTTCCGTTCCCTGCTTGCCGGTATTACTGTACTAGTCGTTACGCGAAAGTCCGGACTGAGGATTAACGCGTTTGGCGTAATGTGCACGGCCATTTACGCCATCCTGCTGTTCCTGTTTGTATGGGCAACTAAACATACCACCGCCGCCAACGCGATCTTCCTGCAATATACTGCGCCGATTTAT
>Ga0138256_10004451_pt1 | contig 14893 bp, 10 predicted proteins | sample KNB2016incub_MG_FD_105486 | JGI IMG/M metagenome (GOLD analysis project Ga0138256, IMG submission 105486) | Active sludge microbial communities from wastewater in Klosterneuburg, Austria - KNB2014incub_MG | ecosystem: Engineered > WWTP > Activated sludge > Unclassified | place: Austria... | reverse complement strand
TGATTGAAGTCAATCCCAAAGTATACAAAGCCAATGCTTCTATGGAGGGGCTAATCAAAAAACTGGAAAAAAAATACAACCCGGAGATCAATACCATTCATGGGTACTCCACACAACCCCTGTACCGTTATTTTGTTGTTGAAAACACCATTGACACCCTGATTTTAGATGCCTTGATGTGGAGAGCGAAAACAGATATCGTGTTGTCCAACGGATTCCGCTTTTGTCCTCCCAGGACTGCCGATCATACCGGCCAGGTGCCGATCACCGAAGGTTATATTTTCGATATGCTGCCAGTGGATGCTGTTGTCCGGACGGCTTTGGCAACGGGGAAACAATTGAAGGATTGGTTGGAAAAAGAACTTCAAAATGTATTTGCAAAAGAAGCTTCACAGCGGTTTGGTGGGTGGGTTGTCAAGATGAAAGGATTAGCCATGGAGTTTAAAGCTTTTGAAGAATTTGGTCACCGGGTTCAAAGTCTCACGGTAGGTGGCATACCCCTGGTGATGGACAAAGAATACAGCATTACCGCCTGCGAAAGGGAAGGTGACCCCATTGATCTGCTTTGCAGAATTCCCAAAGTAAAACAGCCAAAAAATTTAAATTTTACGATGCATCAGGTAATCCGGGATTATGTAAAGGCGTTTTCACCGGTAAACCCCAAACCTCATGGAGACGTAAAAATTTTGGATGCACCCCAGACCCTATTATCCCAGGTTTTTGGGGTAGATTATAAATTTGTATAAAAATTGCCCAATATGAAAATTCAAACCATCTTTTTTCTGCTTATCCTCTCCGGTTTTGCTCACCGGATTAACAGCCAAAACAGTCCTGTGATTACTAATAAAAAATATAAAATCATCTTTCAATTGGCCAGCGGGGATACTACAGTACACCGGTCAACCATTAAACAATTGTTCAATGTTTTGGCCGCTTCGCCAAAGAGTACACTGGAAGTAGTCTGTCATAATGCCGGGATCAGCTTTCTTCAGATTTCTAAAACCACGGTGGGTGATAAAATACAGGAACTAAAAAATAAAGGAGTAGTATTTGCAGCCTGTGAAAACACGTTAAGAGATCGGAAAATTGATAAAAAGGACATCGTGCCTCAAGCCATCTTTGTTCCCTCCGCACTAATTGAATTGGCTGAAAAACAAAACAAAGGCTGGGCTTATATTAAAGCGGGGAATTAGGAGGAATTACGAGTGACGAATTACGAGTGACGAATTACGATTGACGATTCAATGTCGTTTAGTTAGCTGATTCGAATGGAAAATCGTAAGCTGTCAATATAAAAACAAACCTTACTAAAAAAGATATTGATTTTCGAGTGACTATTGACCTCAGAGAGGTCAGGTTCCAATATCCCAAATAAACGGAGGTCCATGACTCCAGAGGAGTCAGACTTTTTCTTTGATGAATAATGCCTTAGCTCTTACGACCCGAAATTTCGGATGACGATTTTCTGGTTGACGACTGAAGAATTGCGAATTACTTCGCAAGGGATAACACCTGGAACATTATTAAACAAACACCCAATTAATCCAATATTTTTGCCAATAAGAATTACCAAACAAAACCCACCCTTAAAGAATTGAGATTAATCCTACCTTTTTATTTTATCGTTATTACGGCTCTATCTGCGCAAAGCGATCAGCGCATAGGAGAATGGAAGTCTTACATGTCTCACTCAACCGGTAATTTTGTTACCCAAAGCCCTCAACATATTTACTTTGGCACCAATGGCGGCCTGGTGTCCATAGACAAATCCAATGAAGAAATCGAATTCATCACCCGGGTTGAGGGGTTGTCCGGCCTCGCTGTCCAGTCGATGACCTGGGATTTTAAACACAACCAGCTCCTGATCGCTTATACCAATTCCAACCTGGATCTCTATAACCCGGAAACCGGTGTGGTGATCAATTTCCCGGATATCATGCGCAATACCCGGATCCTCGGTGACCGCTTTATTTACCGGATGTATATGCCGGAAGGTTCGGACTTTGCCTATCTGGCTTGCGGATTTGGCATTGTAGAACTTGATCTCAAGAAAAAAGAATTTGGTTTTACCACCTTTACAGGTATACCGGTTTACGAAGTATCCCTGTACAAGAACAAACTCTATGCTGCGACAGAATCCGGCATTTATTCTATAGACTATGATAAAAGCAAAGTCAATCCCAGTGATTTTGGCCAATGGTCACCGGTTCCTGTATTTGGAAATTCCCCCTATACCGCTATTTCCAATTTTAACGAAAATATCTATCTGGGATCAGGTGCACAAGTGTGGAGTTGGGATGGTATCGTTAATCCATCCCTTGTAATTAATAATCCGGGATTCAGTGTTCAATACCTCAGTCCCGGAGCAAATCAAATATTAGCCGGATACCAATGTCGAAATAATTGTGATGGCTCTTTGTATAGCCTGGATAAACAAAACAATGCAAGCAAACTGGACGCATCCTGTGTGCCGAGGCCACTTTATGGCATAGTAGACGACCGTGGGCGTGGCTGGTTTGCCGACCGTTTTCAGGCATTTCGATCAAACAGCTCGTTGACTCAGCCTTGTTCCTTTAAGTATTTTAACACCCCGCTAACGCCTAATTCTACAGATATAGCTCTCGCAGAAAATCGTATTTATGTCGCCGCCGGTGGAATCGATGCATCCTATAGTTATTTATTCAGAGGGGATGGATTTTTATCCTATGTGGATGGGATCTGGCGCTCCTATCACCGCGGAAACAATGAGGTGATCCGAGATGCAGACCTGGTCGATATGTATAAGATGATTTCAGACCCGGTAACCAATAATCTGTACATCGGGACATATTGGGGTGGCTTAATGCAGTGCGATATGTCGGATGCAGGTAAACCGGTTATCAAAATCTTTGACAAAAAGAATAGCAGCCTGCAGGGCACACAGGGGGATACGGCACGCACAAGGGTAGGTGGATTGACCTTTGACCGAAACGGCAACCTTTGGATGTCCAATTACCTGGCTGAACGACCTATCTCGGTAATGAAGGCAGATGGAATCTGGAAAAGCTTTTCAGTGCCTACCGGCCCAAATCTGTTGGCCTGTGCGACGGACTCATCGGGGTATTTATGGTTTTCAGTTATAGGTCAGGGACTGCTGGTTTATGACCCAGGGGAAAACATTGACCTGACTACAGATGACCGGATAAGGGTTTTTAACAATAGCAACAGCGTCATGGAAAGTAATGTAATCAATTCCCTTGCAGCCGATCTCGATGGTAGTATCTGGGTGGGAACCAACAACGGGGTTTATGTCTTTGAATGTGGAGAATCTGTGTTTGAATCCGATTGTAAAGGATCAAAACGCATCGTCATCCAACAAGGCCTGGGTTCAAACCTGCTCAACGGTGAGGATGTACAGGCAGTTGCTATCGATGGAGCCAACCGAAAATGGTTTGGAAGCCGCAACGGCATTTTTGTGCAATCTTCCGCCGGAGATCAACAGATCGCCAGGTATACCATAGAAAACAGCCCTTTATTTGATAATTTGATTACCGTCTTACGGTATGACCCTCTTACGGGTATCATGTATGTCGGTACAGGTAGTGGTATTCAGTCCATACGAACGGATGCTACAGCGGGCACCAGGTCGAATACGTTCAGTGAAATCTTCGCTTTCCCCAATCCGGTAAGGCCTGATTACAGCGGACCGATTACGGTACAGGGCATCAGAACGAACTCCAATATCAAAGTCACCGATTTTAACGGTCAACTGGTGCATCAGGGAAAATCTAATGGTGGCACTTATGTCTGGAACGGCCTGGACCTGGCCGGCTCCAGGATTGTAAGCGGCGTCTATTTTGTGCTGATCAGCGCTGGAGATGGTTTTGAAAAACCGGACACCAGGGTGGTCAAAATAGCAGTCATTAAATAATAACTTAAAAACCGTCTGCTATGCAGGCAATGAAATGCACATTCAAACTATGAAATGCGTTTTCATTAAGGTGACCGAAGCAGAAATCCGAATTTAAAAAAGCATGATTCATATGCCGATAGGATTTTGAATACAAAAAATATATTTTATATAAAGCGGATGTTGAAATTCAAAAATAATTTAAATGCTATGGTGTATATAGGGGAGATATCATGGTAAGGCATGATTGTGCTTAAGTACAATAGTGATCATACTCACTATACCAACTCCAACTGTTTATTTAATTCTCAAGAAATATGGCAATGCCATATTTAAGCCGGTTAGATCAATTAAACACCTTTTAAAACTGGACGGTTAAGTTTACAGTATCCACTATTCCTGTACAGTTAATAACGATACCGGTCAGTCCCACTCCTCCGCTATTCAAGGTCCTGTCTCCCGGACACCGGAGATAGCTGCCCAGATCTTCCACAGCTATCCTTATATCCTTAAGACAACAGGTAGTCAGATCCAGACAATACGATTGTGATTTGACTTTGCCATCAATGGCTATTGCCAAACTATCACTGTTCATACAAGTAAATCCAAACCCACCCTTTATATGTATGCATTGCACACCACTTTCCGGATCGTTGGCTGCCAGATATACCGTAGTCGTAACGGAATCTGCAGCCGAAGAATTTATAACGGTTGTGCCCTCAGGGACTATGCTGATAGAACTTGTGGCAGTGCCATTTGAATGTTGGACCGCCTGGCTCATCTCCCAATGAAAAGCAGGTGCGCTCGTGTCCACTGCAGGCACTTTTACCAATTTAGTGTCATCACAGGAATTACAGGGTTTGCATCCCCAAGCCATTAAGACATTTACCCCCAGGAGTAAAAAAAGATTCTGAAGTGTACAAAGCTCAATTGACTTTACCATAATATCGAAAAATTAGATTTATACTTTTAATTCAGTGTTATTAACAATGCGAAGACCTCTTCTGTCATTTGCCCGCCATTTTTTTTCATTCTATGACAAAGAATAAATCGACGGTTAGCTACCGTGGAATTACCATTTCCCGGCAAACGCAGTGAATGTCAAAGGGATTATAATTTGTCCGGAAGTTTTTATTATACGCAACCGGAATTACTTGAAGTGTTTGTGAGCCACAATATGTCGGACACTTTCATGAATTAATTTTACCGCCCGGAATCTCGTAGGGGATTATTTAGAAGCGAAGTGGATACCAATATCTCCCGAGTTTTTTTCATTGCGTTGATTTATTCAACTAAACTTAAACCCATAAGTGACTTTGCAATTGTATTGGTGTACCTGCCTGGATTGGATTGCAACTTAAGCTCGGGACTTGTTTTTTTATGACCAGCGCCGTCAAAACCCGTCAGGAGTGCCTGAAATAAAAATTCCGGCCAGTCCTGGAATGTATAGTTTTTTAGGCACTTTCTTTTTCGCCAGAACGCTGCATTCAATTATTTTTACCGGTTTGGTAAAAAACCCGGGACTTATTGCTGAACCAATCAGCAATAAAGGAAAAATTAGATTTTTCATAGACCTTTATTTACTATTTATAAATCAAAATAAATATATGTCATTTAGTTAACGAAAGTATCCTATGTGAATTTCTATGTTCCTATGTTTCTATGTGGTTCAGTATTAATGAATAAGCAATGGAACCACAGACGAAGTCGTAGGACATAGAACACAGCCGAAGGTGTAGCATGTCACATAGAGTCTTATCAAAACGACATTGATTTATAAATAGGTATATAATGAACATGGATATCCAATATCAGAATATAGGGTGCATTCCGGCGGGAAAGATGGATTCAAAAAAATATCTGTATGACTAACTTAGCATAGGTTACAGAATTTAGAATGTCCTGCAAAGAGGCCGGGACATTTTTACATCCAAAACCGGAAAAGCTAATTATTCAACACAGATATCTTTTAATTCAGTGCTTTCTAAAGTTAACCATAAAATCGTTTTGTGGAAAATAAATTTTAAAAAAATGGCAATCTGATAATTATCCGGAACTCCGTTTTTTGGCCTTTTTTTGTGAATAAAGAATCCACTGTCATTTAACACCCAACAATAATTTGCGACAGACCTGCATTCAGCATCCGTATAATTTAATATCCTGTCTGTCTAATAAAAAGAGATCCTGGTTATTATACTGGAATCAAACCCAACAAAGTCGGCTATAAGCACTTAATTTTGCAGAATTCATGAAATCAACTCTAACCTACCCATTAATTTTTGTGTCCCTGACACTGTTGCTTATAGTCCGATGTACCAAAAAAGAAGGTGAGCAAAATCCTGCAGGAGGACCTGCCGCCCCCGGCGCGCAGGGAGGGGCTCCAGGCGGCCCTGGTGGCAATACCCCTGTTTACCACGCCGTACTCGCCAAAGGTTATGCCATCAGCCGGGAAATTCAGTCTCCCGGGAGCATTCAGGCAGAGGAAAGGACAGACCTCCAGGCCGAAATTTCCGGGAGGATCACTGGAATTTATTTTAAAGAAGGCAGTTTTGTGCAGCGGGGAACCTTATTGGTCAAACTTAACGATGCCGACCTGATTGCTCAAAGGTCGAAAATGGAGGTCCAGCTCAAAATTGCAGAAGCCAGTGAAAAAAGACAGTCTGAATTGTTGGCTGTAAATGGGACCAGTCAGCAGGAATATGACCTGGCCACCCTGCAGGTAAGTAATATCAAAGCGGATATGGATCTCAATGCGGTTAATTTAACCAAAACTGAAATCCGGGCCCCTTTTGCAGGCAGATTGGGGTTGAGGAATATCAGCCTTGGCGCCTATGTAACCCCTCAAATTATTTTGACCAATATAGCACAGGTCAATACCCTGAAAATTGAATTTAATGTAATAGAAAAATATACCAGTGAATTACAATTGGGTAAAATTGTCCGGTTCAGGACCGATGTATCCCAAAAGGTGTATGATGCGAAAATAATAGCTTTCGAAAATGCCCTGACCAACGATACCAGGCAGTTGAGGATAAGGGCACAAGTCATCAGGCCTGATCCCACATTGACCCCCGGGAGTTTTATATCCGTCAGTTTTGGAGTAGGCTCATCCGCTCCGGCAATCATGGTGCCTTCGCAATCAATTATTCCGCAGGCCCGGGACAAAAAAGTGATTTTATATAAAAATGGTGCCGCGGTGTTTTCTACGGTGGTCACCGGTTACCGGGATTCTTCCCGGGTAGAGGTGGTGCAGGGTTTGCAGACCGGGGACACCATATTGACTTCAGGGCTCCTCTCCATAAGACCAGGGGCGCAAATTAAAGTCCAGGTAACGGAGTGATTATGTCAGTGCTTATGAAACCAGATTCTAAATTTCTTAATCCCGTCCAATGAATATTTCAGAAGTCAGCCTGAGAAGGCCCGTATTCGCCATAGTCATCAACCTGGTCATTCTGTTGTTTGGCGTCATTGGCTTCAAATTTTTAGGTGTCCGGGAATACCCTGCTATCGATCCGCCTTTTATCAGCGTGCGATGCTCCTACCCCGGAGCCAATGCAGACATCATTGAATCTCAGATTACAGAACCTCTGGAAAAAGCGATCAACAGCGTTCCGGGTATACGGAATGTAACCTCAAGCAGCTCGCAAGGCAATTGTAATATTAATGTTGAATTTGACCTGGGTGTAGACCTGGAAGAAGCCGCCAATGATGTGCGGGATAAGGTTTCTCAGGCAGCACGTAGCCTGCCATCTGATCTGGACGCTCCTCCGGTGGTATCCAAAGCAGATGCAAGCAGCGATCCTATATTGAGTATGTTGGTTCAAAGTCCAAACCGCAATCAACTGGAAATTACTGAATTCGCCAACAATATATTGGTTGAACGACTGCAAACAATTCCCGGGGTGAGCAGCATCCAGATCTGGGGAGAAAAAAGATATGCTATGAGGATCTGGCTTGATCCGGGAAAAATGAATGCATTCGGTGTAACTGCAAAAGATATACAACTTGCACTGCAACGCGAAAGTGTTGAAATTCCAAGTGGTAAGGTCTCCGGAGATGCTGTAGAACTAAGCGTACGCACTTTCGGTCGGTTGAATACAGAGGAGGAATTTAATAGTGTCATCATCCGATCCAACGAAACAGGTATCCTGCGTCTGGGCGATGTGGCCGAGGCCATTCTGGGACCTGAAAATGAAGAATCGGTGTTCCGGGAAAGTAATGTACCCATGATCTCCCTGGCGCTCATCCCTCAACCGGGAAGTAATTATGTGGCTATTTCCGATGAATTTTACCGCAGACTGGAACAGATTAAAAAAGATGTTCCCGATGATATTACGGTTGGAGTTTCTATGGACAGCACCAGGTTTATTAAAAAATCACTGGTCGAAGTCCAGGAGACTCTGTTATTGTCGCTGGGATTGGTCATCGCGATCATTTTCTTTTTCTTCCGAAGCTGGGGTATAGCGCTGAGACCACTGCTGGACATACCGGTATCCCTCATCGGTGCTTTTTTTATCATGTACTTATGCGGATTTACAATCAATGTACTCACGTTGTTGGCTATTGTCTTGGCAACCGGACTGGTCGTAGATGACGGTATCGTAGTTACTGAAAATATTTATAAAAAGATCGAGTCAGGTATGAATAAGTACCAGGCTGCAAGAGAAGGGTCGAAAGAAATCTTTTTTGCAGTACTCGCTACTTCAATTACCCTGGCCGTAGTGTTTTTACCGATCATATTCCTCCAGGGCTTCGTAGGAAGATTATTCCGGGAATTCGGGATTGTGGTAGCTGGTGCCGTGTTGATCTCTTGTTTGGTATCCCTTACCCTTACGCCTGTCCTCAATGTCAAAATGGCCACCTCGGCACATCATTCCTGGTTGTATCGGAAAACGGAACCTTTTTTCAGGGCTATGGAAGACGGATATAAATGGTCTTTACAGGGGTTTCTGAAAGTCAGGTGGTTGGCTTTTGCAATCATCCTGGCCTGCGGTGCAATGATTTATTTTATCGGCAATAAAATTCCAACCGAATTGGCCCCGATGGAAGATCGCAGTGAATTCCGGTTTCAGGTAACTGCTCCCGAAGGCACTTCGTATGATGCCATGGATCGCAATATCGAGCAGATCACGGAGTTTATCATGGCCAATGTACCCGAAAAAAAGACGGTAATGAGTATGACAGCCCCGGGATTTACAGGCGCCGGATCGGTCAATAGTGGTTTTGTCCGTATTGTCCTGACAGAACCAAAAGAAAGAGAAAGATCACAACAACAGATTGTCACTGCCCTCAGTAAAGAAATGTATAGGTTTACGGATGTACGGATGTTTGCCAATCAGTCACAAACCATACAGGTAGGTCGTCGCGGAGGTTCACAGCCGGTACAATTTGTTATCCAGAATAATGACTTTGAGAAAATTAAACAAGCATTGCCTTTGTTTTTAGCTGAAATTCAAAAAAGCAAGGTTTTACAAAATGGAGACGCCGATCTGAAATTTAACAAACCTGAATTGCGGGTACAAATAGACCGGCTCAAAGCCAGTGAACTGGGCGTCAGCATTGGAGATTTATCAGAAGCTTTACAATTAGCATTGAGTAACCGCAGGCTGGGATATTTTATAAAAGATGGCAAACAGTATCAGGTCATCGGCCAGGTCATCCGCAGCGAAAGAGATGATCCCAATGACCTTAAAAACTTTTATGTGCGCAGTAACCGGGGTATTCCATTTTCGTTAGACAACCTGGTAACCATGACGGAAGAAGTCACCCCGCCTACCCTATACCATTTTAACCGGATGAAATCCGCTACGATCAGTGCAAGTCTGGCACCCGGAAAAGCTACGGGCGAGGGAATAGAAGAAATGGAAGCGATCGCCAGCAGGTTACTGGATCCGACCTTCACAACTGCGCTTTCGGGCACAGCCCGGGATTTGGCCGAAAGTAAAGGAAACAGTGGGTTTGCGTTTATCCTGGCTTTGATCCTGATATTCCTGGTCCTGGCTGCTCAGTTTGAAAGTTTTATCGACCCGCTTATCATCATGATTACCGTGCCCCTGGCTATAGCCGGTGCTTTATTGAGTTTATATTTTTTCGATCAGACGCTCAATATATTCTCTCAGATCGGTATGATTATGCTGATTGGACTAGTCACAAAAAACGGGATCCTGATAGTGGATTTTGCCAACAAACAACAATTGACCGGTGTCACTAAAAAGGAAGCCGCCGTATCCGCTTCCGTGTCCAGATTGAGACCCATCCTGATGACCAGTCTTGCGATGGCTTTAGGTGCATTACCACTGGCTTTGTCCCTTGGAGCTGCCTCTACATCGCGTATTCCACTGGGTATAGTCATAGTCGGCGGGGTCATGTTTTCTCTGGTCCTTACGTTGTATGTTATTCCGGCTATATATTCCTATTGGAGCACCAAAAAAACCGGCCTTCGCGCTGAACTTCAATGAGCTGTTCACACCCGAAGGCAATCCTGGTAGTACCCATTAATATTCCTATCCTTTCTTTGTAAAGACAAGTATGAAACTGACATTGTTTTTTTGCATGGTGGTATTCCTGGCCAAGTCACAGGAAATTCTCAAACTGGATGATGCCATTGATCTTGCCTTGCAGCAAAATCCCAACATCCTTATTTCTTCCAATGAAAAAGAAATGGCCCGGGTTTCCAATAACTGGTATGCAGCCGGCAGGATTCCCACGGTGACCGCCAACAGCTTTTTTAATAATTCGGTTACCAACCTCAATCAAAAGTTGAATAATGGGACTAACATTGAAAGAAACGGCGTATTGAACAGCACCATCAATGTCAATGGTCAATTTAGTTACCGGTTGTATGGAGGTAAAAGAATATTTATCGTGAAGAAAAGGTTGGAACTGGAAGAAGCCCAGACTGATGAATCGCTGAAACAGGATATCAATCAAACGGTTTTTGATGTTATTACCAGGTATATTAATATAATCCGTTTGGTCAGACAAAGAGATGCCATTCGGGAGACTATTTCTTTTTTTGAAGAACGAAGCAAACTCTCCCAGGTCCGTTTTGAAATCGGTACGGCGGGCAAAAATGATTACCTGCAGTCCCAGGTAGATTTGAATGTACAGCGTACTACGGAGTTGAACATCCTCAATAATATTGAGCTGGCCAAAATGGAGCTCAACCGCATCATGGCCCGCGACCCCTTTATTGATTTTGAAGTCGAGGATATACCTGCTCCGGACTTTATACCTACCCGGGCAGAAATGCTCACTGCGATAGATTCGATCAATCCGGAAGTCACCTTTCTTCGTTTTAATCAAAAAATCCTGGAGCAACTGCGATTGGAAATTTTGGCTCAGCAAAAGCCAAGCGTTTTTGGCAATGCATCCGCCACGTTTAACCGAAACAACAATACGGCAGGGTTTAACCTATTTACTCAAACGTATGGCCCGCAATTGGGAATAAGTCTTTCCGTTCCGCTTTTCACCCGACCGATTGCCAGACAACAAATCAGGATCAACGAGCTACAATACCGCAACCAGGACCTGCAGATTGAAAATGTCAAACAATCCCTCACTGCCCTGGCAGCCAATGCTTACCAGAATTATGAAAATGCCAAACAACAAATTGAACTTGAGCAAAATAATCTGTTAGTCATTAGGGAACACAATTCCATTTCAATGGAACGCTTTCGCAGAGCGAGTATTACCACGGTAGAATTGCGACAGGCCCAGTTGAACCTTGTCGATGCGCAAAACCGTATTATCAATTCCAGATTTATCCTCAAACAAAGTGAAGCACAATTACTTTTTGTGATGGGTAAACTGGTCAATGAATAACAGCGAGAGTCGTACAGCCCGGTAGTAGTCATCCCATCATTCCGGAATGCTTTGTTAAACTCATTTTGCCAATACTGATTATAAAAAATTTGAACTTCAGCCGTTTATTTCTGACTAATTTCGCATCATGAATTTATTTGATGTTTATCCCCTATACGAAATCGAACCGGTCCGCGGCAGGGGCTGTTATGTCTACGATCACAAAGGGGTTGAATTCCTCGATTTTTACGGAGGACATGCCGTGATTTCTATCGGCCATTCCCATCCTCATTACATTCAACGCATTACCCGCCAAATCCAAAAACTGGGATTTTATTCCAACAGTATCATCAATTCATTGCAAAAAGAACTGGCCGACAAGCTGGGCAAATTAAGTAATTGCAATGACTATCAATTGTTTCTGGTCAATAGTGGCGCCGAAGCCAACGAAAATGCAATCAAGCTGGCTTCTTTTCACAACGCCAGAAAAAAAATAATATCCTTTAAGAAAAGTTTTCATGGACGCACTTCTGCCGCCTGTAATGTAACTGATGATCCCAAAATCAAATCAGAGATCAATAAAACATTTGAAGTCAGTTTTTGTGACCTCAATGACCTGACTCAAGTAGAAAGACTATTATCTACTAAAGAATATGCCGGCGTCATTGTGGAGGGCATTCAGGGGATAGGCGGAATTCATCTCCCGGATACTGAATTTCTTTTGGGCCTTCAATCCTTATGCAGGCAAACGGATACCCTGCTGATCCTGGATGAAATCCAAAGTGGTTATGGCCGGAGTGGAAAATTCTTCGCCTTTCAATACCATGAAGGACTTAATCCGGATGTCATTACAATGGCTAAGGGCATGGGAAATGGATTTCCAATCGGTGGTGTTCTTATACGACCCGACATCAAAGCCAAACATGGTATGTTGGGTACGACCTTTGGGGGAAACCACCTCGCTTGCGCGGCCGCTCTGGCCGTACTGGAGGTCATGGAAGAAGATCAATTGATCCCACATGCTGCAGTGGCCGGAGAATATTTAATGAGTGAGTTGTCTGCGCTCCCGGAGGTCAAGGAAGTACGTGGAAGGGGATTGATGATTGGTGCAGAATTTGAAAACCCAATTGCCGATTTAAGAAAACAATTGGTCTTTAAAGAAAAAGTTTTTACCGGCTCTTCAGCAGATCCTTATGTACTGAGGTTATTACCTCCATTGAGCATTCAAATCAACCAGATTGATCAGTTGATTGAAAAAATGCGTTCAGTGCTTCGGTCAGTTTCGGATAAAACACCCGGTTATCGCCCGATTAGCAGGGTATCCTGACCTTTATCTGCATTTTAATACGTTGGCTAAGATGAATCATTTTATTTCCATTCAGGATGTTGAAGACAAACAAGCCTTACTTCACCAGGCCTTATCATTCATTGAATCTCCATGGCAAAATGAATCCAGGGGGCAACGCAAAACCCTGGGGATGTTGTTTTTTAATCCGAGCTTACGCACCCGGTTGAGCACCCAGCAGGCTGCCTATCAACTGGGAATGAAGGTAATCAGTATGAATGCGGATCAGGGATGGAAAATAGAGTTTGAAGATGGGGTGATCATGAATGCAGACAAGGCCGAGCATGTCAGGGAAGCTGCTGCGGTGATGAGCCAATTGGTGGATATGATTGCTATCCGTTCGTTTCCCGGGCTGGTCAATCGGGATAAGGATTATCAGGAAGAAGTAATGACTCAGTTTGTAAAGTTTGCAACTGTCCCCATTGTTAATCTGGAGTCTTCCACCCTGCACCCCCTGCAATCCTTTGCCGATATTATCACGTTGGAACAACATCGAAAAGCATCCAGACCTAAGACCAAGGTCGTATTGACCTGGGCTCCCCATATCAGGGCATTACCTCAGGCAGTTTCGAATAGTTTTGCCCAATGGGCCCTGGGTTACGAGTATGATTTGGTGATCACGCATCCGGAAGGGTACCAATTGAATGAAAATTTTACGCACGGTGCGCGGATTGAATACGATCAGCTGGCGGCTTTTGAAGGGGCTGATTTTATTTATGCTAAAAACTGGAGCTCCTACGAGGATTATGGAAAAGTCCTATGTACCGATCCGGATTGGATGATTACTAAAGAGAAAATGACACTGACTAATCAGGCCAAATTTATGCATTGTTTGCCCATCCGTCGAAATCTTGAAATTGCAGATGACGTCCTGGATAGCCCGGATTCGCTGGTGGTCAAACAAGCTAAAAACAGGATTTTTGCAGCTCAGGCAGTTTTAAATGAGTTATTGTTATAATAAGGGGTAGTCCCCAACGACCATGCCAACCGCCCGCTCTAATAAGAGATGTTTTTCTTCTAACCTTAAATCCACCGGTAGCTGAGCAAGGCCAATCAAACGGCGCAAAATCTCCACCCCACAGTATTGGAAACATAATTGGTGCGAAAAATCCTCCGGAGCCCTATAGGATTTTAAAAAGAATTGAACTGTTTCATCACTTTGATGTGCCATATATTGATGGGCCATAAACACGCCGATATCAAACTCGGCCGGTCCGATAAAACTGAACTCCGGATCGATCACTTTAAATCCGGAAGCAGCATGTAACCATCCACCAGGGTAAAAATCGCCATGCAATAAATGATTTCCCTGCAGCAGATATCGATCTCTGAGCACCTGTATGTGTTCTCTTAAATTTTCATTCTGTCTGAAAGGTTGGGCAAGTTTTTGCAACCCGGTTTGTATCTGGTCAAGGTCAAATCCATGATCATTTTGAAAAGGGTAATCAAATAAATGAACGGCGTTTAGTTTACGCAATTCCAGGTTGTCCGGATAATGGGCAGGCGCAGGAAGGTGATGTAAAATGGAAAGGAAATGATAAGCCTGCTGATTTAATTCCGCAGTCCATTCTGTAGATCTCTGGTATAAATAAGTATAATCTGAACCCACGCCCAGATCTTCGATAGCCAGCAAATGATGTTTTGCGTCATACCCAATCAATTGGGGCATAAAACCTGAAAGTACAGGATATTGTTCGATGGTTTTATAAAATGAATATTCAACTGCAATTCTGTCCACCGGGGCTGCAATCGCCGGATATTTATTTACATAGGATCTGGATTGTTTCAAAATGATACTTTCGTCTTTATCCGTCTGAATATGCAAAACGACGTTCATATTACCTTCACCCACTTTA
>Ga0138256_10004448_pt1 | contig 14898 bp, 11 predicted proteins | sample KNB2016incub_MG_FD_105486 | JGI IMG/M metagenome (GOLD analysis project Ga0138256, IMG submission 105486) | Active sludge microbial communities from wastewater in Klosterneuburg, Austria - KNB2014incub_MG | ecosystem: Engineered > WWTP > Activated sludge > Unclassified | place: Austria... | reverse complement strand
GGTTTTTAAAAAAGCTATTCCATGGTTCGTTTACTAGTTCAAGCGCCATAGGATAATAAGAACTTGAAAGGGTTTATAAGTCTAATTGGAATCTAAATAGCAGCCGCAAAGGCTATAAAAGCTTGATATTTTAATAAAAAAGGCTTAAGTGCCTTAATTTTTTATAGTTTTTTACACAATTAATATATACAAGCAAATGTGCAAATCCTGTGAATCATTTAGCGACCTTATGAAAGAAGGGGAGGAAGGTAAGAAAAAAGCGGCCAGACTTTTGTTTGATGAAGAAATCATACAAAAGCATGCTCGCTATTTTTTCTGGAAATATCAAAGGTATATGTCTAAGGATTACGACAATTGGGAGGATTTTTATATTGAAATAGTACTGAGAATTTTTCGAGAGAAGGAAGCTGGGCGTGGACCAAGAGAAAATTGCGATGGGTATTATTACAAATTGACCAGAAATATTTGTGAGGAAATGGTACGATTTACAAACAGATCTAATGAAGTTCAAAAGCAATTACTCTTGCTGGATGAAGTAACAGGAGATCCTCATATCATCGAAAAGGTAAAACACTACATTCAGCAAATGGAGTGCAAGTGTAGTACTTTACTCTACCATTACCATATTGAAGAACAGCTAGTAAGAGATAAACAAGAGTTGGTTGTCCTATTAAAGGAAAAGTGCGGTAAGGATTATACGACAGGTTCTGTACCTGTTCACCTGAGTGGCTGCCTGAACAAATTAACTCAATTAATTCAACAAGATACTAACCGCTTATTTTAAAATTATGGAAACAACATCATTAAACAAAAAATTTCAGTCCTACCTCGATCAGGAGATGTCCGGGGAGGAACTTGAAGCATTCAAAATTGAATTGAGGTCCAATGTAGATATAAAAAGGGCTTATGTCGCTTATTTATTTCAAGCACTTAAAGGCCCTGAGTCATCAGATGTTACAAGCAAAGAATGGATTACCAGTGTGTACAGGTCGGGTTCTCCAGTAAAGTTAGAACAACCTGGAAAAATTTATTTGTTGAATCGTTTTGTTTCAGCGAATTGGAGTAGAATGGCTGTGGCGGCAACATTGATGGGAGTGTCATTGATTTATAATAATGATAACTATTCAAATGATTCATTGGTTGCAGATTATCATGTCATCCAAAGTGAGCAAGTCCGAGGAAGCGATAATGACAATAAGGTAACGGACATACCAGTTTTGCAAAAAGCCCAAAGTTTAATTGTTGATGATCCTAAAAGTGCATTGGCTTTATTGCAGCAGACTGATGGCTCAACAATGATGCTAGAAGACAAAGAAGAGATCGAATGGTACAGCGCATTGTGTTATTTGAAAATGGATGAAGTGGATGCTGCAAAAACCATTTTAATGCAAATTGCAGATAACCCAAGTCATTCATATAAACGCAAAGCAAAGCAATTATTAAATGACATGAATGCTTTTTGGAGAAAGTTGGTGTGGTCAAAATGATAAGACGAATTTCAGTTTATTTATAATTAGATATATTTGAAAAGCAATGAAAATGACTAATTTTGAAAAGATATTATTGACTTAACTGGTTTTTAGTATTATTCAAAGTTAGTTTAAAGATAAATTTTATTAATTAACGATTTTATTAAATTAAACTTATTATTATGGAATCTACATTGATTATTATCATTTCTATTCTCGTTTTACTAATCTTTTTATTTGTTTTGATTCTATTGTTTAGAATTGATTTATTGAAAAAGTTAGTTAAATTAATTAAACCAGATCCAACACCAGATCCGAAGCCAGATCCAACTTTTTCGAGTGTGAATCTTATAAGTGCCCAATATCTTAGAGATTTAGGATACAATGTGCAATATGGAAACGGGGCTTCAGGTCCTACGCAAGGAAATGCTATAATATTAATTATTAGTAATTTGGAAATTTTTTTAACCAAATATAATCACAGCAAATTGTCAGATAATTACAAAATTTGTAAAGGCATCGATGGAGAAAAAGTATATATGTTAATTCATAATTTAAAAGATTTTCTTGATAAAGTTAGCCCAATTTCGCAAGCTGAACTTGAAGCTGATATTGAAAATGGAGTATTACAAAGTGGAAGGAATTATTTTATGTTTTCGAATCCAGAGACTCCATCTACAGGTACAGCTACATCATCAGCTGGACCAAAACGAGATGGATTTGCAGATCCAGTAACTGCTGATAAATACTATGAAATGCTTAATCGTAATGATTATTTACAAATGCAATCTCGATTTAATACCTTGACTACGTCTGATTTAAACAATCATACCCAAAGACATTTAATTGGATTTTTAGATAGCGGCTTTGACCCTACTACTGATGGGATCAATAGGTTGTCACTAAATATCTTGAATTATATTCCTACTCCTTCTCTCTTAGATCCAGATCCAATTCATTTAAATGTGACTAGAGGTAATAGAAACATAGTTGATAATTGTGGACATGGAAGTAGAATTTTTGAAATATTACATTCGACTCTTGATGCTAATCAAAGTGGTATTCATTTGTTACCGATTAAAGTTCTCGATGGGAATGGAGTTTGTACTGTTTTTGATCTTATCTGTGGAATAAAATTGGCACATAACCTAAATGTAAATTTATTGAATATTAGTATTGGTTATTATGATAATTCAATACCTGATCATCAATTGTTATGTGATGTGATTAGAGATTATTTAGCATTTCCAAATAGAAGAATATTTTGTTCCGCTGGAAATGATGGGCTAAGATTGAGTGATTCTGAGAATCATTATCCTTCAGGATTGGCACTTCAACAACCTAATTTGTTTGAAGTATTTGCAAGTGAGAATTTGACAGATTTTCAATTAGGTAGTCTACAGCGTCCTCTGGCTTCATATAGCAATAGAAGATCAAATTATAGGAATGCGCTTGTATGTTCTGGAAATGGTTTTTCTGCATCCACTGATTTTACTACTTTTTTTGATAATAAATATCAGTGTGGAACTTCGTTTGCATGTCCTAGGGCCCTTGCAGTGTATGTAAATAACTCAACTTATTATTCGTTAATTAGGAATAATGCTAACGATTTTCATTCTCAACCAAATAGTCCTAATCCTTTAGCAATGTAATTTATTTACTCTTTCAATAATTTATAATCTTTTGAAAAGGTCTAAAATCATTGCAGTTTTATTCATTTTTAGTTCATGTCTATTGGAAGGCAAATCCATTCCTTCTTGTGTCGATCAAGTTGAAAAAATAAAAGCGAAGTATGGAGGAAATTATCATTTATTGATCCAGAAAATTAAAACTTTTCTGGATCAAACTGATTTTAGTAATGAAGAAACATGTAAAGGAAAATGTTTACAGGTTATAGCGAATAGGTATCAGGATTTAAATATTTGGGATTCTGCATTTATTTATACTTGTCAAGCGCTAAAATTCAGAACGGAAATATGTGATACTGCTGGAATGATCAGCTCGTTATTTATTTTAAGTGATTTGTATACTGAAAAGTTAGAATATGACTTAGCTCAAAAAGTATATGACTACATTTTGAATATTCAACCATTCACTGAGGACTCCAGATTCGCATGTAGTAAAAGCGGGGATATCCAATTTGGAAATATCGGAGATTATGAAATGTCAAAATATTATTATGAACAATTTTATAATAGTAATATTCAATTTGGAGATTCTATATATATTCATTATGCTTTGTTATTGATGGTTCGTGCGGATAGATCCTTAGAACAATTTGATTCAACGAAATGTCTTAAAATTATTGAAAATGCATTAACCCATTATGAGCATATTAAATTGGAAATTGAAGATTGTGTAATTTATAATCCTCCTGATAGATATAGAATTCTATTAGAACCCTATTTTAACTTAATAAACATCAAATCATTACAAAAAAAGTATATTGAAGTTATAAAATTGGGCCAATTTATAATTCCAAAGTATAAAGATAAATTTCCAGATTTAAATGACTTGGCATTAATTTACTTTGAATTAGCTAAGGCAGAATATCAACTAGATCATATAAATTCAAGTTTGAATTATTGCAAATTAGCCATTCAAACATTAACAGATCAAAATAGAAAATCTCGATGCCAGTTTTTTACTCTTTTAGCTAATATATATGTAAGGTTGGGATATTATGGCTCAGCTCATTATGCCATGCAGGAAGCAGCAAATGCTATATTGCCTTTTTGGGAAAGTCACTGTATTGAAGATGTACCTCAATTTTCAATGGTTGAAAATGATGTAAATATTCCTAGCATTTTTGATTTTGGGTCCGAGCTTGGATTGCATTATTTTAATCTATTTAAACAATTTAATCGGAAGGAAGATTTACTCCTTTCTATGCGATATTACCAATTATCAGATTCTTTAATTGATGCCTATCGGGAACGAATCACCATAGAACGAACCCAATATAAAAAAAGGAATGAAGCTTACAGTTCTTACTTTAATGCTTTTAAAGCGGCGCAAGCATTGAAGGATTGGAAATTGGCATTTTATTTTATGGAAAAAGCCAATGCACTTTTGTTAATGGATGAAATTGAAACCAAGGATTGGACCTTGACTCTTCCAGACTCAGTGCGGGTCGAATTGAAACGAATTGAATTTGATACAAAAAGGTATGACAGTTTATATTCTTTAAGTACAGATATATGCGATAAAATTGAGATTCAAAATATAAGAATTAAATTGGCTAGAGATTCTAAGAATTACAAAGATCGAATTAAGAAATCATTCCCTATTACTGATAAAATTAGAAGAAAACTTGTTCCTCTTGAATCGATTCAAAAGGAACTTAAACCAGATGAGGTTATCATTTATTATTTTTCAAATGATAGTTTTCAGCATCAAATTGTGATATCAAATTCTTCATTTGAAATTTTTGAAAAGCCTTTGAGCTCAAGTTTGATTAAAACTTTAGAAGATTATGTTTCCTATTGTAGGTTAAACAGTAAATTAATGGATTCCATTCAAAAGATGCATTGGCAGTATTTACAAGAGCAGATCTCTGAATTTTTAATTCCGAATATTCCTAATACATGCACCCATTTAATTATTATTCCTGATCGCTTAATTAGTCAGGTTCCTTTTGAATCAATTAAAACCAAGATATTTAATTCAAGCCATTCAGACTATTTAATAAAACATTGTTCCATTGAGTATCAATGGTCCTTATCATTAAAATTTTTATTAGAGAATCGTAAGATTAATTATAATAATGGCGGTTTGCTTGTTTTTGCACCTGGCTTTATTGAATCTGAAAGTTTGTCAAATCAATCTACTGTTCAAGCAAGAGATAATCATTTTGAAGCACTGCCATTTTCAATTACAGAATCGAAAAATATTTTTTCATATTTCTATGGGAAGGAATTTGTAGGGGAATATGCTACACGGAGCAATTTTTTTAAAAAGATAGAAAACAATTATTCAATAGTTCATTTAGCAACACATGCAAGTTCAAATCTGGACAATCAGGATTCTTCTTATTTTGTTTTGAGCGGGAATGATGCCAGCAAGTTTGATAAAATTTTAATTCGTGATATTCAGTCTCAAAATATTCAAGCACAATTGATTGTATTGAGTGCATGCGAGACGGCATTAGGACATCGAACCTACAGTGAAGGGTTATTAAGTATTGCAAGAAGTTTTACTATGACCGGAATTGGTTCAAGCGTTTCCTCTTTATGGAAAGTAAATGATGGATCTACTGCTATTTTGATGAAATATTTTTATAAAGAATTGAGTACAGGTAAGTCAAAAGCGGAGTCATTAAGATTAGCAAAAATGGAATTAATAGATCAAAATCCGGAATATTCAATGCCTTTCTATTGGGCCCCATTTGTTTTATATGGAAATAATACACCCATACAAGTGTCATGGTGGAAAAGTCTATTTTCTATTTAAGTAAAATGATTATATTTCTAAATGAGAATTTTCCCATCATTTCCCATTAATTGTATTTTAGCTACACCCAAATTCCGATTAAATTGACTTTATTGTATATTTTTTCCCCACTTTTGCAACGCTAAGTAATTTTAGTGGATATATTATGGAAATCAGATTGTATCCGGATATTCGTGATTCCATTAATTACTTAACTATTAAAATCTAAAAAAATGAAATTCTTATCAAATAATATAATTAATATATATGTATATTTCATAATATCAGCCTCTATGGTCTTAATTCAATGTCGCAAAGACATTGATACCACTGATCCAAATACGTCTATTCCACTATTGGTTTCTGGCGGTGTATATGGTGTTGTCACCAATGAATTAGGAGTTCCAGAATCGGAAGTCTCTGTAAGTCACAATGGAACAACCATAAAATCAGATAAAAACGGGATCTTTATACTCAAAGACCAATTGTTAAACAAAGCTGGTGCACAAATCAAATTCGAGAAACAAGGATATTACATCATTAATAAAAGTGTTATTCCAATTAAGGATAAATTGGTGTCAACAAGAGTCCAGCTAGTACCTAGAAAAGTAATCAAAGTTTTCAATTCTAATACAGGAGGGATTGTTGCTACAAATGGTACAGCCCAAGTGAGCTTTCAACCGAGTAGTATTATTGATGCTGCGGGAAATATTTACAATGGTATTGTTAATGTATATGCTTATTGGATGGATCCTTCTAAAGAAAGTACTTTTATGGAAATGCCAGGAAATCTTACGGGCAGAGATCTTAAAGGCAAAGAAGTGATTTTGCAAACTTTGGGCATGATGGCAGTGGAACTTGAAGATCCAGCAGGAAATCGATTAAACATTGCTAAAGACAAAACTGCAGAACTAAAAATACCCATTCCCGCTAGCCTCGATTCAAAAGCTAAAACTACCATTCCGATGTGGTATTATGATGCCACAAAAGGAGGATGGATCGAAGAAGGAATTTCTACAAGAGTAGGACAGTTTTATGTAGCGAATGTAGCCCATTTTACATTTTGGAATTGGGATTTTAGTTTTCCTTCAGTCAGTCTAAAATTTAGAATAGTTGATTTATTGAATAAGCCTATTGGGCAAGTTAATTTAAATGTTGTGGATGATCTCACAGGACAACACGGAAGTGGAGCGACCAATCTCGATGGAACTTTTGAAGGAAAAATTCCAGTTTCAAGTAATTTTACTTTGACAGTAAGTGATCCAAATTGTTTTATACCTTTAACATATAAGTTTTCTTCAGGTACTTCAGACATAAATCTAGGAGATATAAACCTAAATATTACCTCAAAGCATATCTTTGGTAAAATAGTAGATTGTAATAAAATGTTTATTGCCAATGGTTATGTTCAAATTTGGTTTGTTAATTCAAAGTACAATCTTTTTTTTCCTATTGATGCTACGGGAACTTTTGATTTTAATGTTGCAAATTGCTCTCTAGACGATCTTAATTATAAAGTTGTAGATATAGATCATCAAAAAGAATCTCCAAATGGAATTATTTTGTCTCAAAGTCCAAATGAGAATGATTTAGGAAATGTATTAGCATGTAATGAATTAGAATCCTATTTTATTTTGAATGTTGACGGTAAATTGGATGATCAACGTTATTATGTCATTCAAAAGAATTATGATTCTAATAAAAGAATTGTAATAATAGGAGAAAGTCCAGATTCAACATTTAATGATACTTTGTTGATCGACATTCCTTTGTTTTCAACTGGTGCAGCAAGCCCGACAATATTTCATTATTTTGGAGGGAAAAATGGTAATATATTTTATTGCAAAGCAAATTGTCAAAGCATCAATGCTACAATTACTGAATTTGGAAATATTGGCCAGTCTATAAAAGGTAATTTTTTAGGGCAAATTGTGAATAATAAAAATTCAAAGCTCGTGAATATAGATGGATCTTTTAAGTTTAAACGAGAATATTAGCGATATAGATAGGTGTTATTTTGAAAGAACAACAATTAATCGAGTTATGCTTGCGGAATGATCGCAAGGCACAGAAAGAACTGGTGCAAAACTTTGCACCAGTTCTTCTTACTGTAGCCCGTAGGTATAGTTATTCGGCCATTGAACCTGAAGATATTCTTCAAGATAGTTTCATTCAAATTTTTACACATTTAAATCAATTCGATGCGCAACGCGGTAAAATATTCACATGGATGAGACAGATCGTAATCAACACCGCATTAAAACATTTTAGGTCTGAAAAAAATAAAATCAATGGGACGGTAATGATTGAAGACCTCCACGAAAATGCACATGGTTCTGAGTCTGATTTTTCTGATACTATTGATGCAGAACATTGGATCGAATGGATTAATAAATTACCTCAACCATATCGTCAAATATTTAATTTAGCTGCAATAGATGGTTATTCGCACGAAGAAATCGCTAAACTATTGAATATCGAAGTGGTAACATCAAGATCTTATTTACATCGTGCGAGAAAATTATTATTATCGATGATTCAACAAAGTAAACAATTAGAACATGGAAAGCGAATTTGATCGAAATCTCCAACATAAATTATTAAAGCATACTTCAAATATGGATGTGGATGCTTTTTGGGATTGGTTAGAACCTAAATTACCTCGTGAACAATCGCGACCAAAGTTTATTATGTTTTTTATATTCTTTTGCGGAACTTTATGTTCTGTCTTATTTGCATGGCATTTATTCCTAAACCAAAAGATTTATCATTCCTACTTATCAAATCTTGAGACTAAAGAATCAATCCCAACTTTACTTATTCAACAACCACAGCGTATTTTGAATAAAAATGAAGATGTATTAGATGTAAATAATTCATTGCAAACAGATTATTCAAATTCTTCATTAACTAAAAATAAGTTGGATCAGTTTCAATCTGGTTCACATGATTTGTCATCTAATGTGATTGCTTCTAATGTTAATATATCCAACATAAACAAGGGGATTCAACAAATTAAAGTTGAAAGCCAAAATGATGAGATAAAGATGGAGGTATTGAAAAAAAATGTGCAAATAGCCAGTTATAAACAACAGAAGAGAGGTCATGGGCAATTGAATTCACATTTGCAAAAAAATATAAAAAGTAAAATCGCATTATCCGATTCCAAAAATATTTTATTAAACACAAATCCTGTCATTAACAGTCATTCAAAATCAACTTATAAAATTCAACAATCAACTGTTGTCATTCCATCTCAAGATGATAATAAGTTAACAAAAAATGCAGTTTCATTTGAGGAAGTCAATCATGGAATACAAAGTGGAAATGAGGTAGAGAATAATGGAAATTTAAATTCAAATAAAATTCCATTAAGTGAAAGTACCAATTTAAAAGACCAAAATTTATTCAGTAACCAACAAAATTATGCCCCTGAAATCAAACCTAATGTAGAGCCAACTTCATTAGAATTGTTACCGGTTATTTTACATTTATTTCCAATTGAAGATCCTAGGTTGGATGTGTTTGTGTTACCTATAATAAACACTGAATTGAAGTCAGTTATAGATTACGTTCATAAGGATAACTTTCATGTCTCATTAATGCCATTTATCGGTTTAGGTGGATTTGATAAGCATTTAAAAAGCATTGGGTCTAATGATACCTTACAAAATTATGTTTGGTTGAGAAATCAGGCTGAATCAAATCTAGAAGAATGGAATTTTGGTTTTGAACTTAACCTCAGCTTCAAAAAAATTGGTGTCTTGACAGGGCTTGATTATCTGGAGCGAAATGAGAAATTTGAATATCATTTACAACAAGAACATCATGCATTTGGATTGACAGACATTCGTAGAGAAATAGTCCAAGATACTATGGAAATTATTGATACTATTTCAGGAGTAGGATGGTATGGATCTAATGAAATCAGAAACGTTATAAATTATACCAAGATTCGACAATGGAACATTCCAATTGGTTTAGTTTATCAGACAAACTTTAACCCAATTAATATACATATTGGTTTTGGAGGATTGATCTCATTAAGCAATCAAATATATGGTAAATCCTTAGATTCTCATTTGAATGTTGCGAAATGGAATCAATCTGCCGATTTATCTTACAAAAGGAATTTAGGTGTGGGATGGTATGGTGATATGGGTTGCAGTTATCGTTTAAGTAAAAGAATAGCTGTTACAACAAGCATTCGGGTACAGTCTTTCCCTAAAAATTATTTATCTGGGCCTTTGAGTTTGCATTATTTATCAATCATGGGTAGAACTGGATTAACAGTTGGTTTGAATCGCTAATGTGTGTTTCTCAAATTAAGTTGTATAATGAAAGCATTATTTTCAGGATATTGTTGGAACTGATAAAAATTACAATTAAATCCAATTAGTCGATACTATTTGCTATATTTGTTCCCTTACAAATGAGTATTTAGTGACCAAAAAAATGATGATGAAAAAATTATTCCTAAGCTTTATTTATACCCTTTTTATAGTTTTTTTAATGCCTACTATTGCTAAATCCGGCAATGGGCAAATGATGTTTGTATGTACATTAACTCCTGATGAAGTAGTGCCTCCAGCTTCGAGTGCTGCACAGGGGCTTGTAACCATTATGTTTGCAGAAGACCAAAAAAGGATGTTAATTCATGGATTATTTAAAGATCTCTCAGATTCTGTTATCAGTGTCAAGTTGTATGTAGGTAATCCTGATGAAAATGGAACAGTTCTGTTAGATTTTACACCCTTTGTACATGGGAATAGATTAACTGGAAATGCAGATGTACCTAAAGATTTTTATGAACTAGCTAATCTTTTTCAGATTTATATTCAAGTAGATACCAAGTCGAACCCAAATGGTGAAATCAGAGGACTATTTTATTTATTTAGTGAATATATGTTTTCAGTGGTTGCTACAGGAGATCAAGTAGTACCTAAAGTAAACTCTGGTGGTGTTGGGATTGGTACGGTCCGAATTTCTTTACCATTGAGTTCCTTGGAATATGAAATTTCTGCTTTCAGTTTATCTGGAAGGGTTAAAAGTGCTTCTATTCACATAGGCTCTGAAACTGAAAATGGGCCATTATTGGTAGAATTAGGAGCTGACGATGTCCTTAAAGGTAAAACCGATAGTGTTGAACTTGTTCAACAAATATTCGATGCTGCGTTTCTAGATCAAGCCTATATCATTATCGTTACTGCTAATAATCCAAATGGTGAAATTCGAGGCAAATTGAAATTCAGTGATTTTATTGAAGCTTCTGCATTGTTACAAGGTGAACAGGTAGTCCCTCCTGTTAGTGCATTTGGCAAGGCCTATGCCTATGCTTATCTGAATTTTCCAAGGCAGGACACCTTAACTTTTGAATTACAATATACTGGGTTTGGTCCCATTGAAGCAAGAATTAGTAATGGAGAAGTTGGATTTAATGGTATTAAAATGGCTACACTAAAAGAAACCTCATCAGGAAAATATACTGGCAAAATTCCACTGAATAAAAGTCAATTAACTGCTTTTTTAAAAGATGAATTGTATTTTGAAATGACCTCTGCATCCAACCCAAATGGGGAAATTAGAGGGCAAATAATTAATAATTTATATCATTCCTTTGCATTTGATATGTGCAGTGAACAAGAGGTTTCTTTTACGACTTCAAAAGCTTATGGAGCCGCATTTCTAGCTGTAAATAAATCCAAATCTGAAATGATCTATAGTATGTTGGTTGATAGCTTGAAAGCTGCTGATGTTACTTCAGTCAAAATGTATCGTGGATTGGTTGGATCCCAGGGTCCTGCATTTTTTGATCTGCCTGTTCCAGATCCTTATTTGTTTGAATTTGTAAATATTGACTCTGCAGCAGCTGGAAATATTCTAAATGATCTAGCTTATATAAATATAAAAACTAAAGCTAGAGTCATTGGAGAGATCAGAGGACAGGTTCGAAAATTGTTAACCTGCGATTTCAATGTATCAACATCAGTACCTAAAATCAATGATTTTTTTATGACTAGTTTTTTTAATCATGATCAATTGGTTTTGGATATTTTTAGTGACCAAAATACAGACATCACGCTTTCAGTTGTTGATCATTCTGGAAAAAACATTAATTCTTGGGTCCAAAACTTAAAAGCTGGTACAAATCGAATCTATAAGAATGTCGATCCATTACCCGGTGGATTCTATATACTTAATGCAACCGAAAAGGGTTTCAATTGCGCTAATCTTAAAATTGTGAAGCCATAGTTTTAAACTATTTGTTTTTGGTTTTAAGAATTCTTCCGATTAGGATCGTTTCTATGATTTAAGGTCAAAGATATGTTTAAACGCATTTTTTAAGTTCTTATGACTTAAGTGAATGAATTTCATTTTTTATTAGTTCATTAAATCTGAATTTGCCTTTGTTTCGTATATAATGTTAAATGTAATCTAAACGAAACAATATGAAAAAAGGAATTTACCGTTATTCTTATCTGGTCTTGATTATCTCTTGTTCCAGTTTTGCTTTTTATATTTATAATAAGGGAAAAAATACTGTTCAATTGCCCCAATTGAAAGGCCGTAATGCTGAATTATCACTTGCGGCTGATTGGCCTATTGTACAAAAGACTACAGCTCAGTTATTGACTGAAATAATGAAAAAACCAGGGCAAAATAAATTATATCTGGCATTGGCTAAAGAGTATTTGCAGGAGGGTAGGGTTAGTGGAAATTTTTCATATTACAATGAAGCCTGTTTGGAGCTCATAAATCATGTCCTAACACTAGAGCCAAAAAATTTAGATGCCTTATGCCTAAAAGGGACTGTTCTGTTATCTCAGCATAGATTTGAAGAGTGCAAACAGTTGATGGAAGGAGTTGCCTCGGAAAATAGTTATAATGCTTATGTATTTGGATTATTAACTGATGCTCACCTGGAATTGGGAAATTATAGTGACGCCATATTGATGGCAGACAAAATGGTTGGATTGAGGCCTGATCTTAGATCTTATTCGAGAATTTCTTATTTAAGAGAATTACATGGAGATTTACCTGGAGCAATTGAGGCGATTCAGTTGGCTATTTCTGCAGGTTATCCGGGAGGAGAAGAAACGGAATGGGCTAGAATGATATTAGCCCATCTTTATGAGAATTCAGGTGATTTAATTCATGCTGAAGAACAGTATAGAATGGCTTTGGAAGAACGTCCTAATTATCCTTTTGCATTATCTGGACTTGGTAAGATTGCTAAAGCAAATGGAATATTAAATCAAGCTATTCAATATCAACTTGATGCCATCAAGATTATGGCAGATGCTTCATTTTTTGAGGAATTAGTTGAATTGTATCGTCTCAATCAACAACCTGATAAAATGAATGAGTATGCCAAGCTAACAATAAATTCATTAATAAAAGATAATCAAATAGCTTATAAAGATCAGACAAAGGGACACTTCTCTGATCGTGAATTGGCGAAACTTTATTTGAGTATTAAGGATTATAGAAGTGCTCTTGAATATAGTAAACGAGATTATGATCGTAGACCGATGAATATTGAATCTTGTGAAATATTAGCATGGTCTTATTTTAATTTGGGTCAGATATCAGAATTAAAACCTTTACTCGAAAGGGCTATGCGAACAAATTATAAAAATCCTGAATTTTTAGCCAGAATAGGAATTATGCTGAATGCAATAGGTAATCAGTCACTGGGACTCGAACTCATAAAATCAGCATTTGCAAAAAAACCTTACTTGGATACTGAATTAGAAGATGCTATTTGGATGTTATGAATAAATTAATTGGGTCTTTGATGATACTTTTTTTGGGTTTACCAATGATTGTTAATGCACACACCATTGATTATGAATTGGTCAATCTTTCAAGTGAGGATATAGTAGGCCAATATTTGAGTTTAGGATTTACGCATATTATTCCTTTGGGATTAGATCATATTTTGTTTGTGATCAGTTTGTTTTTATTAGGGAATAAATTATCTAATATTATTTGGCAAGCTACAGCATTTACGGTAGCACATTCAATTACATTGGGATTGGCAATGTATGGTTACATTAAGCCATTACCTGAAATTATTGAACCTATTATCGCTTTATCTATATTTTTTGTAGCCATTGAAAATATTATAGTTAAAGAAATTAAACCAAGTCGAATTGTTATTGTATTTCTATTTGGCTTAGTTCATGGAATGGGTTTTGCTAATGTGTTGGTTGATTTGGGCTTACCACAAAAAGACTATTTTTTGGGTTTGTTTAGTTTTAATTTGGGCGTTGAATTAGGTCAACTTGTCATTATCCTAATAAGTTGGTTGATTATTGGAAAATGGTTTTATCAAAAAACATGGTATCGACAAAGAATCATTGTCCCGGTATCATGTATCATTGCTATAATATCTTTGTATTGGATTTATGAAAGAATGATTTGATATATTATATTCATGTTACAAATAAAATTTATGGATCGCTCACCAGGTTTCATCTATTGCAATGGCTTCAATAATTAATCGTTGAATATCAGTTGCATTGATTTCTTCTACTGATTTATAAATTTTATAAAATACTTGTTTGTTCGTTCCATGGGTTAAATATTGAAGTTTATCTTGAAGTCGGTTTCCGTAACAAAATCCCAACATAACACCATTTTTGAATCCTCCCCATGGTATAGCTGCAGGCCAAATAAAACAAACGCGTCGTTTTAGATAAAAGTAAGGCACATTATAACATAATTTTTCTTTGTGCGTTAATGGCAATTTTTCAATTATAATTTGCCTCAATATTTCGGCAAGTAAAGATTCTTCTGGTGGAAGATATTCCCAAAATTCCACTAAGGATTTGAATTGAATGCCATTTTGGAATGCCATAATTTGGAAATGTTGATTATACTTTAATTTGCTTCCAATGTCCTTTATTGAAATAATACCATGCGATTAGTGCTATCAACGTCTCAGCAATAGGAATGGCAATAAATGCACCTAATGCTTTTAAATTGAATGTAT
>Ga0138256_10004447_pt1 | contig 14900 bp, 13 predicted proteins | sample KNB2016incub_MG_FD_105486 | JGI IMG/M metagenome (GOLD analysis project Ga0138256, IMG submission 105486) | Active sludge microbial communities from wastewater in Klosterneuburg, Austria - KNB2014incub_MG | ecosystem: Engineered > WWTP > Activated sludge > Unclassified | place: Austria... | reverse complement strand
GAGGATCGTCGCCACATCCAGGATCGGGACGTCGAAACACTGCGCGGCTGCTTGACGACACGGATGAATCTCGAGGCGGCGGTCAATGCGGAAATGCTCGCGTTCGCATTGCGCATACGGCCGCAGGACGTGTGCCTGGTGCCGGAGCGCCGGCAGGAGTTGACGACCGAAGGCGGGCTGGACGTGATTGGCGGATTCGCCGCGGTACGCGCGGCATGCGAGACCCTCGCCGCAGCCGGTATCCGCGTTTCGCTTTTCGTCGATCCCGATCGCGGACAGATCGAGGCCGCACACGCCTGTCGTGTGCCGGCAATCGAGCTGCATACGGGGCGCTATGCCGAAGCCGGTCCGCCCGCCGCCGTCCACGAAGAGCTGGAACGGATTGCCGTTGCAGCCAGGCAGGCTCGTACTCTCGGCTTTCGGGTGAATGCTGGCCACGGGCTGCATTACGACAACGTTCAGGCAATCGCCGCGATTACCGAAATTGACGAGCTGAATATCGGGCATGCCATCGTGGCGGAGGCCGTATTCAGCGGATGGCAGGCCGCCATCGGACGAATGAAGCAGTTGATGCGGGAGGCGCGCCGGAAATGATCTACGGCATTGGCACGGACATCGTTGCGATCGGACGCATGGAGGCAATGCTCAAGCGGTACGGCGATCGCGCGGTGGCAAAGCTCCTCGCGGCAACCGAGCGGGAGGAATTCCGCGCAGTCCGGGATGGTGCTGCGTTCCTGGCCCGGCGTTTTGCCGCCAAAGAGGCGCTGGGCAAGGCGCTCGGGTTGGGCTTGCGCGATCCGGCAACGCTTCACAGCATCGCGATCGCGCACGACGCGCTGGGAAGACCCCGGTTCGATCTTGCGCCGGCACTCGCCGGCTGGCTGCAGGCGCGGCAACTGACGCCACAACTCAGCCTTAGCGACGACAACGGCATGGCCGTGGCTTTCGTGGTCATCGAACAGCGTGCCAGCAATGGATAGCAGCCTTCCGGCCGGTCCGGTAATGCTCGACCTCGCCGGCCCGCGCCTCGACGACGGCGAACGTCGCCTGCTGCTGCATCCGCTCGTCGGCGCCGTCATTCTGTTTTCGCGGAACTTCGAGTCGATCGGGCAGCTTTCCGAATTGACAGCGGATATTCACCGCCTGCGCCACGACCTGCTGGTTGCGACCGACCACGAAGGCGGGCGGGTACAGCGCTTCCGCACCGGCTTCACCGCGATTCCACCCATGCGCCGAATCGGCGAAGCATGGGATTCCCTGCCGGATCAGGGCGGTGCTCTGGCCCGGGCTGCCGGGCTGGTCCTCGCCCTGGAATTGCGCGCTTGCGGCGTTGACTTCAGTTTTACGCCTGTACTTGATCTGGATTACGGATTCAGCGCGGTTATCGGCGACCGCGCCTTTCATTCCGACCCGTATGTCGTCACGGCGCTGGCGGAGTCATTGATCGCCGGTTTGCGGGACGGCGGAATGGCCAACGTCGGCAAGCATTTCCCCGGTCATGGATTCGTCGCGGCGGACTCCCATCATGCTCTGCCGGTTGACCCGCGCGGCTTCGAGGAACTCGCAGCCGACCTGCTCCCCTATCGCGAGCACCAGCGCGTCGGGCTGCTCTCCGTCATGCCGGCGCATGTGGTCTACGAGCGCATCGACGGCGAGCCCGCCGGATTCTCGGCGCGCTGGCTGCGCGAGACGCTGCGTGACACCCTCGGCTTCGACGGCGCGATCTTCAGCGACGATCTCTGCATGGCGGGCGCCTGCGTGGCGGGGGGGATCGTCGCCCGCGCTCAGGCTGCCGCCGCGGCCGGTTGCGACATGGTCCTGGTGTGCAACGATCCCGAAGCCGCGCGGCGACTCGTGGCCGACTGGCAGCCGGACCCCAATCCGCAGCGCGGGCGCCGGCTTGCGGCGTTGCGACCGCGCGGTTCCGCGCTCCCGATGGGCTCGCTTCCGCAGTCCGCCGATTACCGTGCAGCCCGCGCGCTGCTGGACACCATCAGCGGTTCGCACTGAGCATGCCGCCGGTGGGAGCAGTTCCGCTTGCCGAATGCCGCGCCTGCGTTCGCCTGGCCGGGTTTCTTGACGAAGTCCGCCAACGCCATCCTTCGTACCACGCGCGCCCGGTCGAGGCTTTCGGCGATCCGCGCGCCTCGCTGCTGGTCGTCGGCCTGGCGCCCGGAATGCATGGCGCGAACCGCAGCGGACGCCCGTTTACGGGCGATTTCGCCGGGTTGCTGCTGTATGAAACGCTACACCGGTTTGGCTTTTCCAATCACGCGGAGTCCTTCGCGCCAGGAGACGGGCTCGAATTGAAGCGCTGCCGCATTACCAACGCGGTGAAATGCCTGCCGCCGGCGAACAAGCCCTTACCCGACGAGATACGGACCTGCAACCGCCATCTGGCGGCGGAACTGGCTGCGGCCACCGATGCGCGGATCATCCTTGCACTTGGGCGGGTGGCGCACGCAGCGGTGTTGATGGCGATGGAGGCCAAGGCAAGCGCCTTCCCTTTCGCCCATGGAGCGCGGCATTCGCTTCCTGGCAGCCGTGTTCTTTTCGACAGCTATCATTGCAGCCGTTACAACACCCAGACCCGCCGCCTGACGGCTGATGGGTTTCGCGATGTCTTTCGAGCCATCCTCCGGGAGCTTTGACGCCGCGCGTCTGGTAGCCTCGCTGCCAGACGATCCCGGCGTTTACCGCATGCTGGACGGCGCCGGACAGGTTCTCTACGTCGGCAAGGCGAAGTGCCTCAAGAAGCGCGTGGCATCCTACTTCCGCCAGGGCACTCTCAGTCCGCGCATCCAGTTGATGGTCCGGCAGATAGCGGGCATCGAGGTGACCGCGACGCGCTCCGAAGCCGAAGCGCTGATTCTCGAGAACAATCTTATCAAGCGCCTGGCACCGCGTTTCAATATCCTGTTTCGCGACGACAAGTCCTATCCCTTCATCGAGCTTTCTGCGGAACCCTTCGCGCGCATGGCCTTTCACCGCGGTCCCTTCGCCAAGGGCGCACGCTATTTCGGGCCTTTTCCGAGCGTACAGGCGGTACGCGAGAGCATCCATCTCCTTCAGCGCGTGTTCCTGTTGCGCACCTGCGAACCCTCAGTCTTCCAGAACCGTTCGCGGCCGTGCCTGCTGCACCAGATCCATCGCTGCAGCGCACCCTGCGTCGGCCTGGTTTCCGCGGCAGATTACGCGGCCGGTGTGCGGCTGGCAGAGCTGTTCCTGCGCGGGAATCACGGCGAGCTCCTGGATCGGATCACTGCGTCCATGCAGGCTGCTGCAGAGGCACTTCAATTCGAGAAGGCCGCCGACCTGCGGGACCAGGTGCGCGCGTTGCAGAAGGTCTTGCACAAGCAGTTTGCCGAATCCGCGGGCGACACGAATGCAGACATCGTCGTGGCCAGGACCGAGCAAGGCGTTCTTTGCGTCAACCACGCCATGGTGCGTGGCGGCCGTCATCTCGGCGACAAGGCCCATTTCCCCCAGAACGCGCAGGGCTGTACGCCCGCGGACGGCCTCGTTGCCTTCCTCGAACAACACTACGCGGAAAATGCGGCACCCTTGCGCGTGCTGGTTGATCCCGCGCTACCGCCGGACGCGGTATCCGTTTTTGCGACGTTGACGAGTGGCCGGCTCGTGTGCGCGCGTGCACACAGCGAATCGGAGCGGGCATGGGTTGGCCTAGCCGTGAAGAACGCGCAGATCGCACTGACATCGCGCGCACGGGCCGCGAAAGGCACCGCGATGCGGATCGATCTGCTTCAGCAGGAACTGGATCTTGGGGAGGTTCCGCGCCGGATTGAGTGCTTCGACGTCAGCCACACGATGGGGGAGGGAACCGTCGCATCCTGCGTTGTATTTGTCGATGGCGCCTTGCGAAAGGGCGAATACCGGCGCTACAACATCGAGGGCGTTCGCCCGGGAGACGACTACGCGGCGATGCAGCAAGTGTTTGTCCGGCGCTATGAGAAAGTGGCGGCGGGCGAGGGGGTCTGCCCGGACCTGATCCTTGTAGACGGTGGCCTCGGTCAGGCAAGGCGGGCGCGCGAGGTGTTGGCGGAGCTGAGTTTGGGCCACATTCCTGCCGTTGGCGTTGCAAAGGGCCCGGAGCGCAAGGCCGGCGACGAGGAACTCTTGCTGCCGAATCGGACGGAACCACTGATACTCGGCGCCGATAACCCGGCATTGCACCTCATCCAGATGATTCGCGACGAGGCACATCGATTCGCCCTGGCCGGTCACCGCGCCCGCCGCGCCCGCCGCCGCGGCCGCTCGCGGCTGGAGGATATTCCCGGAATCGGGCCGGCGAAAAGAAAGCGCCTGCTGGCGCAGTTCGGCGGCCTGCAAGGCGTATTGGCGGCGACTTCCGAGGATCTAGCGCGTGTCGAAGGAATCAGCCGCAAGTTGGCCGAAGCGATCTACAATCTCCTCCACTGAGCCGTCGCCGATGCCACTCAACATTCCGAACCTGCTGACCTGGGGCCGCATCGTCCTGATCCCGCTGTTCGTCGGTGTCTTCTATGCACCCCATCACTGGCTTGCACCGGCTGAGCAGAATCAGGCGGCAACCCTGATATTCGTCATCGCGGCGATCACGGACTGGCTCGACGGGTGGCTTGCGCGCAAGCTCGGCCAGATGTCCGCGTTCGGTGCCTTCCTCGATCCCGTCGCGGACAAGCTGATGGTCGCCGCCGCCTTGATTATTCTGGTGCAGATCGATCGCGTGGATGCAATCATCGCTTTCATCATCATCGGGCGCGAGATCGCCATATCGGCTCTCCGGGAATGGATGGCGAAAATCGGCGCTGCCAGGAGTGTCGCCGTATCGGTTCTTGGAAAGATCAAGACCGCCTGTCAAATGATCGCGATTCCGATGCTGCTGTTTCACGACGGGATCGGACCGTTCCAGCCGCAGGTGGTCGGCACCTGGCTGGTCTATCTGGCAGCCGGCCTGACGCTCTGGTCGATGGCCTATTACCTGAGGATGGCTTGGCCACATATCGCGGAGCGGGTTTGAGGCTTCGCGCGGACGTGTGTGGCGGGAACCTTGACACTCCGTCGGGCGCCGCTATAATGCTCGCCTGTCCTGCGGGAGTAGCTCAGTTGGTAGAGCGCAACCTTGCCAAGGTTGAGGTCGCGAGTTCGAGACTCGTCTCCCGCTCCAGAATTCCAGGGGAAAATGCAAGGCGTGTTTGCCTGCGCCTGGTTTGCGTTTTCCCCTTTCCGCATCATTGCCCGGTCATCCCGCGGCGGGGTAGCAAAGTGGTTATGCAGCGGCCTGCAAAGCCGTCTACGCCGGTTCGATTCCGACCCCCGCCTCCAATTTCCCGAAGCCGCCCTGCCCGGATGGCGAAACTGGTAGACGCAAGGGACTTAAAATCCCTCGGAACTCCCGTTCCATGCCGGTTCGATTCCGGCTCCGGGCACTCTTCAGCAGCTCGCGGTCAGGCCAGAAAGCCGAGATTCGGCGTGGCGAAGCGAGAAAGATTTGGGAAGATCAGTGCGATATCCGCATCCGAAGCCCCGAACCACTTCGCGAGTGTCGCCGCGTATTGGTCAACGGAGGTGGTCGGGAGCAGGCGGCCCTCGTTGGAAACGTCATCCGGCCCGGCCAGGGCCAGCGACGGGAAGCGTCCGTAGAAATCACCACCGCGCACCGCGCCGCCTACGATGAAATGGTGGCCGCCCCACGCGTGGTCTGTACCCCCGCCGGAGGCAGGCCGCAGCGTGCGCGAGAAATCGGACAGCGTAAACGCCGTGACTTGGGACGCGACGCCGAGCGTAACCGTTGCATCATAGAAAGCCTTCAGCGCCGGAGATAGCTGGGCGTACAGGGTCTGCAGGGCGGCCAGCTGGTTGTTGTGGGTATCGTAGCCGCCCATCGCCACGAAGAATATCTGTCGCCGATGCTGCAGCGTTGCGCGTGCCTCGATGAGCTTGGCAACCTGGCGAAGCTGCAGAGCGATCGACGAACTCAGGCCGGCGAACGCGGTCGCGGCAGGTGTGGTGTTCGAGCCGAGAATCTGGTTGATGGCCGTGCTGCTGGCGATCGCTCCGGAGCTGACGTCCGCTGCGGCCTGCACCAGCCGGTTTTCGCGATCCAGCGCCAGGATTTGGCCGACGGCATTGAAGCGGGCTCTGGATGCTGCCGACGTACCGAATCCGGACAGGCCGAAGCTGCCACTGGTTGGGAGCGTCAGCGCATTGTTGTTGGAGCCCCGCGCAAACTGCGGTGAGCCGGAAAGCGAAAGCATGAATGGCGTGCTCGATCCGCCGTTCAGGCTGGCGACCCGTTCCGCCAGCCGGCCACCCCAGCCGCTGTTCGCGGTGAGAAGGTCCATTCCCGCGGATTGCCACTGCTTCTGTTGGTCCGAGTGCGAAAACAGGCTTTCTGGGATCGGCGCAGCCCTTGCGGAATACTGCTGTTTCGTGAGCGGTGCCAGCAGGGTGCCCGCGTTGACGAGCACCGCGGCCCTTCCTGAACTGAACAATGCCTGCACATCGGGAAGATTGGGATGCAGGCCGTATGTCTTGCCCAGGCTCGACGGGGTGATGCGAAGGAGGCTCGCCTGGTCGATGGCAAGGCCGCCCTGGCTCTGCGGCCCCCGAACCGAGGCGTAGGCGGCGTACTCGGCCGGTTCGGCGGGTATCACCATGTGGTTGGCGTCGTTGCCACCGTAAAGAAACACGCAGACCAGTGCCTTGAAATCCTGTTGCCCGGCTGTCTGCGCGAGCGCGCCGGCGAGGCCGAGTCTGTCCCAGCATGAAGCCGCGGTAAGGGCGCCAAGACCCGCGCCATTAAGCAGGAAGCGGCGCCGGCTGGCGCTTTGTGGGGCGGACCGGTGCGCGCTCATCGGATCACCTGGAACTGTGGAGAGGTTGCGGCAAGGTACGCGGCTGTCCGTGCGCGGCCGAGCGAGTCGGATGCGGGAAGCGCAAGAATCGCCGAATGCATTGCGTTTTTCATGCCGGAGGACATTCCGCCGGCGAACATGACGGTGTTGAGTCGCTCGATCATCTGCTGCGGGTCGGCGGCTAGCGCCTGCAGGCTGGCCAGATTGATGGAGGTGCCGGTCGCGCCAGCTACGCTTGCACTAGGTGTGATCGCGCCACCGAAAACAAGGCGATTCACGAAGTTGTAGCGCGCAAAGACGGTTGTCGCGTTCTGGATAGCGAATTCCGGGCCGAGCAACGTCGAGCCGGGAACCGCGTAGTCGGCGGCGTAGTAGTTGAAGACCGTGGGCGCATAAAACACGTTCTGCAGCATGGTTGCCGTCTGCTCGCGCAGGTGGACGCCGTCGCTGCTGCCATCGAGCGCACGCAGGATGCCGGTGATGAACAAAACAGGCTCGCGCAGATGTCCATAGGCCGGATCCGTCTTGAAGTCGCCGCGGGCTTCGGAGTCAAGAAGAATCGCGCGCAACACCGCCTTCATGTCACCACGGACGCCGGTCCCGTCGTTGTTGAAGGCCGCCGCCACGCGGGCAACATAGCCAGGACTCGGGTTGCTGGTGACAAGCTTCTGGATCAGCTGTTTGCCAATGAAAGGCCCGACGTTCGGATGATGGAAAAGGACGTCGATCACTGCATTCAGTTCGTACTCGGCACCTTGCCCGGCCGCCAGAACCGCTCCATTCGGAAGTACCTTTGCCGACTGGTCATGGTTGGCGGCGACCGGGATCATGGGCGCACCGAAATAGGGCGGGTTGTGCAGGCTCACCGTGGCAGTGCCTGGCTTTTCAAGCGCCTCCCGTCGGGTCGAAAGCGAGGGCGGCAAGACGAAAGGCGGCGCGGGCGCATACGTCCAGCCGGTCAGGGCATAGGCAATCCCCTCGATCTCCTCCTGGCCGTAGGCGGGCAACGGCATTCCGGCCGCATCGGTCCTGGCAGTACCATCCGGATTGAGCAGGTTGACGCCGATGGAAAAGAGCTGCATCAACTCGCGCGCGTAGTTCTCGTTCGGCGTTACCCCGTTCAACGGATTGGGCTTGTCATTGTTTGCCATGTCCAGATAGAGCCCCATCATCGGCGACAGGGTCACGTCCATGAGCAGATTGCGGAAATTGCCGAAGGCGTTGCGCAGCAGCAATTGCTGATAGCGACCCATCGCGTAGGCCTTTTCCTCCTCGAGTCCCGACGTGACCATGATCTGGGAGAGTGCCCAGGCGACGCGCTGGCGGAGTTGGTCCGGTGCGGTCAACGCATTGCGGAAGAAGCTCAACTGCAGCTGGAAAAGGGTGTAGTTGTCGCGCGCGCACTGTGCGACCGGGCTGCTTGGGCTCGAAGCATCGGAGCATTCTGCCGGGCGTCTGGCCGGGAAGTAGGGGAAGTCAGGGTAGTCCGTGGCCGGGGTAGCCAATTGCGCTTCCAGGAAAGCCGGGATGCCGGCCGCTTGCACGCTGCCAATCAGTGCCTGGCTGGCACCAAAGGTTGACTGATTCAAAAACCGGACGATGTCCGGCGTCCCGCCGGAAGCTGGCGGCGGCCCAACCTGAGGCGGCGCGAAGCGAAAACGGGAAAGCCCGGTCTGCTGCCCCCCCGGCAACGACAGGACCGCGTTCGTACTGTCGGTAAACTGCAGCGAAATCGGGGCAGCTTGCGCGTTTGCGATGATCGGCGGCACGAATCCGCTTGTAAGCGTCTGCCCGTTCGCGTATTCGGCCCAATGTCCCTGATAGAGACCGGGACTGCTGTTGCTCAGCGGTCCCTGGCTGACGTACCAGATCGGGTTTCCGGCGGCGTCATACATGAATCCGGCGACCATGATGTTGCCGTTTTGGATCTCGATCGCGAAGCCGCGCCCACCCTCGGCAGGGTTCCAGTACCAGCCGGTCTCCGGCGGTCCCGCGGCGCTCGCAAGCCCACCCGGAACGATTGAGAACCGTTCGATTGGAACCGTTCCGCCTGGCCAGCTCAGGCTGGCGTGCGAGGAATCCGAGAACTGGATGGCAATGGCGCCCGGAGAGCTTCCCAGCGCTGGGGCCCGGTAGGCACCGCCGAGGCTTTGGCCGTTCGCATAAACCTCCAGATTGCCTTGGTAGGACATCCCGGCAAGGGGTCCGGCAGAACTCACCCAGGTTGCGCGCCCGCCGGGGGCGTAGAGAAAACCGGCCATGAACAGCGTACTTCCTTGCTGTTCGATGAAAAATCCGCGCCCGGGCTCGGCCGGGTTGTACCACCAGCCACTGGCTATCTGTGCACGGACGGCAGCGGCGAAGAGAAGTGACGCCAGGAGCCCGAACCAGATTGCTGCGCGCAACGGACGCAATTTCTTTTTGGGGTTCATGTCCCTATTTCCCGTTATGGGATTGCCCAGGCCGGGCAACATCCTCTGCGCAGTGCGCTTCTTTTCCGCCGTTAATGCAACATACGTGCCAAAGCAACGTAACAATATGACTAAAAGGAAAAAGAAGTGTTCATGCTGAGATTCATGGCCGATGCGACTTGATCAATATGTCGGGCGAGCACTACGGAAATCCGATTGCCCGGGCTAACCTGAGGAAAAATTGACAAATCCAGGTGTCGTCTGGCAAAGACATCGACGACTAGCTGATCGGATTGACATAATACAGATTAGGCGAAGCACACCAGGAAGCGCATGGCCCGGAGTGTTCCGCTATTTGGACACCTTGCCACCCCCTCGCAGCAATTCTGCGATTTCTTCATGGCCGCCTTGCTGCGCAAATGTCAGCGCGTTGGCCCCGTCATCGGTCTCAATCCCGACGTCCGCACCGGCTCCGATGAGAAGACGGACCGCGTCGATGTGGCCACCGCGCGCCGCGAGCATTAACGGAGTTGCTCCGTTTGGCGCAACCGCATCGAGCTTCGCGCCGCGCGCGATCAGGAATTCCGCCACCGCAACCTGGCCCTCAAACGCCGCATAAGCCAGCGGCGTCCATCCCTCACGATTGATTTCCGCGCCCGCATCAACCAGGGTCCGCGCGATATCGACGTGTCCCTTGAAGGCGGCCAGCATGAGCGCCGTATCGCCATGCCGGTTGCGCGTGTTTACCCGGGCGCGGTGCTGCACGAGGAAGCGCACGAGCGGCGCGTTTCCGTTTTGGGTTGCCAGCATCAGAAGCGTGTTGCCCGCGCGATCAACGGAGTTAACGTCCATGCCGCGTTGGAGGATCGCCTCGACGGCCGGGTTGTCCTTGTCGTCAACCGCCTTCATGAGGTCGTCGTAGACCCCGGCACTGGCCAGTTCCGCACCAAGCATCAGCCCTGCGAGAGCGGGCAGCAGCGTCAGGAACCGTTTTGCCTTCCGTCTCACGGTATCACCCGACCCTAACGCCAAACAGCCGGCAGAAATTTTCCGTGGTGGCGCGAGCAACCTCGTCCACCCCGACATCCCGGAGCCGGGCGACCTCGATCGCCACGTGCCGCACATAGGCCGGCTCGTTGACGCCACCGCGATGGGGCGCCGGCGCAAGATAGGGTGCATCGGTTTCCAGAAGAAGCCTATCGATTGGAACCTCGCATGCCACCTGCTTCACCTGCTTGGCATTCTTGAAGGTGACAATGCCGGAAAAGGATACATGGAAGCCCATCTCAATTGCCCGCGCCGCCACCTCGCTCGTTTCCGTGAAGCAATGCATGACACCGCCGACGGAGTCAGCCCCCTCCTCGGCCATAATGCGCAGGGTATCGTCCGCGGCATCTCTCGTGTGAATAATCAGCGGCTTGCGGGCAATTCGCGCGGCACGTATGTGAGTGCGAAATCGGTCGCGTTGCCATTCCGTATCGCTCTTGTGCCAGTGGTAGTCGAGCCCGGTTTCTCCGATCGCGATGACTCGCGGGCAGCTGCAGAGCGCCACCAGCGCATCGACGTCGGGTTCGACCCCTTCCCGATGGTCGGGATGGACCCCTGCCGAGGCGAAAAGCTCGGCGTGGTCCTTGGTGAGCGCCAGGATTCCTGGCAGGCGTTCCATCGAAACCGAGGCACAGAGCGCCGCAGTCACGCCAGCAGACCTCATGGATTCAATTAGTTGCGGTACTCTGCCGGAGAATTCAGGGAAGTCGAGGTGACAATGCGAATCAACCAGCATCCCTCACCGGCGCCTCAGATGGTGTGTGTCTGACGGGTACTCGGGTACCCCGCCAGGATCGCCTCGATCTTGCGGCGCGCTGCAAGCCCCGATTCGTCGTCGCTGAATTGCACCCCGATGCCCTGCGTCTTGTTGCCCTGCCCGCCCCCCGGGGTCACCCAGACAACACTGCCCGCAATCGGCAATTTCCCGGGTTCGTCCATCAGCGAAAGCAACATGAATACCTCGTCGCCAAGCGCATAAGGCTTCGCCGTCGGAACAAATATCCCGCCTTTTTTCAGGTACGGCATATAAGCCGCGTGGAGGGCCGAACGCGAGCTGATGTTGAGCGACAGGACGCTGGGGCGTGCCCCCGGCGGCAATTGCGGCTTGCCCGTTGCATTCATGTTAGACAATCCGGTCTATTTGCTCCCCGCGACCGCGCGCGCGTAACGGGAAAGCATGTCCTCGAGAAAGAGCCTGGGATTCAGGGGGTGTTGTGCTACCGCGCGAATCCGCAGGAGTTCATTGTAGCAGTCAAACAAGGCCTGGGCGGAGGCGCCGGCAGCCACCCTACCCAACGCCGGTGCCTGCGCTGGATGGTAGTGGATGCGACCGCACAGCTTGTGCGAAATGAGGTCAAAAACCCATTTTTGCAACCAGATGACCAGCGTCCGCTTGTCCATCGCGCCGCCGCCCGCCTTGCTTTCCTTCATCCAGCTTTCGTACTCAGCTGCCAGAGTCAGGATCCGAGCTTGACCAATGCGACTGATTCCATCCAGAAACTGACGCAACCGATCTCCCTCGCCCTGCTCTTGCGCGGCCAGCAATGGCATTCCTCCAGCGTGTGCGAGCAACTCTGCCGCGTCGCCGACCCCGTTATCTGCCAGCCATGCCAGCGCCAGGGTCGCGCTGGGCTTCGGCAACGCGACGGTCCTGCACCGGCTTCGAATGGTGGGAAGGAGTCGCAACTCAGAATTAGTTACCAATAAAAACAAAGTAGATGGGTTAGGTTCTTCAAGTGCTTTAAGAAGTGCATTGGCCGTCGCTGCGTTCATCGCTTCGGACGGCGCGATCATGATCATTCGCCCTTTTCCGCGATGACTGAGGATGTTGAGGAAGTCGTCCAGTTCGCGAACCTGGTCGATGCGGATGTTCAAGCTGCGTTTCCTCGCGCCAGCCGTGGGCTCCTCGCCATCCTCGGGCGAATCGCCGTCGCCACCGTCCGGCTCAAGGAGTCTGAAATCCGGGTGGCTGCCAGCCTCGAACCAGCGGCAGGACGGGCATTTGCCGCAGGCAATCGTTGCTCCGGAAGCGGTCTCGCACAACAGCCGTTTGGCCAGCGCTCGCGCGAACAGGCGCTTGCCACCGCCTTCAGGACCGGAAATCAGAAGCGCATGCGGAATCCGCTCTGGCTGTGCGAGCAAGCCTACCCATGCCGGCATATGCCAATCAAAAATCCTTTGTGTCAAAATGTTGCAATCAATTCTTTAAGTTGATTCTGAACATCGTCAATGCCAGCACAGGCGTCAATTACGCGAATTCGCTTTGGAAACCGCTCTGCGCGATCGAGGTAGACGGCCCGCACCCGGTCGAAAAAGGCAGTCGTCTCGACCTCGAACCGGTCCGGGGCATTTCCGCTTTTTCGCAACCGCTCCATTGCAACGGAGGTCGGCAGGTCGAAAACGAGGGTCAGATCGGGTTGGAGGGCACCCTGTACCCAGGCTTCAAGGGCTTCGATTCGCTCCGGCGCAAGTCCGCGCCCGCCTCCCTGGTAGGCGTAGGTCGCGTCGGTAAATCGATCCGAAACAACCCAGATACCGTCCGTCAGCGCCGGAAGGATCGCCTTGGCCAGGTGTTCCCGCCTGGCGGCGAACATGACCAGCGCCTCGGTTTCCAGATCCATCGTTTCGGACAGGACCAGAGCGCGAAGCTTTTCACCCAGTTCGGTTCCGCCGGGCTCCCGGGTTGCGAGAACCCGCTTGCCGGCCTGCAGCAGATGGCTTACCAGCCAGGTGTGGTGAGTACTTTTCCCGGCGCCGTCGATCCCTTCCAGGGTAATGAATTTCCCTCGCATGCGCTTAGCGGTTCCGTTTTTTCTGGTACTGGTTGACTGCCCGGTTGTGCTCATCGAGGGTACGCGAAAACTGGCTGGTTCCATCCCCCCGCGCGACGAAATACAGCATGTCCGATTCCAGGGGATGCAGGGCTGCGCGTATCGACGCCAGGCCTGGACTGGCGATCGGAGTCGGCGGCAGCCCGCCGCGAACGTAGGTATTGTAAGGGCCGTCGGCCTGCAGGTCGCGTTTGCGCAGGTTGCCGTCGAAGCGCGCGCCGAGCCCATAGATCACAGTCGGGTCGGTCTGCAACAGCATTCCCCGACGCAGCCGGTTCACAAACACCGTCGCGATCTGCGGACGGTCGCGCGCCTGACCGGTTTCCTTTTCGACGATGGATGCCATGATCAGCGCTTCGTAGGGGGACGCGTAGGGAAGGCCGGGACGACGGCTGCGCCATTCGGTCTGCAGGAGTCGGTCCATCTGGCGCAATGACCGCGCCAGGATGTCGAGATCAGATGACCCCTTCGCGAACAAATAGGTGTCCGGAAAGAACCGTCCCTCGGCCGCGCCGGTTTGGCCCAGCCTCTCAAGCAAGAGCCGGTCATCCAAGCCCGTCGAATCGTGGCGCAGGTGTTCATTGGCGTCCAGCGCCGCGCGAATCTGAGCGAGGGTCCAACCCTCGGGAAAGACGATCTCCGCCTGGGAAACATCGCCGCGGGTGAGTTTGTTTAGCAGCTGCAGCGGGGTGATTCCCGCGCGCACCTCGTAGCTTCCGGCCTTGATCGCCGAGGCTTTCCCGAGCGTGCGAGCCAGGACAGTGAAGGCCCAGGCGGGCATCCTCACCCCAGCGGCTTCGATCTGGCGTGCGGCCATTCGCAGTGTTGCGCCGGGGGCTATGGTGAAATCCGTCGGGTCGGTCACGAGCCCAATGGGCGCGCTGGCGAAATAGCCCAGCGCCGCAGCCGCTGCCAGCGCGCCCGCCAGACTCAATCCAAGCAGGCGACGCAGCCAGCGCATTCTTTTTGGGGAGGGAGAATAGAGGTGGCGCACGACACGGCCGCTATAATATCCCACACCCAGAGCAAGAACGAACCATGAACCCGACTTGGCAGCATTTCCTCACCGTGCGCGGCGCGCGTTTCGATGCCGAAGCCGTCGCCGACTTCGGCGACCCGGCGCTGGAACGCCGCAGCGCCGCCATGGGTGCCGGACTCGCGCCCTTGAGTGATTTCCGGCTGATCCGCGCAACCGGCGAAGACGCCACCTCGTTCCTGCACAACCTGCTGTCGAACGACATCCGCCAACTCGATACGGCGCACGCGCTGCGCTGTGGCCTCTGCAGTCCCAAGGGGCGCCTCCTGGCGGATTTCCTCGTCTGGCGCGAGGACGGCGGCTTCCTGCTGCAGGTTTCAGCGGATATCGCGCCGGCGATCCTTAAAAAACTCGCCATGTATGTGCTGCGTTCGAAGGTGAGGCTTGCCGCCGCAGACGACGAATGGGTGCTGCTCGGGCTTGCCGGAGAAGGCGCATGGCCGCTCCTGCGGGAGCTTGGCGCGGACGCAGACCCGGTGCCGCTCGGGATTGCGCGCCTCCCCCAGGGAAGCGCGGTCCGCCTGGACGGGAATCGCTTTCAACTGGCGCTGCGCACCGATCTGGCCGAGTCCGTTTGGGACCGCCTGACCGAAAAAGCGCGGCCTATCGGTGCGCCGGCGTGGCAATGGCTGGAAGTTGTCGCCGGCATTCCGCACATCACCGCCGCAACCCAGGAGGAGTTCGTGCCGCAGATGGCCAATTTCGACCTGATTGGCGG
>Ga0138256_10004446_pt1 | contig 14900 bp, 12 predicted proteins | sample KNB2016incub_MG_FD_105486 | JGI IMG/M metagenome (GOLD analysis project Ga0138256, IMG submission 105486) | Active sludge microbial communities from wastewater in Klosterneuburg, Austria - KNB2014incub_MG | ecosystem: Engineered > WWTP > Activated sludge > Unclassified | place: Austria... | reverse complement strand
GAGCACCTCACGGCCCATCCGCCGCCGGACGAAGTCCGCCATGCTCTCGTCGCCTATCTCGCGTCGCGCCGGGCGCACGAGGTCGAACAGCGCGCGCAGCTTGCCGGGCCACGACACGAGCGGTGTGCGCAGGAACGCCCCGAGGTCGGTCGGTGCGGCCAGGCGGAAGCCGGCCGGCAGCGGCACGAGCGCGCCGTCGTGCCGCACGAACACCTGCCGCCCGCCCGGCCGCTGCGCGATCAGCCGATCGCCCAGCCCCAGCGCCAGCGCCAGGTCGCGGGCCCACGGCTTCGTCGTCAGGAAGCTGTCCGGCGCGGCCTCGATGACCCAGCCGTCGCGCCGTACCGTGTGCACCTTCCCGCCGACGCGATCGCCCGCCTCGAGCACGACGATGTCGACCGACCGTCCCCCCTCCGCCGCCAGGCGTTGGACATGCCACGCCGCCGCGAGGCCCGTGATCCCACCGCCGACGACGACGATACGCTGTGGCCGATGTTCGACGGGCGGCACCGGTGCGCTCACACGCGGGACGTCGCCTGATGCACGTGCTCGACGAGCCGCCGCACGTTGTCCATCGGCGTCGCGGGCAGCACGCCGTGGCCGAGATTGAAGATGTGTCCCGTCCGTCCCGCCGCCCGCGCCAACACGTCGTCCGCCCGCGCCCGGACCGCCGGCCAGTCGCCGAGCAGCACGACGGGGTCGAGGTTGCCCTGCACGGCCAGATCGCCGAGCTGCGACCACGCTCGGTCGAGGTCGATCGCCCAGTCCACGGAGACGACATCGGCCCCGGATGTGGCGATGTCCGACAGGATGCCGGCCGTGCCGGTACCGAAGTGGAGGATCGGGACGCCGGCCGCGCGGGCGATCTCGATCGCACGGCGGGTGTAGGGCAGCGCGTGGGCACGGTAGTCGGACGGCGAGAGGGCGCCGGCCCAGCTGTCGAAGATCTGAAGCGCCTGCGCGCCGGCCTCGGCCTGGGCGAGCAGGTAGCGGCCGACGCGCTCGGCCATGCGGCGCATCAGCGCGTCCCATGCGACCGGATCGTCGAACAGCAGGCCCTTGGCGTGTGTGTAATGCCGCGACGAACCGCCCTCGAGCGCATAACACGCCAGCGTGAACGGCGCGCCCGAGAAGCCGATGAGGGGTCGCCGGCCGTCGAGGGCACCGCGCGCGAGCCGGATGGCTTCGAGGGTGAAGCCGACGCTCTCTTCGATCGGAGCGTCGGCGAGGGCGTCGATGTCCGCGCGGCGGCGCGGCGGGTTGTGGATCACCGGCCCCTCGCCGCGGGCGAACGAGAGCTCGAGGCCCATGCCGGGCAGGAGCGTCAGGATGTCGGCGAAGACGATCGCGGCGTCGAGGTCGAAGGCGCGCATCGGCTGGAGCGTGACCTCGAGGGCCAGCTCGGGGGTGCGGATGATTTCGAGGATGTCGTAGCGCTCCCGCAGGGCGCGGTACGCCGGCATGTAGCGCCCGGCCTGGCGCATGAGCCAGATCGGGGTGGCGTCGACCGGCTCGCGGCGGCAGGCGCTGAGGAAGCGGTCGTTGGCGGAGGCGAGCATGGCCGTCGGACCCGCCGTCGTCTCAGCCGACATCGCCCCGCCCCTCCGCCAGCCACGCGGACGCCTCGAGCGCCCAGTAGGTCAGGATCATGTCCGCCCCGGCGCGCTTGATGGAAAGCAGCGTCTCGAGTGCGCTCGCTCGCTCGTCCAGCCAGCCGCGGGCGGCGGCGGCCTTGACCATCGCGTACTCGCCCGACACGTTGTAGGCGGCTACCGGCAGGTCGAAGGCGTCGCGCGCGGCGGCGATGACGTCGAGGTAGGCCAGCGCCGGCTTGACCATGAGCACGTCGGCACCCTCGTCCGCGTCCAGCGCCATCTCGCGCAGCGCCTCGCGCCGGTTGGCGGGGTCCATCTGATAGCCGCGCCGGTCGCCGAACTGCGGCGTGCTGTCCGCCGCCTCGCGGAACGGGCCGTAGAACGCGGACGCGTACTTGGCGGCGTAGGAGACGATCGCGACGTCGGCATGCCCTGCCTCGTCCAGCGCGCCGCGGATGGCGGCCACCATGCCGTCCATCATGCCGCTCGGAGCGACGACGTCCGCACCTGCCGCGGCGTGGCTGACGGCGACGCGACCGAGGACGGGCAGCGTCGCATCGTTCAGGACGATCGGACCGTGGCCGTGCGCGTCGACGCCGAGGATGCCGCAGTGACCGTGATCCGTGTACTCGCACAGGCAGACGTCCGTCATGACGATGAGTTCCGGCGCACGCGCCTTGATGGCCCTGATCGCTTGCTGGACGATGCCGTCGGCGGCGAAGTTCTCTGAGCCGGCGGCATCCTTGGCGGCCGGCAGGCCGAACAGGATCACCCCGGGCACGCCGGCCGCGACGACGGCGTCGATCACCGCCGGCAGGCGGTCGATCGAGCGGTGCGCCTGGCCGGGCATCGACTCGATGGCGCGCTCGACGCCGGTCCCGTGGACGACGAACAGCGGGTAGATGAAGTCGGCGGGGGTCAGGATCGTCTCTCGGACGAGCCGCCGCAGGCCGGGGAGGCGGCGAAGGCGGCGCGGGCGGTGGGAGAGGAGGTCGACGAGCGGGTCGTCGGAAGGGCCGATGTTCGGCTTGCGGATCGTCATTCGGTCGTTCCTTCATTCGTCCAACGGGCAGCCAACGCCCCCAGCACCGCCGCCACGAACCCATCCGTCGACCGCTCCCGCGCCACGGCGGCCACCGTCAGCCCCGCGGCCGTCGCCTCGGCCGCCGTCGTCGGCCCGATGCACACGGCGGCGGCGGCGGCCAGCCGCTCGCGCGACGCAGCATCGAGCCCGTCCACGAGGGCCCGCACGGCGCTCGGTGACGCGAACGTGACCGCGTCGACGCCGTCGGCAAACGCGGCGACGACGTCTGCGCCGGGCGCCAGGCTCGTTGTCCGGTAGGCCACGACCTCGTCGACCTGCCAGCCGGCGGCGCGCAGGCCGTCGGGAAGATCGGGGCGGGCGATGTCGGCGCGAGGGAAGAGGGCGAGCGGGGCGTGGTCGTCGGGGCCGGTCGCGTCGCCGGGATGCGCGCCTGTCGACAAGCGTACCGGCACAGCAGCGTGAAGCTGTTCGACGAGGCCCAGGGCCGTGCCGGCGTCGCCGACGAGGGCGACGTCGATCCCGGCGCGCCGGCATGCCGCCGCCGTCGCCATCCCGACGACCGCGACCCGCGGCCGGCGCGAGGCGGCGGCGGACGAATCGGCGGCCGACGAGGCAGCCAAGCGGGGCGGGGCGGTCCACGCGGGACGATCGACGACGGCCTGGACCGCCGTGGCGCTCGTGAAGATCAGCCAATCGTATGCCTCGAGGCGCGCGAGGTGGTCGTCGAGCGGCGACGGTTCATCCGGGCGGGCAACGGCGAATGCGATGCTCGGCGCGGACAGGACGACGGCGCCGAGCGCGCGGAGGCGCGTCGCGAGCGCGTCGTCGCGGTCCGCCGGATGGGTCACGACGATGCGTCGTCCGGCGAGCGGGCGAGGCGTCGGCAGCGTCAGCTCGATGGTCATGCCAACCCGCCGCGATCGGACTCGGCCAGGATGGCGCCCGCGCCGCTGGCCATCAGGAGATCGGCCAGCATCGAGCCGGCCTCGGTCGGGCTCTGGGTGTGCGTCTTCCAGCGCAGCCGCGCCGACTTGCTGCCGTCCGGTCGGCTGACGATGCCCACGAGCGCGATCGTCTCACCGTCCGTCACGGCGTGCACGCCGATCGGGGCATGGCAGCCGCCGCCGAGGAGCGCGAGGCACGTGCGCTCGGCGGTAACGGCGTCGCCCGTCCACTCGTCGTGCAGCGCGCCGACGGCTTCGCCGGTGCTCAGGTCGTCCGTGCGGATCTCGAGGGCCAGCGCGCCCTGCGCCGGGGCCGGGACCATGACGTCCGTGTCGAAGGCCTCGGTGATCCGGTCGGCCAACCCGAGGCGGCGCAGGCCGGCGGCGGCGAGGACGACACCGTCCAGGTCGCCGGCGGCTGCGCGGCCGAGGCGGGTGTCGACGTTGCCGCGGAGCGGCTCGACGATGAGCGAACGGTTCCGCCGCAGGAGCTGGGCGCGCCGCCGGGCGCTGCCGGTGCCGATGCGGGCGCCGGGCGGCATGTAGGCCAGGGCTCGGCCGCCCGCGCTGACGAGGCAGTCGCGGGCATCCGCGCGGAGCGGCACGGCGGCAACGCGCAGGCCGTCGGCCGGGGCGGTCGGGAGATCCTTGTAGGAGTGAACGGCGATGTCGGCGCTGCCGTCGAGGACGGCTTGCTGAACCTCGCGGACGAAGACGCCTTGCCCGATCTCGGCGACCGAGCGGTCCGTGACGGCGTCGCCGATCGTTCGGATGATCGTCAGGTCCACCGCCAACCCGGGCCATGCGGCGCGCAAGGCGTCGGCGACGTGGTTCGCCTGGGCGAGCGCGAGGGCGCTACCGCGCGTCGCGAGGACGAGGCGGTCGCGCATGGGCTTGTGCGGCGGCTTGGGCGGCGGCTTGGGGGGCGGCTTGGGCGGCGTGGAGGCGATCGACCATGCGGTCGACGAGCGCAGCGACGCGCCCGTCATCGGAGGCAGCAGCAAGGCCGGCGTCGGCGTCGGCGACAGGCCCGTCATCGGGGTCGGTGACAGGGCAGTCGATGTTGAACAGCTCGCGCACGGTCGAGGTCAGCTGGAGCGACTCCATCGACCCGGCACTGGCCTTGAGGCGGGCGACGGGTGCGTGGAGGAGCTTGCCCACCAAGGCGACGGATAGCGCCTGGACGAGCTCGCGCTCGCGCGGGCCCAGCGTGTCGAGGCGGCGGAACATGCGGCTGAGTTCGTGGGCGCGGACGCTGTCGGCCCACTGCCTGAGGGCGGCGATCGTGGGCGTGACGTCGAGCGCGGCGAGCCACCGGGCAAAGCGCTCCGCCTCGGCGGTGACGATGGCTTCGACGTGCGGAATCGATGAGGCCCGTTCGGCGAGGTTCGTGGCCACGACGCTCTGCAGGTCGTCGACGTCGAGCAGGCGCACGCCCGGCACGTCGGCGACGCCGGGCTCGACGTCGCGCGGCACGGCGATGTCGACGATGACGAGGGGACGGTTGGGGCGGGTGCGCATCGCGGCTGCGACGTCGGCTTGCGTCAGGACGGCGTGCGGCGCGCTGGTGGAGGAGAGGACGATGTCGGCGCGGCTGACGGCGTCCTGGAGGTGGTCGAACGTGACGGCGCAGCCGTTCCATTGGCGGGCCAGGGCCATCGCGGCGTCGTAGCTGCGGTTCGTGACGACGATGTGGCTCGTGCCGTCCTTGCCGAAGGCGCTGGCGGCCAGGACGGCCATCTTGCCGGCGCCGATGACGACGATGACGCGGGGGCTCGCTGGGGTCGAACGGCCTGCCGAGGGATCGGCCGACGGGTGGGCCGAAGCGTCCGTCGACGGAACGATCGGCGCGTCGGTCCGACCGTGCCGCATCTGCGAGAGCGCGCGTCCGGCCAACTCGACGGCGGCCGATGGTACGCTGCCGGCGCGGGCGTTGATGTCGGTGTCGGCGCGCGCGCGGCGGCCGGCGCGCACGGCGTGCTTGAAGAGCGTGGCAAGGATGAGGTCGGCGGAACCGGCGGAGCGGGCCTCGGCGGCGGCGGTGCGGACTTGGCCGAGGATCTGTGCTTCGCCGAGGACCATGCTGTCGAGGCCGGCGGCGACGCGGAGCAGGTGGGCGACCGCGTCGGGGCCGGTGTGAAGGTAGAGATGGGGCTCGATATCGTCGGGGGCAACGTCGGCCGTCGACGCCAAGGCATGAAGCTGCGTGGCGCGCAGCGCGTCGATGTCGTCGCCGGCGGAATAGATCTCCGTCCGGTTGCACGTCGAGAGGACAACGGCCTCGCGTGCCGCCCCCCCATTCGAGGCATCGGTCAAGCGGCGGATGAGATCGTGGCGCGCGGCATGGTCCAGCGCGACGCGTTCGCGCACGCCGAGGGGGGCGGTGTGGTGAGAGAGGCCGAGGCAGACGATGTCCATGCGGTTCCGGGGGATGGGGTCGGCGGGCGGCAGGCCTGGGGGGGAGCGGATTATAGCCAATGGGGGACGACCGGTTGTCGGGCGCTTGGGGGTGGCGGTCCTAACGCGGTCTGAAAAGGACACGGGCGAGAGAAAGACGGCGGCTTCAACCGTTGATCGTTCCTCTACGGTTGGGTGGCGATCCAGGCAGCGGAGGCGGAGAAGAGCGCATCGTCCGGCGCCAGCTCGGCAGCCTCGGCGATGTCGGCCCGGGCGGCGGCGCTGCCGGGGGCGGCGAGCCAGGCGGACCAGCCGCGAAGGAAGTGGATCGGGGCGGCGTCCCATCGAAACGCCGTGGGCGCGCCGGCCAACCTCGGTCCATAGTTCAGCGCGTTGCCTGCGGCAATACCGATCCGTTCGGCGAGCGCCGGCACGCTTCCTTCGGCAGGCGAGCCGACCACGACGGGCGAATCGGGTGCGAACAGGCGCTCGGGGGCGTAGGCGCGGAGGGGGTCGACCGCGCCGGCCCAGTCGCCGAGGAACACGTGGTGCAGCACGGGGAACGGGTTGCCGGATCTGGTCAGCGCCGCACGGGCTTCGAAGTTGGCGTCGACCACGATGCTGTTGTTTCGCAGGATCGCCCAGTGGGCGTTCGGTGCGGTGTCCGACGTGCTGGGCGGCGTTGGTCCTTGGGACTGCAAGGCGCCGTGGGCCCATGCGGCCGCCGCTTCCCAAAATCCACCGGCGACCGCGTCGAGGGCATGGCGCACATCGTCGGCACTGTCGGTGTCCGCAATGGGCTGGAGCACGATGGGCTGCAGTCGATCGCCGTCCCACTTCAGCACGCCGACGCTCGCCTCGCGCACCCCGCATGCGTAGCAGAACACGTAGGCGTCCGACTGGTCGATCACCACCTCGCCGATCCCATCGTCGTCGAGGTCCGCTACGTGCCCGACGCCCGGGAAACTGTTCGAGGCGTGCGCTTCGAGCTTGAGTTGCCCGCCGTCGAACGAGAGGACGGCGAAGCTGCCGCTGTGGGCGCCGATGCCGCCGTCGACGGTCAGCCAGAGACGGGTGGGTTCGATCTGCACTTGGGTGACGCCGCCCTCGCCCATGTAGTCCGGGCCGTAGTACGCGTCGACATCCGGCGTCGCCGCCGCACCGGCCTTGGACACGTCGCCGCCGAGCGCCATGCGGTCGAGAAGGCGCCACGCATCGCCCTCGCGGGACAGGACGGCGACGGTGTGCGGCGTCTCGGCGCCCGGGTCGAAGCTGCGGAGGCCGGTCGTGTAGGCCACCCACAACGGGTCGCCGGACGGGCTTTGCACGCCGAGCGTCGCAACGGCGTCGAACGTCTCGGAGGTGGCGCTGGTGATGCCGATCTCGGCGAGTGTCGGCGGGGCGGCGCCGACGGGGAGGACCGGTCCGGCGGGCAGCGTCGGACGGACGGCCGTTGGCGCGGTCGCGGCGGAGGTGGCTGTCAGCGTCGTCGCCGCCAGGGTGGTGGTGATCGGCGGGTTGGTGACGGCGCCGTCGGGCGTTGGCTGCGACGTCGTCGACGCGGCGGGCGTGCACGCGGCTGGAGCGAGCATGACGGCCGTGACGGCGAGGGCGAGGACCGTGCCGGCGGCATGCGCGGTGCGCTGGCGGAGCCGGGGCAACAGGCAGGACATCGGCAGCACCTTTCGGTGGGGGAAGGAAGCGAACGTCGGGAGAGGCCGGGCTGACCGGACGTGGTTGGATCGAACGTCGGTGATATGCTACCCCGGCCGTTGCGGCGCCGGCGAACGGCGGGCCGCTCAAGAGGGAGACGGGCGATGGGGTACGAGATCCTCGGTGCGTTCCTCATCTGCGGCCTTGCGCTGCTGCCCTTTGCGGCATTCGTCCTCGTGCTCAACCTCCGGCAGCGTGTCCAGCGGCTCGAGCGCGAGGTGATCGAGCTCAAGGGGGCCGCAGGGGACGAGCGAAGAGGCGCGGAGGGTGCGACATCGTTGCCCCCGGCAACAGGCCCGGTCGGCCGTCCCGTGCCCGTACCGGCGCCCCAGCCGCCCCGCACCGCGACCTCGAGCCCGGTGATGCCGAGCCCGGTGACGCCATCGACGCCCGTGTCCGCCCCGGCCGTCGCCGCGGCTGCGGCGCGGGTCCCGACGGCCACCACGGCGTCGCCGCAAGGATCGCCGCCCGCACCGTCCGCGCCCATCGCACCACCGCCCGCCCGGCGCGGCGGCGGGTTCGAGCGGATGCTCGGCACGCGCGGCCTGCTCTGGGTGGGGGCGATCCTGATCGCGCTGGCGGGCGTGTTCTTCTTCAAGTGGGCGATCGACAACGGCTGGTTCGGCGAGACGGCGCGCGTGGTGACGGGCATCGTGTTCGGGCTCGGCGCGCTCGGCGTGGCCGAGCGGATCCGGGGGCGGTCGCGCTCGGTGGCCGGCGGCACGGCGGCGGCCGGCATCGCGGTGCTCTACACGACGTTCCTCGTCGCAACGAATGTCTACGAGCTGTTCCCGCCGGCCATCGGCGGGCTGTGCATGGCGGCGACGACGGCGGCGGCCGTGGCGTTGTCCCTGCGCTACGGGCCGGTGATCGTGATCGTCGGCATGATCGGCGGTTTCCTGACGCCGGCGCTGCTCGACGTGCCCGACCCGAGCCCGCTGCGGCTGTTCGGCTATCTCGCGCTCCTGCAGCTCGGCGTCGTGGTGGTGGCCCGCAAGCGCGATTGGTGGTGGGCCGGACTGGCGGTGTTGGCTGGGGGCGCAGGCTGGTTCGTGCTGTGGCTGCTGAGCGGAACGTACGATCCCGGCGACGGGACGGTCCTCGGGCTCTTCGCGCTGTTCGGCGCCGCCACGTCGATCGCGGCGGCGAGCAAACTCGGGCGCTCGGGCGACGCGTGGAGCGCGCAGCGCGAGGCCGTCGCCGTGGCGGCGGGTTGGGCGGGCGCGATCTACGCCGCCTTCCTGCTGGGTATCAGCCTCGACACCGGCGGCTACCGGTTGACGGACTGGCTGTTCATCGGCTGCCTCGGCGCCGGCTCGCTCGCCCTCGGCCGGTTGCGCGCGGACTGGGATCGGGTGCCTTGGCTGGCGGCGACCGTGACCGCGTTGCTGCTGCTATCGGGCGCTGCTCAGGACGGCGACGTCCCGGCCTGGCTCGTCCTCGCGTTCGGCGCCCTCTTCGCCGTCGGCGGCTACGCCCTCGGCTGGAGCACGGCGCGGGTCGATCGGTGGGCCGGGCTCGTGGCAGTGGTGTTCGTGGGCTACTACATCGTCGCCCGCAACGTCCTGTGGCCCGACGACCTCCTGTATCCCAACGGCATGCCGATCGCCTGGGGCGTCGTCGCGACGGCGCTCGCGGTCGTGCTCGCGCTCGCGGCCGTGCCGATCGGGCAGCGGCGGGCGAGGTTGGGCGGCGGATCGACGGACGGGTCGGCGTCGATCACGCCCGCTGTCCATGACCGCGCCCTGGCCGCTCTCGCGATCGGTGTCATCGCGCTCCTGGCGCTCGGTGTGGCGATCGATCTCGAGGACTGGTGGCTCGCGGCGGGTCTGGCGATCCTCGCGGCCGCGGCGTGCTGGACGGCGATGCGTCTCCGGCTGCCGGCACTGGCGCAGACCGCGTGGCCGTTGGCGGGGCTGGCTACCCTTCGCCTTGTCGTGCCTCCCACCGTGTCCCACTTCCCGATCAGCGCCCGCCCGATCCTGAACGCCGCCTTGCTTGGTTACGGGGTGCCGATCGTCGCGTTCGTTGCGGCGGCGCGCTGGGCCGCGATCCTCCTCGCGGGCCTGCCGACGTCCGTGACGGCGCCGGAAAGCGGCGTGTGGCGGCGTCCGTTTGCCGCCCGCGGCGAAGCGGTTTTGAGCGAAGCGCTGCGCTGGATGGGGCTGGTCCTAACCGTCGTGCTGGCACACGTGCTGATCGGCCACGGCTTCCACGGAGCGGTCGGCCTTTGGGACCCGGGCGAGGGACCGTTGGCCATCGTCGAGTGGACGCTGCACGTGATCGTGCCGCTCGGGCTGGCGCTGGCACTGCGCGCGGCGGCGTCGCGGTGGCCGTGGCGGGCGGTGGTGGCGGGCGGATGGCTGTTGGCTTGGTCGGGTCTGGCGATGACGGTTGGGATCAGCATGTTCCTCGCCAACCCGCTCTTCCGGCCGCTGCCCGTCGGCCCGTGGCCGGTGATGAACTGGCTCGTCCTCGCGTTCGGCGCTCCGGCGGTGCTGTGCGTTGTCCTTGCCCGGGCGTCGAGGTCCGACGGCCCAAGGTCACCGCTGCTGTGGGCGACCGGCGTGCTGATCGGCATCCTCGGGTTCGTGCTGCTGTCGCTCGAGGTGCGCCAGGCATTCCACGGCAACGTGCTCGCCGGCGGTGCCACGACATCGCGCGAGATGTACGCCTACTCGCTGGCCTGGACACTGTACGGCATTGCGCTGCTCGGCCTTGGCGTCCTGCGCAAGCTGCCCGCGGCGCGATACGCATCGTTGGCTGTGATGATCGTCACCGTGTGCAAGGTATTCCTGTTCGACATCTCGGGACTGACCGGGCTGGAGCGCGTGTTCAGCTTCCTCGGGCTCGGGGTGTCGCTGCTCGGTCTGGCGTACGTGTACCAGCGACTGGTGTTCAACGCGGCGCCTGAGGAGGAGGCGTGACGGCGGCAGGCCCTGGCCACCGCATGCCGGCGGTGTGCCGGCTCACACGGCGGCAACGTCATCCGGCGCCAGTGACGGCGCCCCGAACCCTTCGCCGCCGCCCGTCGCCCGCTTGGACAGCCGATACGTGAACGGCATGAGCGCCACCGGTACGAGCTTGAAGTGCTGCTTGGCCCACGGGAGGCCGATGATGGTCACGCCCAGGATCAGCCCGAAGACGATGTGGCTGACGGCGATCTCCCAGCCGGCGACGACGAGCCAGATGATGTCGAAGATCAGCTTGAACGCGCCGTGCTTCGCTTCGTCGCGTTCGACGTGCTTGCCGAACGGCGCCAGCATCGCGCCGCCGATGCGCATCGCCTGCAGGCCGAACGGGATGCCGATGATGGTCAGGCACACGAGCAGCCCGCCCAACATGTAGCCGACGGCGGCGAAGAAGCCGCCGAAGATGAGCCAGATCAGGTTGCCGAGGGTGCTCATGGGATCTCCTTCGCTGGGCTTGTGTCACCGGGTACGTGTCACTGGGTAAGGGTTACTGCGTCTCTTGCACCTTCGCCCGCCGCTTCGTCTCGTCCGCCAGCAGCCGCGCATACGCCCCGCGCCACAGTGCCTCAGTCCGCGTCAGCTTGACGACGTCGACGTCGGCGAACCGCGGCACGAGCGTCGCCAGGACGACCGGCAGCCGGGCCCAGTCGCCGACGCGGATGAGGTTGCCCATGCGATCGGCGGTGCGATCGGCCCAGTCCCAATCGTTGCGGAGCGCGTCGCTCTTCAGGTAGTAGCCGCGCTTGTCCCAGACGTCGGCGCTCTGCGCCACGCCGTCCGTGATCTCGCGCAGCGCCAGGACGATGAGCGAGGCGATGTCCTTGGCCTCGGCATCGAGCTCCGGCTTGGCCATCAGGCGGTTCAGGCACTCGGCGATGGTTCGGCGCAGGCGCGAGCGCTGTGCTCCGGTGGAGTCGGTATTGATCACGCGGCCCATGGGCGGCTCCGAGGCGAAAGATGAACGGATGTTCGGAAGCGGGGCGATGGTAGGATGAGCGGTGCAGGGCGTCAAGCGGGCGCGGACCTGCCCGCTTGGCGATCGTAGTTCCGAACCGCCATCCCCGTCGTCGTCTGCATCCCCAGCCGTGCGTAGAACGGTTGAACGTCCTCGTCGCACAGCAGATCGATCATGTAGTGATCGTCGAGCGCCGCCAGGAGCCGCCGCATCAACTCGGTGCCGATTCCCCGACCCTTGTACGCCGGGAGCACTTCGAGGAGTGGGATGTAGGCGCACAGCACGCCGTCGCTCACGGCGGTGACGAAGCCGACGACGTGGCCGGTGGCGTCGTCGATGGCCACCACGCGGTGGGTGCTGCCGCGGAGCAGCGCGAGGTGCGTCTCGGGCGTGGGCGGGTTGGGTGACCACCCGTCCCAGAACCCGCCGCGCAGGTGATCGGGTGAGAGGTCGTCGACGTGGTCCTGATAGCGCACCGACATGCCTTCGCTCCTTTCGCATGGGCGTTCGCGGCGCAAGTCATCGATCCGGCGCCGAGCCCGATCCGCATCCGGCGCAATTAGAATACCCCTCGATGTCGACCCCCACCCCCATCGGCCTCTTCACGACGTTCACCGGCCCGAGCTCCCGCGACGGCATCCTGGCCATCGTCGACGCCGTGCGCGCCGGCCGGGCGGGCGACGTCGCGATCGCGTTCGTCGCCGTGAACCGTGTCGCCGGCGAGAGCGCGGACACGGACGCATCGGTCGCCGAGTTGGCCGCCCGCTTCCCCGAGGTCGAAATCGTCCGCACCTCCGCCGTCCGCCACGCACCAGCGCAGCGCAAGGCCGCCCGCGCCGCCGAGGCCGCCGGCGACCCCGGCCCGCTCCAGGCGTGGCGCGACGACTACTACGCCGCCCACCGCGACCTGCTGCCGCCGACCGCGCTCGACTTCCTGCTGGGCGACATGTGGATCTGGGGCCCGCGCGCGTGCGCCGAGCGGCGCGGGGTGAACCTGCACCCGGCGCTGCCGTGGGGGCCGCTCGGGAAGATGTGGTTCGATGTGATCTGGGATCTCATCGCGGCAAGGGCCACGGAGTCCGGGGCGATGCTGCACCGCGTGATCGTCGAGGTCGACGAGGGGCCGGTCGTCAGCTACTGCCGGTTCGGGATCGCGACGCCGGAACTCGCCCCGCTCTGGGACGCGCTGCCTGCCGACGACGTCGAGCGCGCCGCGTATATCGCGGCCGAGCGGGCGATGAAGCGGGAGACGGGGGATGCGTTGTTCTGGGCGATTCGGCGCAAGGGCGTTGCGCGGGAGGTGCCGTTGATGCTTGAGACGATGCGGGTGGTTGGGGAGAAGTGGGGGGCGGCGCCGCAAGTTGATCAAGGGGTGGACCTGACGGCGGTTGTTGACGCCGTCGTGGGCGAGGGGTGAAGATGGGATTCCACCGCCACCCGACGTCGATCCCTGCTCGCCCGCACGTGATAGAGCACGTGATAGAGCACGTGATAGAATCGCGCCCCTGAGGGCCGTGCCGCCGGCCCGCTTGTCCCGTTGAGGAGATCCAGGGTCCATGCCAAGCCCCCACCCCGCCCGCGTCCTCGTCGTCGGCTCCGGCGGCCGCGAGCATGCCCTCGCCTGGGCCATCGCCCGCTCGCCCCTCGTGAGCGAGGTGATCGTGGCGCCCGGGAACGGCGGGACGGCGCGCGAGGCCAAGTGCCGCAACGTGCCCGTGCAGGTGTACGACATCGACGGGCTCGTCGCGCTGGCGTCGCAAGCCGGCGTCGACGTGACCGTCATCGGGCCCGAGGACGCGCTGGCGGCCGGGCTGGCGGATGCGCTGCGGGCCGCCGGGCATGCGGTGTTCGGGCCGTCGCGCGAGGCGGCGCAGATCGAGAGCAGCAAGGGCTGGGCGCGGGCGTTTATGGCCCGCTACGGCATCCCGAGCCCGGTGTTCGCCACCGCAGCGAGCGTCGAGGACGCGCTGCGGGCCGTGGCCGAGCTGGGCGGGCCGTGCGTCGTGAAGGCGGACGGGCTGGCGGTGGGCAAGGGGGTTGTGGTGTGCGACGACGCGGCGGCGGCCGAGGCGGCGGTCCGGACGATGATGGAGGACGGCGCCTTCGGTCCGGCCGGTGCGCACGTCGTCGTCGAGGAGCGGATGGAGGGGCCGGAGCTGTCCGTCATGGCGATCTCGGACGGCCACACCTATCGGCTGCTGCCGCCGGCGCAGGATCACAAGCGCGTCGGCGAAGGGGACACCGGGCCGAACACGGGCGGCATGGGCGCGTACGCCCCGGCGCCGATCGCGACAACCGAGCTCATGGCGCGGATCGAGGCCACCATCATCGCCCCCGCGCTGGACGGCCTGCGCGCCGACGGGCACCCGTTCACCGGCTGCCTGTACGCCGGGCTCATGCTGACCGGCGATGCGCCCCACTACGTCCCCAAGGTCGTCGAGTTCAACGCCCGCTTCGGCGACCCCGAGACCCAGGTGCAATTGCCGCTCGTACAGAGCGACGTCGCCCTCCTCTTCGCCCTCGCCGCTGCCGGCCGCCTGGCCGACGCGCCGTTCGAGCTGGCGCCCGGCGCCGCCGCGTGCGTCGTCCTCGCCTGCCCCGGCTACCCCGGCCCCGTGACGACCGGCGCAATGGTGAACGGTCTCGACAGCGCCGACATGCTCGGCGGCGTCAAGGTCTTCCACGCCGGCACGCGCGGCGAGGAAGACGGCACCGACGTCGTTCGCACGTCGGGCGGACGCGCGCTCGGCGTCACCGGCGTCGGCCCGAACGTCGTCGAGTCGCTCCGCACGACGTACGCCGCGATCGGACCGGACGGCGTGCACTTCGACGACATGGTGTTCCGCCACGACATCGGCTGGCGGGCGCTGACCGATGCGATCGGCGACAGCGTGGACGGCGTCGAAGTCGGGGACGGCGTCGATGCCGCCGGGCGACACAGCGGGGACGACACCGACCTGGGCGCGGGCGACGGCGTATGACCCGGCCGCTCATCGCCACGCTCGGCAGCCACTCCGCGCTGCAGATCCTGCGCGGCGCGCACGACGAGGGCTTCGCGTGTGCCGTCGTCGCGCCGGCGGGCAAGGACACGCTCTACCGCCGCTACCCGTTCATCGACGAGGTGATCGCGATCCCGTCCTACGACGCATTCGAAGCGCTCGAGGACGATCTGATCGCCCGCCAGGCGCTCCTCGTCCCGCACGGCAGCTTCGTGGCCTACCTGGGGGAGACGACGAACCAGACGCTCCGCGCCGGCTACTACGGCAGCCGCGCCGTGCT
>Ga0138256_10004444_pt1 | contig 14902 bp, 11 predicted proteins | sample KNB2016incub_MG_FD_105486 | JGI IMG/M metagenome (GOLD analysis project Ga0138256, IMG submission 105486) | Active sludge microbial communities from wastewater in Klosterneuburg, Austria - KNB2014incub_MG | ecosystem: Engineered > WWTP > Activated sludge > Unclassified | place: Austria... | reverse complement strand
TTCCTTGTTATCCCCCCCCGCCCGGTCCCGTCCAAGGAGCCGCCCCGTGTCCTCCCCCCCCGCCGCAAACACCCCCGATCGGCCCGACGGCCGCCGGCGCTACCACCCGACGGATTACGGCGAGCGCCAGTGGCAGGCTCTCGTGGCCTTCGCCGACGGACACGCCGATGCGTTCCAGTGCGCGATCCCCTATCGGATCGTCCGCCTCTCCCTGCCCGACGCCCCGCTCTGGCCGAGCGCCCTCGAGCGCCTCCGCCCGTTCCTCATCGACCGCTTCGCCTCCCTGGTCCGCTGGGGCGAGCTGGACGACACGCCGGCCGAGCTCCTGACGTTCAGCCTGGATCCCGCCGTCCGGCGCTGGATCGACGCCGCCGGGCACCTGGCGCACTGGGCCTGGAACCGCCGCATGCCGGAGGATCCGACGTTCCTCCTGCGCGGCGAACCGCTCGTGGCGTCGGACAGCCGAACCGGACGCGTCGCGGTCTTCGCGAGCGCGGACGAGCATGCCGAGATCACGCGCGAGCGCGGGGTGCGGCTGATCGAACCGCTCGGGGCGGCGTGCGAGCCTTGGCCGACGCCGTAGGCGTCCGCAGGGCGAGGGGCGCGGGTGGGTGCCGGGATCGCGTACCGCAGCGGGCCGACCGTCTCCGCGAACGCTACAATCCGTGTCCCAGCCCCCCGCCCCCACGGACCCGACCATGCGCCGCCCCTTCCTCATCGCCCCAGCCGCCGCACTTGCAGCGCTCCTGGCCGTCGCCGCCGCCCTCGCCGCCGCGCTCGCCGCGCCCCCGCCCGGCACGCGCTCGGCCCCCCGCCCGCCGCGCCCGCTCGGCGCGTACCTGGAGGGCGATGCCCCGTGGGCGGAACTCGGCCCCGGCGCCCTCCCGACGCCCGCCGTCGATCGCGCCGCCGAAGCCCTTGCCGCCGGCGAGCTGCCGGCCCCGGACGGCTATGCGATCGGCTTCGACCATTACGGCACGCCGGCCCAGGTGAACACCTTCCTGCGGCAGCTCGAAGCGGACTATCCCGACCTCGTCGAGGTCTACCAGATCGGGTCGTCGTGGCAGGGGCGCGAGATCCTGGCGGCGCGTGTGGCCAACGAGCGACTCGGGCAGCCGGTCGACGATCGGCCGGCGATGTACACGGACGGACAGCACCACGCGCGCGAGCTCGTCAGCGCCGCCGTGCCGCTCCACACGCTCTGGCAGCTCGTCGCGGCCTACGGCACGGATCCCGTCCTCACCTACCTGGTCGACACGCGGGCGGCGTACTTCGTGCCGAGCGTGAACGTGGACGGCAACGAGCTCGCGCTCGTGGACAACCAGACCTGGCGGAAGACCGCCAACCCGACGTGCTGCGACGACGACGGCGACGGGCGCACGGACGAGGACGCGCCCCTCGGCTTCGGCCTTGGCGCGTACGGCGTCGACCGCTGGCTGTTCGAGGCAGAGTGGGCGGACGCCCACCCGGACAACCCGTTCGTCGAGGACTGGCAGCGCCACCTGGCCGGCGCGCCGGAGATGGGCGTCGGCCGGTTCAGCGGCGCGTTCGGCGGCCCGTCCCGAGCGCTGCCCTTCGGCGACGCGGACGGGGACGGGAGCATCGAGGAAGATCCCGTGGGCGGAACGGACCCGAACCGGAACTACGACGTCCTGTGGGATCGCGGTGAAGCGAGCGTCGACGCCGAGGTCTACCGCGGACCGAGCGTCTGGTCCGAGCCCGAGACGCGCGCCGTGCGGGACTTCGTCACGGGCATCGATCACTTGGCCGTGGCCGTGTCCTATCACTCCGGAACGGACCTCCTCCTCCATCCGTGGGGCTACTCCGCCACCGCGCCGCTGCCGGACGCCGGCACGTACGAGCTGCTCGGGGCCAAGGGCAGCGAGCTGACGGAGACCAACGGCTACGACGGCTCGCCGCATGTCTGGACGGCACGCGGCCTGTACGGCGCGTACGGCAGCACGATGGACTGGTTCTACAAGGTCCGCGGCGCCTACACCTTCGCGCCGGAGACGTACGGCAGCGGCGACACGCTCTTCGTTCGCCGCCTGGGCGCCACCGGCGCGTTCACCGTGGCATCGAGCCTGGCGGTGGCGTTCAACCCGCCGCCCGACCGCATCCTGCCGGCTGTCGACCGCTGGACGCGCTTCGCGAACTATCTGCTGGCCGCGACGCCGAACATCGAGCTGAATGCCGCCGCCGTCGAGGGCGAGGGCAATGGCCGGACGTTCGTGTTCACGCTCGGCAACGACGGCGTGCTGCCGGCAGCGGTGGGCACCGTCATCCACGACGCCCAGACGATGGAGCTCCTCGTCGCCGCGACCGAGCAAGTGCGCCTGTCGGCCTCGCAGCATACGACCCGCATCCCGATGGCGCTCCTGCGCCGTGCGGCAACGAACGGCATCGTGATCCAGGCGGACGCCTGGATGCCCATCGGTACGGCACCGCACATGGTCGAGACGGCCCGCTGGACGCTGCGCATCGACGATGCCGACCGGATACACGTCGTCGACGGCGCCATCGTCCCCTTCCGCGACCTCGGTGCCGCGTTCGGCGGCTGGTGGGCCGACGAGCGCTTCCACGGCCGCGACTACACCTGCCGCCGCGGCGAGCGCAACTGCCCGCCGCCGCTGCCCTTCACGCCACCGCCATCGCCCACCGCCGGCCCGACGCAGACCGCCGCCCCGCCATCGACCCCGGCCTGGCCGACGCCGCTGCCCCGGCCGACACGCACGCCGTGGTCGATGGACGCGCCGCCGTGGTGGCCGGTGGAGACCTATACGCCGACGTCCACCGCGACGGCGCGGCCGACGGCAACGGCAACGGCGACGGTCGCGCCTTCGGCGACGGTGAAATGGACGGGCACGGCGTTCCTGCCGATCGCGCGGTTCGATCCGTAGCGGGTTGGCCGGCGGGAGCGAACCATCGCCCATCGGTCGTTCAAGAGCGGACGGCAGCGGCGCGCTAGCGCGCCTCCACCCACCGCTCCACATCCAACGCCCCGCCCATTCCCCCGGCGGCTCGCGCGAGCGCGCTCAGGAAGATCGTCTTGTACCGGTAGTACGTCCAGCCGCTGCCGCGGCCCTGGTTGTCCTCGATGTAGACGTACCAGCAGTACCGCTCGTCCATCTTGAATCCCTGCGGCGGCGAGCTGATGTTGATCGTCCCACGGTGGCCGAGCGACGGGGTGCGGTGGCTGCCCGACGGGAAGCGCTCGCTCAGGTCATTGCACGTCTTGTAGAGCGTCCAGCGGTAGTTCTCCGTCGGCACCTCGGAGCGCGTCTCCCAGCGGTAATCGTGCGGCAGGCTGTAGTGAACATCGTTCTCCGGGAACTTGAGCTCGAGATCGCGCAGCTCGACCGTGCCGAGATCGACGTCCTTGCCCTCGGCCATCTGGTCGGGCGTGATGTTGCGGGAATACCACCTGCCGAGCGCCTCGGTGTCGTAGAGGACGATCGTGTCGTCGTTCGTCCACCAGACTTGGTAGACCTGATCCTCCTCGAGCGCCGGCGGCGCTTCGAACGCGAACGCCCCGTCCTCGACCGTGACCGCGTTCGCCACCTTCGTCCACTGCCCGACGCCGCCGGTGCGCACCTTCAATTCGATCTGCGGGAAGCTGTCGGCGCCGTAGCCGGGCGACAGCGGAACGCCCTCCTTGACGTAGCGGCCGTGGATCGTGCCCGTCGCCGGCTTGATCGGCGTCGGCGGGGGGATCTCCGTCGGGACGACCGTCGGCTCGTCCGTGGCGGGCACCTCGGTGGGCGTCGCGGAGGTGGGCGTCGCGGCGACGACCGGCGGTCGGGTGGCCGTCGGCTCGGGCGGAGCCACGACGGCGGCCGGCAGCTCGACGCGGTCGACGCTGCGCCAGACGGACGGCATGAACACGTGCGCGTCGAACGCGCCGGTCTGGGCGATTGACGCGGCACCGGCCGAATCGACCCGTTGCCAGCGGCTGAAGCCGGTGACGCCGAACGGCCGGAACGCCTGGAAGACGCTCTCGAACCACAGCATCCACTGGTCGTGGCTCTGGCCCCAACTGCCGCGGGGGCCGTCCACGTGGACGTACCAGAAGTACTTGTGCTCGATGCCGATGCCGGCCCGGCGGATGAAGTCCGGGTAGTTCGCCATCGTGTACGCGCCGTTCCGGCCGACGGACGGCGACTTGAACGACTTGTCCGTGTCGCGGTGGTGCAGTCCGTCGCCGAAGCAGTCGCAGATCGCCCAGCGATACGTGCCGATCTCGTTCTTGCGCGGGTCCCAGGTGAACGTCCAGGGCAGGCCCGAGTAGCCCGTGCCGTTGCTCGGCCCGGTCAGCTCGATCGGCTCGAGCTGGAAGTCCTCGATCGTGATCTCGGCGCCCGGCGTGTAGCGCTGCGGCGTGATCGCCTCGGAATACCACGCGCCCAGCCACTCCCGCAGGCCGAACAGGTCGCCGTACGTCTCGTTGCGCCAATGGACCACGTACGTTTCGTCGTCGGCCAGCGCCGCCGGGTTCTGGAACTTGTAGTGGCCGTCCTCGTCCAGGACGGGGGTCCGGCCGACGCGCTCGCACGGCTTGCGGCCTTCCTTGCACTTCAAAAGGAACAGTCCCGGCCCGAAACCGTCGCCCATGCCCGCCGGCGCCGGGTCCTTTCCGAGGAGGATCCGGCCGCCGATGAAGCCGTCGCCGGCCGGCGTCGGCGTGACGGACGGGATGGCCGTGAACGTCGGCGGCGCCGTCGCCGGCTCCTCGCTCGTCGGCGTGGCGCTCGGCGGGCGCGTCGGCATCACCTCGCGCGGCGCGACGAGCTCGGCGCGCGCGACGCCGCGCCAGACGAACGGCAGATGGATCTTGGCCTCGTCCTGGGCGTGGACGCGGCGGCGATCGCCTGTCGAGGTCGACTCGACGACGACGGCGTAGCCGACGGAAGCGGCAACACCGGTGAGGCCGGCGAGCGCCAGGAGCATCGCGAGGCGCGGGCACGGCGGGCGTGGTTCGGATCGGCGCATGGTTCCCCCCTCTTGTCGAACGGCAGCGTAGCATACGGCGGTGGGGGGGACAAGGACTTTCGATCGTTGGCCGCCCACCGCCTCCGCGCGGCCCGCGCCTACCCGCCCCGCCGCCCCACGACCCAACCCGTTCCCACCCCCCACCCCACCGTCTCCCCCACCCGCCCCGCCGCCACCGACCGATACCGCGCCACCTCATCCGCCGTCAGATGCGCATCCAGCACCCGCCGATACGCCCCTCCCGCGTCCTCGAACCACCGCGCGATCAGCGTCGGCGTCACGGGCAGGTGCGATGCGGCGATCGTCGTCTCGACGGCGATGTCGATGTCGCCGACGACGCGGCTCGCCCCCGCCGCCCCCGCGACACCGCCCTCGTCCACGCCCCGCCACGCCGCCGCCAACGCCTCCGCCCCACCATGCCGCGCCGCCAGCTCCGCGACGAGGTCGGCCTCGGCGGCAGCGATCCGCTCGCGCAGCGCGGCGTCCAAGCGCGGGTCGTCGGGTGCGACGAGGGACGAGGGGAGGGTCGAGGCGGTCGGCGCAGGCTCGGCGAGGGCGATGCGGCCGCCGGCGGCGAGGAGGGCGGCGAGGGCGGCGGCAGCGGCGGGCCATCGGTCGGGCGGGAGGGCGGCGAAGGCGTCGCGGCCGACGATCGCGTCGAATTCGAGCGGGCCGTCGGCATTCGCGCGCACGGCTGCTGCGACGGCGTCGAGCGGGGCGACGATGACGGTCGGGGCGAGGACGCCGGCGCCGAGGCGCGCGGCCATCGTCAGGATCGCCTCGGCCTCGGCATCGTCGGCAGCGACGGTCCAGACACCGCCCTCCGGGCAGCGGCGAAGCGCCTCCCACGTGAGCAGGCCGGTGCCGGCGCGCAGGTCGAGGACGCGGTCGTGACGTCGGAGCGCGGCGGTGTCGATCAGGCGGTCGCGCACGGCCGCCAGGCGTTCGCCGGCGCCGCTCGTCGCGCGGTCCAGCCAGCGGGCGCGGTCGCTCTCGCCGCCGGACAGCGGACCGGACCACGAGAGGGTCTGGCGGATCGCCGCCTCGCCGTCGATCATCGCCGCCAGCTGGGCTTCGCGGCGCCGGCCGACATCGTCCTTGAGCGTGGCCTCGTGGCCGTGATCCGTCGGCTGGTAGAAGACGCGGCCCTGCAGGCCCGTCGGCAGGTACTGCTGCGCCACCCAGCCGTCGCGCCAGCTGTGGGGGTAGAGGTAGCCCTTGCCGTCGCCGAAGGCGGCCGCGTCGCGGTTGCCGTCGCGCAGATGGGGCGGGACGTCCTCGGCCCGCTCCTTCTCGACGACGGCCAGCGCGTCGAAGAAGCCGAGCGCCGTGTTGCTCTTGGCGGCGGTGGCGACGGTCAGCGTGGCCAGCGCCAGGTGAAAGCGGCCCTCCGGCAGGCCGACCCACTCGAAGGCCTGGGCGCAGGCGGCGACGGTGCTGACGCTGGTGGGGTCGGCCATTCCGATGTCCTCGCCGCAGAGGATGAACAACCGCCGGAAGATGAAGCGCGGATCCTCGCCGGCGTACACCATGCGGGCCAGCCAGTAGAGCGCCGCGTCCGGGTCGCTGCCGCGGCAGGCTTTGATGAACGCGCTTACGTGATCGTAGTGCGCATCGCCCTCCTTGTCGTACAGCACGGCCCGCCGCTGGATGGACTCCTCGGCCACGGGCAGGTCGACATGGATCCGGCCGTCCGCGTCGGGCGGCGTCGTCTCGACGGCGAGCTCGAGGGCGTTCAGCAGGCCGCGGGCATCGCCGTTGGCCACCTTCACGAGGTGGTCGAGCGCATCCGCGTCCAGGTCGACGTCCAACGCGCCGTAGCCGTCGGCCGCGTCGGACAGCGCGTGGCGGGCGACGGCGCGCAGATCGTCGTCGGTGAGCGACTCGAGGCGGAAGATCCGCGACCGGCTGACGAGCGCCTTGTTCACCTCGAAGAACGGGTTCTCGGTCGTCGCTCCGATCAGCGTGATCAGCCCGTTCTCGACATGCGGCAGCAGCGCATCCTGTTGCGCCTTGTTGAAGCGATGGACCTCGTCGACGAACAGGATCGTCCGCTGCGGGAAGAGCCCCTGGCGCCGCTTCTCGGCCTCGGCCACCGCGCTGCGGATGTCCGCCACGCCCGCCAGGACGGCGTTCAAGGCGATGAAGTGCGCGCTCGTCGTCCGCGCGATGATCCGCGCGAGCGTCGTCTTGCCGGTGCCGGGCGGGCCCCAGAAGATCACGCTGGAGAGCTGGTCCGCCTGAATCGCCCGCCGCAACAGCCGCCCGGGGCCGACGATCGCCGCTTGGCCGGCGAACGCGTCGAGCGTGCGCGGTCGCATCCGGTCGGCGAGGGGGGCGCGGGGCTGTGAGGGCGTCATGGCCGACGGCCCCGCGGCAAGACGCGGGTCAACGCACCGCCGCCGTCACGGGTCGTGCGCCACGTCGAGGACGACGCGCACCGGTCTGTCGATCACCGTCACGCGGTAGCCGGCCGGCCGCGCCAGGCGGACGGCGAAGCGCAGCTCGGCGTCGTCCGCCACCCGCTGCTGCCGGATGCTGTCGACGATCGGGCTCTGCGGCGACTGCGCGTCCAACGTCTCGGGCTTGGCGAACGCCGAGACGTCGAACAGCGCCACATCGATGACCGCCGTGCCCTCGACATCCCGCCGGAGAAGCGTCGTCCAGCGCGGCGAACCGGCGGCCTCGTCCATCGCCCAGACGATCCGCGTGTAGCCGGGATGCTCGCCGGTCCGGACATCGTCCAGGTGAAAGATCGAGCCGATCGCACCGCCTTCGAGCCGCTTGCCGATGAGGATGGCGGCGTTCGGGAACGCCGCGGTGGGCGTTGACGAGGCGCCGGGCGGCACCGTGCGCGTCGAAACGATCGGCAGCAGCGGCGTGGGCGTGGGCAGCGGTGTCGCGCTGTCCGCCGGATCGGGCGCGGCGACGGTGCCGGCAGCCGCACCGCCGACGTCCGGCGGTGTGGCCGACGAGGGCGTCGGCGCGATCGGGGGCGCGGTCGGGCGCGCGCGGCAGCCGGCCAGGACGGACGACAGGACGATCACCGTCCACAGCGCGGCCACGCCGGCGGCGCGGTTCATCGAACGATGCGTGGTCGCCATCCCGTCACCTCCGCCGGACCGGACACCGGCCCTACCAGTTGAACGCTTCCCAGCCCCAGAAGCCGGTCAGCTGGACGATCGTCAGCGGCCACAGGATGGACAAGCGCATCGCCTCGCCCCAGAAGGCCGGGTTCGCGGCGTCCTCGAGCGAGTACTGATGGATGCCGTTGCCCGTGACGTAGAGCGTCAGCGTGATCGCGCCGCCGACGAGCAGGTAGAGCACGAAGCCGCTGACGAACGCGGTGTACGCGTCCTGGTGGCCGAGGATGCCCATCGAGAACAGCATGAAGCCGAGGGCGAAGAGGCCGATGAAGCCGTACACCCATACGTCCTCCGGCGCGCTGATGCCGGTGCGCGCGGGACTGATGTAGAAGAGGATGCCGAAGCTGGCGAAGATCAACAGGAGCCCGACAATCGCTCGACTTTGATAGCTCACCGTCACCCCTCCGAATCGGTTGCCGGCGCGCCGTGCGCCGCCGCGCTCACGAAGTGATCGCCGCCGTTGCGACGACCGCCATCCGTCCCCCTCGGCCTCGCACCTTGGCGCCCAGCCATGCCGCCGCCTCTTCGGCGCGCGCGCCATGGGGCACGACGACCCAGCCGCACCCCGTACCGGGCCGGACGAACGCGCCGGCACCACCGGCCAGCGACCGGAGGTCGGCGACCCAATCGAGGAGCGCCGTCAGGTCGTCCGCCGGCAGCTCGACGAGGAAACGCAGCGCGTCGCCCGCATCACCCCCGCTCTCGTGCCCGCCGTCGAGGACCCCCGCGCGCAGCCGCCCGCCGGCCGACGGCACCCCGCCCGCCAGCTCGATCGCCTGCCACGCCTGCCGATACCCGAGCGCCACTTCCTCGACCGCGCCGGCGAGCACGACGAGCAACGTGCGTGCCGCCCCCGAGGACGATCCGGCGAGCCATCGCTCGGCCGTCGCGTCCGCGGCGAAGACGGCGACGACGGCCGGCGGGCGGGCGGAGGCGAGGCGCGCCAGAGCGCGGTCGAGGTCGGACGTCGCACGGAACGCGCCGCGGACGGTGCGGTGGGCGGCGGGCGCAGGCACCGGTGTCCGGTGGGGGGCGTTGGGCACGGGGGGAGGATAGCATAGGGGGGTGACGCGTTGGACGGGAGAGGGCCGCACCCGGTTGCCCCCCGCCCCTGCACCACCTATCATCCCCCCGCCACCCACGCCCCATCGTTACAGGGGCGTCGACCGATGAACCCAACCCCATCCCCCGCCCAGGCGCCGCCGTCCCCCGGCCGCGCCGACGACGTGGCGCACATCGTGGCCCTCGTCGCCGTCGACGGCCTCGGGCCGCGGCGCTTGCGCGACGTCATCGCCCGCTTCGGCAGCGCCGCGGCTGCCTGGCGAGCCGACGCGGCCGACTTGGCACCGGTCGTGACGGCGCCGGTGGCCGACCGGCTCGTGTCGCTCCGCGCGCGGCGGTCGCCGGAGGCGATCATGGCGGCCGTCCATGCCTGCGGCGCGCACGTCCTGCCGCTGGCCGACCCGCGCTATCCGCCGCTCCTCGCGCAGACCGCGACGCCGCCGTTCGTCCTCTTCGTGCGCGGCGACATCGCCCCCCTGGCCGGTCCGGCCGTGGCCGTCGTCGGGACGCGCGCCGCCACGGCGTACGGACGGGATGCGACGTGGCGGATCGTCGCGCCGCTCGCGCGGCAGGGCATCGTCATCGTCTCCGGTCTGGCGCTCGGCATCGACGCGGCGGCGCACGACGCGGCGCTCGAGGCGGGCGGCGCCACGGTGGCCGTCGTCGCGGGCGGCATCGACGGCGTCTACCCGCCGCAGCACGTCGACCTGCATGCCCGGATCATCGCCGGCGGCGGGTGCGTCGTCAGCGAGTGCGCACCCGGCGTCGCGCCGGTGGCCGGGCGGTTCCCGGCGCGGAATCGGATCATCGCCGGGCTGTCGCTGGCGTGCGTCGTCGTCGAGGCCGGCATGCGCAGCGGGGCGTTGATCACGGCGTCGTGCGCGCTCGAGGAAGGGCGCGACGTGCTGGCCGTCCCCGGGCCGATCACCAGCGACCGGTCGCACGGCACGCACGGGCTCCTCCGCGCCGGCGCCGCGCCGGCCACGTCGGCGGAGGACGTCCTGGCCGTCCTCGACCTCGACCGCCGCGCGGCCGACTCCGACGCGCGGCGGCAGCTGCCGGACGATCCGGCCGAGGCGGCGCTGGTCGCCGCGCTGTCGGACCGCCCGTCGGCCGCCGACGAGCTGGCGCGGTGCACCGGGCTCGACGCGGCGACGGTCGGCGGCGCGCTGGCGCTGCTGGAGCTGAAGGGCCTGGCGCGACAGGCCGGCGGGCGCTGGACGGCGGTGCAGCGGTAGAATGGAGCGCGCGACGGCACCCGAGCGTCGCACCGCCCCGCGCGAAGGATGCGTCATGCCCCCATCGACCCAACCCGCCGATCAACGCGCCGATCAATCCGCCGATCAGCGCGCCGATCAACGCGCCGATCAACGCACCGATCAACGCGCCGACCCACCCGGCGACGAACCGCTCTGGGCCGTCATCGTCGCCGGCGGCAGCGGTACGCGGCTCTGGCCGTACTCCCGCCGGCTGCGCCCGAAGCAGCTGCTGCCGCTCCTGGGCGAGCGCTCCATGCTGCAGACGACGGTCGAACGGCTGGCCGGGCGGGTGCCGCCGAGCCGCGTCGTCGTCGTGACGAACGCCGAGTATGCGGCGGACGTCCGCCGCCAACTGCCCGACGTGCCGCCGGAACACGTCGTCGGCGAGCCGGCAGCGCTCGGCAATGCCGCGGCCGTCGCGCTCGGCGTGGGCGTCGTGACGGCGCACGCCCCCCGCGGGACGGTGGCGGTGCTGACCGCCGACCACGACATCGCGCCCGTCGACGCGTTTCTCGACGCGTTGGACCGCGCCGTGGCCGCGGCGGCCGGCGGCTACCTCGTGACGTTCGGGATCCGACCGACGGAGCCGAACACGGGTTACGGTTATGTCGAGATCGGTCCATTGCTCGCCCGCCGTGCATCGCCCGGCACCGACCCCGACGCCGACCCCGGCGCCGACCCCGGCGAGCGGGATCGTCGGGCCGACCCGGCAGACGCGACGGCCGCGCGGCACGTCGTCCGCTTCGTCGAGAAGCCGGACCGGGCGACGGCCGAGGGCTATCTGGCTGCCGGAACCCACCTGTGGAACAGCGGCATGTTCGTCTGGACCGTGCCGACGATCACAGCCGCCTACCGCACCCACCTGCCGCGCCTGGCCGCCGTGATCGACGCCGTCGCCGACGTCGTGCGCAGCGGCGGCGCGCTCGCGGCGGCGCTGCCGGCGCTGTGGGCGCGCGTCGAGGACCGCACGACGATCGACTACGGGATCCTCGAGCCGAGCGCGAACGTGGCCTGCGTGCCGGCCGACTTCGCGTGGCGGGACATCGGCGCGTGGCCGCAGCTGGCCGAGGCGCTGCTGGCGGATGCGGACGCCGCCGACGCCGCCGGTGCCGACCGCAACGCGGTGCGCGGCCGGCACGTCGGCATCGACACCCGCGACAGCCTGATCTTTGCGCCGGACGGCATGCGCGTGGCGACGATCGGCCTCGAGGACATGGTCGTCGTCGTGCTGGACGACGTCGTGCTCGTCTGCCCGAAGGGTCGGGCGCAGGATGTGAAGCGGTTGGCCGAGGCGGCGGTCGCGGCCGGATGGAACGAAATCGTATGATGTGCTGTCCGTAGACCCGGGGGGGGAACCATGACGCGTGCCGCACAGTTCGTCGCCGCCGCCGTCGCCGTCGCGTTCGGCATCGGCGCCTGGCGCGTGTTGGACTCCGCGGGCAGCGCGTTGCCGCCCGATCGCGTGCCGATCGTCGTCGAAGACGATCTCATCCAGGTCGGCGGCTCGCTGGGCGACTTCGATGTGGCCGGCGACCGGATGATCCTCGTCCTCGGCAAGCGCGTCCTCGTCGGCCGGCTTGGCGCAGCGGGCGATTGGGCGACCGTCGGCGCGTCGCCGCCGGCGGACGACGGGGTCATCGACGTCGACGTCCTCGACGGGCGCTGGGCTGTCGCGCTGCGCGGCGCGAACATCTGCACCGTCGACTTGGCGGCCGACGGCCCGGTGACGTGGGACGGCTGCCAGCCCCTTGCCCTGCCGGCGGTGCACATGATGGGCGACGGCGCCTGGTCCGTCGTCGAGCTCCAGGACGGCGGCGTCACCGTGTTCGAGAACGTGAACGGCGCGCTGCGCCGGCATGACCCGGTCTTTCATCCCGCCGTCGCGTTCAGCGGCTTCGCGCTCGTCGGCCGCCACGTCGTCATCCTCGGGCCGGGCGGCGAGCTGTGCGCCTACGCACTGCCGGACGGCGCGCCGCTGAACTGCGCAACGCGCACCGGCGTGAACGGGCTGTACGCCGTCGGCGACCGCGTGGCCGCCTACACCGCCACCGCGATCCAGTTCGACCGCCCGGACGCGCTGGCCGACGCGCCGGCATCGACGCTGCCGCTGGCGGCGCCGCCGACGACGCTGAGCGGCGGGCACGGCGTGCTCGGGCTGCAGACAGACGGAGAACTGGCGATCGTGACGCCGGGCGGTGCGGCGCCGGTGCGGACGACGCACAGCATCGAGGGCCGGCTCGGCGGCGTCGCCGTCGCGGGCCACCGGACGTGCTGGTCGCGTGCGCTCGGGCGCGGGGACCGGGCGTACGGCGGGATCCGGTGCGTGGACGGCGCGTCGGGCAGGGTGCTCCTCAGCCTCGTCACGCCCGGCATCGTGGAGCACGCGCTCCAGGTGGACGGCCGGCTCGCGCTCGTCGACGCCACGGTCGGCGTCGGCTTGGTCGATCTCGACAGCTCGACGATCACGCTTCTCTCCCCCGGCGGCGTCCTCCGCACCGCGCACGGCCTCGATGTCTCGGACGACGAGGTGGCGGTGGCCTTGGGCGACGACGGGATCGCGCTCATGAAGCGGCCGCTGCGCGACCTGAGCGAGAAGCGCATGCTCTGGCGGAACGACGAGCCGTGGCAGGCCGTCAGCGTGGCGATGGACGGCCCCCGCGTCATCGCGGCCGATTCCTCGGGCTCGATCTTCGTCGCCGACCGGGCGACGGGCGCATCCACGCAGCTGTTCGAGGTCGGCGGCTTCCCGCTGGAGATCACGCCGTCCACGGCCGGCGTCTTCGTCAGCAATCGGGACAACGGCCTGTCCCTCATGACGCGCACCCCAACCGGGGACTACACGTGCTGCACGACCGTCCTGACCGGCGTCGTGACCGACGTGGCCCTCGAGAACGGCCGGATGGCGATCGCGCGCGGCCCGGAAGGCGTGACGCTCGCCTCGTTGGAGGACGCGGCAGCCGGCCGGATCGACGGTCCGGTGATCCCGACGGCCGGGACGGCGCTCGGCGTGGCCTGGCTCGGCGACCGGGTCGTCGTCGCCGAGGCCAACGGCTACGTCGAGGTGTTCGACGCGCCGCCGGGCGGCGCGGTGGCGCGGCGCGGCCTGCGCTGGGTGGGCGGCGTGCCGGAGCGGGTCTGGCCGAACGGCGCCGGCCTCGTCGTCGCCTCCGAGTTCGGCGGTGTCACCGTCGTGCCGGACGTGACGGCGCTGGCGCTCGATCCGAACGCGCGCCCGCCCGACGTCGATGCCGGGATCGCGATGTACGAGCCGCTCGACCTGGCGGCGGCCATCGGCCGCGGCGATGTCATCGCCATCGACGTCCGGCGGCCGGAGGAGTTCGCGCAGGAGCACATCCCGGGCGCGCGCTCCGTGCCGCTGTCCGACGTGCCGCGCTTCGTGGCCGAGACCGACCTCGGCGCGACGACCGTGGTGCCGTATTGCATGAAGGACTTCCGCGGCTACGCTGCGATCAGCCTGCTCCAGACGAGCGGCGCGCCGCGGATCGGCGCGATCGACGGTTTCGGGCTGGCGGCGTGGAAGGCCGCCAAGCTGCCGCTGGCCGGCACGACGGGCGGGATGGACGATGCGGCAGCGCTCGAAGCGCTGCAGAAGGAGATCGACGGGCGATGAACGACTGGACGTCGGTTGCGCCCGGCGGCGTCGGCGCGCCCGGGCAGTGGCTCTACCTCTCGACGATGGTCACCGGGCTCGCGCTCATCCTGCTCATCGGTCTGCAGATCGTCCTCGCCGCGACGGCCCGACTCCCGCGGGCGGCGTGGCTCATCCGCCGGCTGTCGACCTCCCGCCACGCCGCGGCCGCCGCGCGGGCGGTCGAGGCGCGCGATGCGCACCGGCTGCTCGGCCGGCTGATCGTCGCGCTCGTCCTCGTCCATCCGCTCCTCTACCTGTCCGCCGTGACGGTTCGGATCGGCCACTGGGCGCCCGACAAGCTCTGGCACGCGTTCACGGACCGCTCGTACTACGGCAACTCGCTCGTCCTGGGCCTGGCCGGCGTCGCCGTCGTCGTCGCCCTCGGCACGGCCGCGATGCGGCTGCGGGTGCCGCCGAGCTGGCACGGCTTCGTGCGTGTCGGCGTGCTCTTGGGCGGCTGGCACGCGCTGCGGATCGGGTCGCACGTGCGGGACGGGGTGGGGGGGGCGCTGCTGTGGGTGGGGATGGCGCTCATCGCGCTGGATGGCGGGGTGCGGTTGGGGGTGGGGGTGCGGCGGTGGTGGCGGCGGCGGGCCGAAGTGGCGGCGGCGGCCACGGGGGCGGCCACGGGGGCGGCCACGGGGGGCCGCCCCTACTGCTACAATCCCGCGCGATGGCCCCAACCCCCGCACCGCCGTTGATCGAAGCCCCAGCGCCCGGCGCGCCCCCCGCGGACGCGCCGACGGCACGCCCGCTGCCCAGGCCGCTCGCCGCAGCGCTCGACGCCTATCTGC
>Ga0138256_10004443_pt1 | contig 14904 bp, 12 predicted proteins | sample KNB2016incub_MG_FD_105486 | JGI IMG/M metagenome (GOLD analysis project Ga0138256, IMG submission 105486) | Active sludge microbial communities from wastewater in Klosterneuburg, Austria - KNB2014incub_MG | ecosystem: Engineered > WWTP > Activated sludge > Unclassified | place: Austria... | reverse complement strand
GTGGTCCATAGTCGTCGTTCGCTCCGCGAACGAAACGGACCTCGCGCCAATACTCGCGTTTCGTTCGCGGAGCGAACGACGACTCTACCGAAACCACCTTACAATGGAAACGAGGTCATATGAACGAATTTAGTCATGCGTGCGATGGATCACGTTCTACTGGAGACTTTCGTCTGGTCCAGATCACATGCCAACTTCATCAGATTTTCCAATGTGGTCCATAGTCGTCGTTCGCTCCGCGAACGAAACGGACCTCGCGCCAATACTCGCGTTTCGTTCGCGGAGCGAACGACGACTCTACCGAAACCACCTTACAACGGAAACGAGGTCATTTACGAATTTAGTCATGCGTGCGACGGATCACGTTCTGCTGGAGACTTTCGTCTGGTCGAGATCACATGCCAACTTCATCAGATTTTCCAATGTGGTCCATAGTCGTCGTTCGCTCCGCGAACGAAACGCACCGCGCGCCAATACTCACGTTTCGTTCGCGGAGCAAACGACGACTCTACCGAAACCAGCCTTACGCAAGGACGTCGGTCAAAACCCTGCCTTCATCGGTCGGGCCGATGAGTCGATTGTCGAGACCCTGGAAGAGGTAGCTGAAACGGAATGGGTCCAGTCCCATCGCGTGCAGAATCGTCGCCTGAATGTCGCGGACTGTGACGGGATTTTCGACCGGGTAGTAGCCAAACTCATCCGTCTTTCCATAGGCCAGTCCGCCTTTGATACCGCCGCCCGCCATCCACATCGTGAAGGCGTACGGATGGTGGTCGCGACCGATATACCCCTTCTTCAGTTCGCTCCGGACATTGTTCTGCATCATCGGCGTGCGACCAAATTCACCGCCCCAGACGATCAGGGTTTCGTCGAGCAAACCGCGCTGATCCAGATCTTTGATCAGGGCAGCGACAGGTTTGTCCAACTGCTGGCACTTGATCGGGAGCGTTTCATCGATACTCTCGCCCAATGATGATCCGTGATGATCCCAACCCCAGTCATACAACTGGACAAAACGCACACCGGATTCAATCAGCCGCCGCGCCAGCAGGCAGTTGTTCGGAAAGGTGGGATCGTCGCCCTTGTAGAGGACTCGCGGATCGTCCGCGCTTTCCGCCGGTGATACAAATCCCGGCTGAGCCCCATACATCTCCAGAATGTGTTTCGGCTCCTTTGAGATGTCCATGACTTCCGGCACTGACGTCTGCATCCGGTATGCCAGTTCGTACTGCGAAATTCGAGTCTGTGTTTCGGCATCGCCGTTGCGTTGGAATTCGGCGGCGTTCATTTCGGCCAGCGTGTCCAGCATCCGCCGCCGCAGACTGCGATCCATGCCTTCCGGGTCGGTGAGATACAGGACCGGATCGCCCGTCGTGCGGCACTGGACTCCCTGATAGACCGACGGCAGAAATCCAGATCCCCACAGCGACTTGCCTGCATCCGGGGTTTTTCCGCCGGACAACAGCACAACAAATCCTGGCAGATTCTCGTTGACGCTGCCCAGACCATAGTTGATCCACGCACCCAATGACGGATTTCCCAGTCGCGGAGTCCCGGTGTGAATGAACAACTGTGAAGGAGCATGATTGAACTGATCGGTCTGTACCGTACGAATCACGCACGCCTTGTCACTGACCGACGCGAAGTGAGGCAGCAATTCACTGATCCACTGACCGCTTTCGCCGTACTGCCGAAAAGAAAACTGCCCCGCCAGAATTTTCGGCACTCCTTTGATAAAGGCAAAACGCTTGCCCTCAAGGAACGACGCCGGACAGTCCTGCATGTGGAGTTTGTCCAGATCCGGCTTATGCTCAAACAACTCCAGTTGCGACGGCGACCCCGCCATGTGCAGATAGATTACCCGCGTCGCAGTCGGAGCGATCATGGGCGTCTGAAGTTGGGGCGTCGTTGCTTTCTCTGCCGTACTCTTCGCCGCACCTTCTTTGGCCAGCAAAGCCTGAATCGCCATTGAGCCGATCCCAAGGCCAGCGGTGTGCAACAGATGGCGACGGGTTTGACTGCAGAGTCGTGTGATGTCCGGTGTCATGGTTGTTCCTTAATGTCGTCGTTCGCTCCGCGAACGAAACGGTCCGCGCACCAGCACTCGCGTTTCGTTCGCGGAGCGAACGACGACTATGTTTCATACTTTCGATAAAGAAATGAACCCTCCGAAAGCCTTGCTTTCTTCGGGTTCGTCGCGATGTAATTCACAAGATATCGGTACTGTTCTTCACTTCGGACAAGATGATCAAAGGGTTCCTCCTGCCAGAAGTGCCCTTTTTGCGAAAGCTCTCGATTGATCTGAACGGCCGTGAAATGCAACCACGAATCAAATGTCTCTCGCATGGATTTTGGATTCTGAAACGCCGCCAGCAGATGAACGTGATTGGGCATGATGATAAAGTCGCCCATGCGGTATCTGTCACCATCAAAATACAGAAGTGAGTCGGCAACGATCTTTGCAAGGTCAGGCCGTTTCAGAACACACTTGCCATGACACGTATCAAGGAAATCCTCGCGACAACGATTGAAGGTCTGATTGAATTCCCCTCTTTCCTTTTCTGCCAATGACGGCAAAATCTCTGACCAGTGACCGTCGATGTAACCGCGTCGCAGCATCCAATCTGTTTTTTCCCGTTCCCAACGATCCAGAACTTCTACGGGGATCGAATCCGCTGTGCGAAACGTGACAAATACAATTGCCCCGGCCTGTCCCCAATGTGGTCGCACATGTTCTTCGAAAAGTATCTCCTGCTTTGGATCAAACAATTCGCCAAGCATGATGGGCTTCCAAAGTCGTCGTTCGCTCCGCGAACGAAACGGTCCGCGCACCAGCACTCGCGTTTCGTTCGCGGAGCGAACGACGACTAATTCTTTGTCAAAAACTCATCCAAATTCAATATCGTATTCGCGACAACAATCCAACTCGCAAATTCCGCAGCAGTGACACCCTCCGGCAGCGTCGCACGAGTTGCCTTGATCAGTGATTTTGCGCTCTCTGAATTCAATTCAAGCGATGCCACCGCGTCCTGCCGCAGGCGAAGCAGCGAACCCAATTCATCGTCACTCACAGGCCTGATGAGCGCAAGTCGCAATCCGCGAGTTGCCTTTGCGGTGTCGTCTCCTTTCACTTCTGTCATCCGCATGGCCAGCGCGCCAGCGGCTTCCAGATAGACAGGATCGTTGAGTGTCACCAATGCCTGCAATGGCGTGTTCGTGCGGATGCGGCGGATTTGGCAGACTTCACCACTACCACCGTCAAATGTTGTCATTGATGGATACGGCGTTGTGCGTTTGAGATAGGTGTAAAGGGCGCGGCGGAAGCGATCTTCGCCCTCGGCATTGACCCATTTCTGGCCGTTGTACGTCGAACGCCACAATCCATCCGGCTGCGGCGGCATGACGGGCGGACCGCCAATTTTTGATGACAACAGGCCGGACACCGCCAACGCCTGGTCTCGCACGGTCTCCGCAGGCAGACGATATCTTGATCCTCGTGACAACAGACGGTTCTGCGGATCCAGTTGCCTCAACGCATCGGTAACATCGGACCTCTGCCGATACGTGCGACTCATCAGAATTGTCTTCACAAACTTCTTCAGAGACCAGCCGTTGTCACGATACTCCGCCGCCAGCCAGTCCAGCAATTCCGGATGACTGGGTGCAGCACCCAATGCTCCAAAGTCTTCTTCCGTTTCGACGATTCCAATTCCGAAAATGCGAGCCCAGATGCGATTCACCCAAACTCGCGGTGTGAGTGTGTTGTCAGGACTCATCAGCCACTTCGCCAGGCCGAGTCGATCCAGAGCGGCATCATTCGGCAGCGAATGAAATGCGGCTGGAAGACTGGCAGTCACTTCGTCACCGGGATCCAGGAAATTGCCGCGACGATGAATGCGCGTCGCTCGCAACTTGTCGGCATTCACGGCCCGCATCACAGGAACTTTGGAGACCCGCGAGTTGACTTTTTGCAGTTCAGCGCTGGCGGCCGCAAGTTCATCAGTCAGCCGCCGTTGTTCAGGAGTCGCCTGCGGAAGTTCGACCTTCGCTGCCGCTGTGTCAGTCTTTGATATCTGAGATTTCAAATCTGCAATTTTTGCGTTCACTTGCGTTCGTTCGGCTTCGGCCTCGGGCGGCAGCACTTCGAATGTCGGAGAATCATCTGAGCGATCCGTGTCCTGAGTCTGATTCAGAATGGCATACAAACCGTAATATTCTGCCTGCGAAATCGGATCATACTTGTGCGTGTGGCACTTCGCGCAACCGGCCGTCAGTCCCATCCAAACCTGCATCGTTGTATCAACGCGATCCTTTACCGCGATGGTACGGAATTCTTCGTCGTCTGTGCCGCCTTCGTCGTTGCTCATCGTGTTCCGATGAAAGGCCGTGGCGACCAGTTGATCATTCGTGGGTTTCGGCAACAAATCTCCGGCCAGTTGTTCGACCGTCATTTGATCCAGCGGCATATCGTTGTTGATGGCCCTGATCAGCCAATCGCGATACGGCCACATGGTGCGCCCCAGATCTTTTTCGTAGCCCTTGGTATCGGCGTAGCGCGCCAGATCCATCCACATCCGGGCCCAGTGTTCGCCAAATTGAGGACTGGCGAGCAGGTCATCGATCATTTTTTCGTAGGCAGCGTCACTGGGATTCGCAGCAAATGTATCGGCGGCTTCAGGAGTTGGTGGCAAACCGATGACATCCAGCCAGATTCGCCGTGCAAGTTGATGCGGTTCTGCGGATGGACGAATTGCCAGACCATGGCTTACCAGTGTGTTGGCATTCAACGTGTCGATCGGGGAGTTGTCAGGCGGGCCGTTTCGTTCGCGGAGCGAACGACGACTATTTTGCGAAACAGGAATTTGCGGTCGTTCAACGGGTTCAAACGACCAGTGACGTCCCCACTTTGCGCCTTCTGCGACCCATTTCTGTAATGTGACAATCTGTTCCGGCTTCAGTTCCCGATGCGCGTCCGGTGGCGGCATGACAACATCTGGATCAGTGCTTGTGATGCGTTGAATGAGCGTACTGTCGTCCGGCTTGCCAAGGACAATTGGAACGCCGCTGTCGTGTTCGGCCTTTGCATCCTCTTCCAGATCAAATCGCAGATTCGCTTTTCGCTGACTGGCATCCGGTCCATGGCAGGCGTAGCAGGTTGTGGAAAGAATCGGGAGAATATCGCGGCCAAAGCGAATGGGTTCGTCGCCAAGGAGGTGTGTGCCTCCAAAATGTGCAGTGATAAGTATGGCGATGATCGTTCGACAATTCATAAATATGTTTCTCCATAGTCGTCGTTCGCTCCGCGAACGAAACGAAAGTACGGCAGCGCGGACCGTTTCGTTCGCGGAGCGAACGACGACTATTTTGGCCCTGATAGTTTAAACGTCAATTCATCACCAAAAGATCGTTTACGTACTCGGCGGGAACACATCAGCCTTGTTGTCAAACGGCAGGTCGTCATCAAAACGTGGTGAAGACAGCTTGGACTCTCCGTTGTTGGAGTGTCCTCCATTGATCGGATCCGGAGTCGGCTTCAAGTAATCCGAGGGGTTTGCCGCCCCAACCTGCACCCCCAGAATGGACAGTTGCAATTCCAACTTCTCGCTGATCATCGTTGCCTGATCGCTTTTGATCACGGCATTTGTAATGGTCAATTTTCCTTCGCTGGCGGAAATGGAGTCGCCGGTTACAATGAAACTGTCGATGGTCAGGACGGCTTTGCCCTTACACGCAAAGCTGTATGTCAGTTCGCCCTTCTCAGAAGACACGGCCTCCACATTGACATCATCGCATGTGAGGATGACAGATTTCTGTGAAGGTTTGTCGATCATATGAGAGATCTTGCGCACCGCTGAAGGCGTCTTGTCAGTTGGCGAAACAAGAGGGGCATTGAATGGAATGGCATATCCAGTCACCTCCGTCTGATGGCTCATCGAAGTCACCAGCACGACTCGCAACTTCGGAATCCACGTTGTGCCTTCAGCAGCAGGTGAATCATGGATCACAACTGGTTCTGCAGGCTTTGAGACTGGTCCGGAATCACCGAACGCCGGAGCCGCATTCAATGCCGCAGGATCGATCGGATTGATCGCGGGCGAAGCGATGGGCAAACTTGGCGATTCCTGGGCAGCAGCCGTCACGCCATGCCAAGTCAACACGCTGACCACCCAAATACCGAAAGTCCATTCTTGCACGTTCATTGGAATCCTCCCTGAATCGATGTCTGAGAAACGCCATATCCCGGGATTGTATTCTACTCGTCCTTGAAACAGGAGCATGGAGAGATGTTAAAAAGCATCTTCGGAACAGGCTGATCGCTCGCACTGCATTCTGACGCTGAATGGACCGCCGCCGCTGCAGCAGCTCAGCGTGGGGCTTGTGCAGCGTAGCGACGAACGGTGTGAACACAGGACGCTCTACCTCGTTCGCGAAGTGACACAAACTGGAGCGTGAGGTTCTGGAGGCTCAACGGGCCATTGAAAAAAGGGCGGCATTTTCATGTCCGCCCTTTCCTGAAGTCACTCCGACGCATTCTTAGAGAACAGCATGCAGGCGTGTCCGCAAAACTTAGATCAAATCCTTCAGCTTCTTCAACGCACGGACCTTAACGACTTTCTTTGCCGGTCGGGCTGCGATCTGGATTTCTTCGCCAGTTGCAGGATTTCGGCCAGTACGTTCCTTTGTCGCTGGTCGCTCATGGACGTAGATTTTGAGCAAGCCAGGCAGGTTGAAGACACCTGGCCCCCGGCTGATATTCTCAGCGATCAGTGCCTCAAGGGCGTCAATAACGCCACTAACTTCCTTGCGGCTGTGTCCTGTGGATTCTGCCAATGCATTCAGAATATCCGTCTTTGACAACGGCTTTTCGGCTTTCTTTGCCATGTGATCAACTCTCCTTCGCCTGAAAAATTGTTTGGAATGGACCTAAGTTCTATCGGGGTTGCCCCGAAGATCGAAAACCCCGTGTTTTTTGCAGGCCGAAGTAGAGTTCTGAAAACATGGAGTGTCAACACGTCCAGATTCGAAATTCTCTTATTTCCTTTAGTTTTCAGGCATTTGCAGCCTCGATTGTCGGTTTCGGCACGAAAAAGCCCCTTCCACACAGTCTTTCCACCGTCACAACGTGGTAAGATGCGTAAAACTCCGCCTCGCTGGCGTATTGGCTCCTGCGGTTCGCAGCGGAGCATTAAATACGGTCACCGAGCTCTATCGCAGCGTCTTCCGGTGCTGTGTCTACTCCCTACTCAATTTCGCAGTACTGCCGATGTCACTTCGAGTCATTTCCGGTCAATATCGTCGTCGCATTCTCAAGACGCCATCCGACGATTCAACAAGGCCGTACACCGATCGCGTTCGCCAAATCGTGTTCGACCGCCTGCACGACTACCTCCCAGACGCACGAGTCGCAGATGTTTTTTCCGGTGTTGGCACCATGGGGATCGAGTCGCTCAGTCGAGGAGCCTACTCTTGCGTGTTCTTCGAAGCAGACCACGATATCCATGAGATGCTGGTCAACAATGTTAAGACCATCGCACCGGAGGCACGCACAATCTGTTGGCGAACCGACGTTCGCCGCACGTCGTTCCGACCACACGGCGGCGAGGACTTCATGCCGTACACGCTGATCTTCTTCGATCCGCCGTATAAGCACGCTGACGAAATCGACCCCGGAAAACCACTGGCCGCAAGTCTGAAACGTCTGGCCCGCGATACAATCTCAACGCCGGACGCGATCCTCATCCTGCGAACGCCCGAGCATACCGAAGCGCCTCAGTTACCATGGTGGCACGTCCATGACTGTTGGGAACTGTCGTCCATGATGGTCTGGATTATGGTCAAGCGGCCCATCGTTGACGAAGATGCTGTTGATGAAGATGCTGTTGATGAAGATGCTGTTGATGAAGATGCTGCGGGTGCAGGACATTGAAATGTGGTCAGTGGACCGGGAGGCGTCGGTTGCCGTCGCTGAGGGCGGCGGCTTTGAGAGCGAGGATGTGGTCGGCTCCGTCGCGATCGTTCCGGAATCTCCCCGTTTCTTTCACTCGGTAAGCACCCATGCATCAAGTTAAATGGCATAATCGCAGGATTCACAATCAGGGGAGTGACGTCCCCAGTCGCCGCAAACCCGGCGAGCGGCGCGGCGTAAGCCCTCCGAGTCAAATGCGTGCAACTCGGTGGGCTCACACCCACCGCTCGCCAAGCTATGCCCCAAGACTTACGCATGGGGGCTTAGCTGACTACTCCGGTCAGTGATTCCACCAGAGTGCTGGTCACGGGGGAGCCCACTCACGCAGATCATTGACTCGCCCCTGTCAGCAGGTCAGCCAATGGTTCCATCGGAAATCAAACTCTCGAACTGCTGTCGCAAGTCTTCTGGAATCCGAGTGACACGCTGGGCGGTGTAGTCGAACACGACAATCACGGAAACGCCTTCCGCAATAATTTTGCCCTGTGCACAGCTCACAATTCGGTGGCTGATGTCGGCGCTCGAACGTCCGATTCGAGAGACTTTTGCGCCAACAACAACGGTGTCCGGAAATCGCAACTGATGTTTGTAGTCGCATTTCATTGACGCGAGAATCGGACCCAGCCCGGAGCCGTCCATCGTCACTGACGAGTGGCAGGCGTTGAGCAGATCAACCCGGGAAGTTTCGAACCACCGGAAGTAGACCACGTTATTGACATGGCCGAACGCATCCTGATCGCCCCATTGGACAGGCAATATGGTCAACGTCCGAAAGCCATCCAGTTTCTCACGTCCTTCGGGCGACAGATCTTTGAAATTCGTCATCGCAGCATTGCACTCGTTTCAACGGAGGCCACTTGCCGCTCACTGGAAACCCATTCCAGACAGGCATGGCCAGCAGACATATGGTCGGCAATCTCGTGCATGCAGATTCCTGCAACCAGTAGAATGATCAGATCTCCATCGCGAACCGGCTGACAGCCGTTTTCGAAAAGCACCTGAGGCAGGCGAGACATGATCGTGGGAACGGCGGCCGAGATCGTGTTGCCAAAATTATGGAGATTGTTCAGGAACTCGAACTCCGGAAATTCTATCCTTGCTGCGGCGATCAGCGCCTTGAGCAGTTTACCACTGGGCTGATGCGGAATGACAATCACGCGCTGGCCCAGTTGGCAATCGATGGAACTGACCGCCGAACGCAGGTTATTGAGCATTAGTTCGATGCCATTCACAAAAACCGTTTCGGCATTCATGCGCATCACAGTGCGATTCTCGGGTTCGCCGCGAAATGAAAAGACCTTGCATGTCTCTTTGCGGAACAGCGGATCCGGATTCATGCGAAGTGCCGGAGGAACCATAAAATCGCCAGCTCGAACCACAGACAGGGGCAATCCGCCGTTGCGACTCAAGACGCAGCCAGTGGCACCTGCTGACACAATGCCGCAAAACAACCGGTCTGAGCCATCGTGCCACGTTTCGGGCGTCTCTACATTCAACAGTGCAATGCGTTTTGTGGTGCTGCGATCCGTGAGCAGCATTGTGCCTTCAAGCAGCAACTTGAGAAAGCCGCTGCAACCAAAGTTGAATGGAAGCACCGTCTTCGGCGGGAGGGAGTAGTGGTCTTCCAGCGCGACGGCAAGCTGTTCGGCTGCCTGGTCATGTATGCCGGAATGACACAGCAGGACGACCGGAAACTCAGCGGGAGAAAATTCCGAAACGCTGCACAATCGATCAAAAACCGCAGTCGCCAGATCAACTGACGTCACGCCGTGTTTCAGGATCCGACGATGTGCAATCCCTGTCGATTTCTGTACCGCGTCAACACTTGAAAAGCCTGTTTTTTGTCCCAAAGAGGACAGACGCACAACCGTGTGATTATCGATCTGGTCAAACAGATCGGCGCGGTCAAACACATCCACGAAACAGGACAGCCCGGGGATTCCCCCAAAATCGACTGCAGTTTCTTCCATGAGCATCTCCGATGCCGCTTCTGACGGCGAACGGCTTATGATTAGCCGCAATTTTCGTTGGTACAGGAAAAAGAACTGTCGGACCACTTACGCCTGGATCTCGTAGCCCTTGCGTTGTTCGCGTGACTGCCATTTTGCCGCTTCTGCATCGCCCACAATTTGCTCCGTATCGGGATCCCAGTTGAGCGTGCGATCGAGGCGAATGGAAATGTTAGCGAGATGGCAAACTGTCATGGCACGGTGATGACTGTGTACGTCACTGATGGGCTGTGCTCGATCGACAACGCACTCGAAGAAATTCTTCATGTGATTGCCCGGTTGCTTGCCCTTGTACAGTGTTTTAAGTGTTTCTTCCTTCAGCGGATTATCCTTCAGGCTGTCTACAGCCGCGCCAGTGAACTTGCCGCGATTCACAAAGATGCGACCATCGGTCCCTTCCAGCATCAGGCCGTTGTCAAATCCCAGTTCTTTGGCATCGTTGCGGATATGCAGCACCGCGCCATTCTTGAAAGTCGCAGTGACGTGAAACTCGGTCGCGGCGTTGTATTGTGTGTCATCCGTCGGCATGCCATTGACAAACGGAACAGGATGCTTCGCCATCACAGGTTCAACTTTGACGGGCCCGGTGTTTTCGAGATTGAATGCCCACGCGGCGATATCCACATGGTGCGCGCCCCAGTCAGTCATTTTTCCGCCTGAGTATTCATACCACCAGCGGAACTCATAGTGACAGCGAGACTTTCCATACCTGCCGTCTGTGTCCTTGAAGCGAAAATCCGTCATTGGAGCCTGCCCCAGCCACATGTCCCAGTTCAGTCCTGCTGGCACATCGACCACATCGATTGGACCGCTGGTAGGCGCTCCGCCGATCGCAACGGTCACCGTTCGGAGTTCCCCTATGCGGCCTTCACGAACAAGTGCGACCGCGTGCAGAAAACGCAAGTCCATTTCGCTGCGCTGCTGAGTTCCCACCTGGAAAACTCGACCGGTTTCGTCCAGCACCTTGCGAACGAGCTTACCTTCGTCGATCGTCAGCGTCAGCGGCTTTTCGCAGTAGACGTCTTTGCCAGCCTTCATGGCTTCAATGGCGATTCTTGCGTGCCAGTGATCGGGCGTCACAATCGTAACGACTTCAATATCGGGACGATCAAGCAGCTTTCGATAATCTTCGTACATGTCAACCGTGCGCTCCGCGCCAGGCTTGCTCTGCATTTCCAGAGCCTTCGCCTTTCCCTTTTCGACATGGGCGACATCGACATCGCAGACTGCGGCACAGTCAGCGAATCGCATGGCGGCTGGCCCAACCGCGTTCCAGCGATCACCCGTTCCAATACAACCCAAAATCGGTCGGTCATTGGGACTACGAAATGGTGAAGCGAATGAGGACGGCGCAAACCAGTAGGGTGCCGAAGCGGCGGCCAACCCAGCGAGAGTAGTCTGTTTCAGAAATCCGCGACGTGATTTGGATGTCATCAAAAATGCCCCCGATTTTCGGATAATTACACACAGTCAAAATTTGCCGAACGGATACTGGTCGCGGCAGTTTCTGCTATCGGCAGCTTACCGAGACTTGAATGCGACTTCCAAACCTGCAATTGAATTCATTCCTGGTTCCATCAGATTTCAGCGAACGATCCCTACAAATCCTCAGGTCCAGGCCAAGATTGACCTGGAAGATTATCAGCTAAAGACGTAGCGAACATCAACTTTACAAACGAAAAACGGCTTCAACCACTTTCGCAGTTGAAGCCGTTCGTAATGAAATGCTCGCAAAAAGAACTGGAGAACAGATTGATCATCTCCGTATAGACCACGCGAGCATGGTCCAGATCCCCGGACCAGGATATAAAACGCTTCGGGCAGCGCGAACTGGCCGAAGCGAAACAATGCAGTGACTGGCGATCGCTGTTCATCAAGAAGTTTAAGAAGCAACCAGTACACTCAATGAATGAGCAAGCTGAAAAGCAAAGAGCGTGCCATATCATCGACTGCACCAGCCAGAACCATCCAAAAGCGCCTGAACAGCAGTGTCCATAAATTCAGTAGGCTCCGATGATAGCCTAAAAACGACCTCTGCCAAGATCGTTTGAAGAATTTTTGCTGAATTCTGAAATAGAACTGGACTGATGCGACTGGGGGCAGGAAAGCGTTGCATTTCACTGCGGTATTGATGGAATCCAGTGTTTGAAAATGCCCGAACCGGGTTCTGCTCTCAACAAAGCTCGTTCTATTGAGTAAACTCCACGTTCAACAGTTGATGGTTGCTGTCAACTGACGGAAATGGTTGGCAGTCGCTGGTGATCTATTTGTAAATCGAGCATGGAAGCCAATGAAAATACGCTCTCGGTCACTCAATCTTGTCGTCTCATACGTCGCGACATTCTGCCTGCGGGTGCTGTTTCTCACCGTCCGCGTACGCCATTTCAAAGTGGTGGAGGATGGCACGCCCTACGCGCGTCCCAAAGGCCAACATCGCTACACTTTCAGTATGTGGCATGATCAGATCGTACTTGCGGTGTTTTCCCTCCGAACGTGGAATCTGGCAGGACTAATCAGTCGGCATCGTGACGGCGGTTACCTTGCTGATTCAGTGCAGATCGCCGGAATTCAGCCGGTGCGCGGCAGCACCAACCGTGGCGGAGCGGAAGCAGTGAGCGAAATTCTCAGTCGCCCGGATCTGCATCTGGCGATGACCCCCGATGGGCCGCGCGGGCCGCGGAGAAAGATGAAAGAGGGCATCGTCTACATTTCATCACGTTCCGGACGACCGATTGTTCCGACCGCCCTCATCTGCAATCGCTACTGGACAGTTCCGGGAGATTGGTCCGATATGGTCATTCCAAAACCGTTCTCACAAGTCATTCTTATCTCGGGAACCCCGATGGTCTTGCCACTGGATCTGCCTCGTGAAAACATGGCAGCGTGGGCCGATTTCCTGACGGTCGAAATGGAACGTCTGGAAGGAATTGCACTTCGAATCGCCATAGGTGAGACTGCGGCCATTGCGGAAATCGATCGATCCCGTGATTCAACATATCAACCGCAGACACCACCTGACCATTCGATCACCAAAGCCGCCTGAGACGAGATTGTGAGCCATTAACGTGAATTCTCAGCAGGGGCATTTTGAATTCGCCGAAACGCCGGAATGGCAAAACGCCGCCAAAGATGACATTCTGGTCGCGGATGTGGTCTTCAATCTTCCTCTCGAACGGCCATACACCTACGCGATTCCGGATGCGATTCGCGATCGGGTCAAAGCCGGACAGCGCGTCAAAGCACCGCTCGGCCGCGGCAATCGAAGCGTTGTTGGCTACTGCGTGGCGGTACGAGTCGCCGAGCAATCGCAACGAGTTCTGAAGCCGATCTCCGAGTTGCTGGATACCGAACCGCTGCTCGACGAGCGGATGCTCGAACTGACGCACTGGATCGCCGAGCGCTATTTGTGCGGCTGGGGGCAAGTGCTGGACAGTGTCATTCCGGCGGGAGTGCGTCGCAAGAGTGGAACGCGCGAAGTGCAGAGCTTTCTGCTCACGCCCGGGACCGAAGAAAAGCGAACAACAACTCGACTCAGCAAACAACAAAAAACGGTGATCGAAATCCTGCTGAAATCAAATGCTCCCGTCGCCGCGACTGACTTGTGCGAGCGGGCCGGATGCGGGCCGGGGCCGCTCACCAGTCTGCGAAAGAAAGGGCTCATCACCGCACTGCGAATTCGCTCGGATGTGACCGGCGATGAGCTGGCGACACTTGAGCAACAGACAGACCTGGTCCTTAACGAACTGCAACAACTGGCGCTCGACAAGATTCTCAAGCCCATCCGAGCCAGCGAATACGAAACACTCCTGTTGCATGGCGCTACGGGCAGTGGCAAGACCGAAGTCTACATTCGCGCGATTCGTGAAGTCGTCAGTTACGGTCGTCAGGCGATTGTACTGGTGCCGGAGATCAGCCTGACGCCACAAACGATTCGGCGTTTTCGCAGTCGATTCAATTCGGTGGCCGTATTGCACAGCCATATGACCGATTCGGAACGACACTGGCAATGGCAGCAGATTGCCAGTGGCGGTGTTGAAGTCGTCGTGGGAGCCCGCAGCGCCGTGTTTGCTCCGACACCAAATCTGGGACTGATCGTGATTGACGAAGAGCACGAACCGTCATTCAAGCAGGACAGCACGCCCCGATACCACGCTCGCGAAGTTGCGAGGAAACGGTGTCTGGACGAAAAAGTGCCACTCATTCTGGGATCAGCAACGCCGACGCTTGAGTCCTGGCTCCGCGCGACACGGAAACTGGACACGCTGGTGTCCATGCCCAATCGCGTGGCCGAACGCCCGCTGCCACCGGTCGTGATTGTGGATACACGTAATGATCCCCGAATTTCGCGTGGCTCTTCGATCGGTCGCGCTATGTTTCAGGCAATCACGCGGGCTCTGAATGAAAAAGGGCAAGTGATTCTCTTTCTGAACCTGCGCGGCTACTCGCCATCCGTCTGGTGTCGAACTTGTGGCGCTGGCATTAAGTGTCCCAATTGTGACATCACTCTCACGTGGCATCGCGATCGTCAGGCGGCCGTGTGCCACAGTTGCGACTACGAAACTCCGCCGCCGCAAGTGTGCCCAACCTGCGAAAGTCCGGCCGTTCGCTATCTGGGCACCGGGACTCAGAAGCTGGATGAAGAAGTTCAGAATACATTCCCCAATGCCCGCGTCCTGCGAATGGACAGCGATTCCATGAAGAAACGCGGCAGCCACGACGAAGCGCTGGACAAGTTCCGGCATGGCGAAGTCGAAATCCTGCTGGGTACGCAGATGATCGCCAAGGGACTGGACTTCCCCAATGTCACACTGGTAGGCGTCGTCGATGCCGACACGATGCTGCGTCAGCCAGACATGCGGGCGGCGGAACGAACATTTCAACTTATCGCCCAGGTCGCGGGCCGCACGGGCCGTGGCGAACGTGGCGGGC
>Ga0138256_10004441_pt1 | contig 14905 bp, 9 predicted proteins | sample KNB2016incub_MG_FD_105486 | JGI IMG/M metagenome (GOLD analysis project Ga0138256, IMG submission 105486) | Active sludge microbial communities from wastewater in Klosterneuburg, Austria - KNB2014incub_MG | ecosystem: Engineered > WWTP > Activated sludge > Unclassified | place: Austria... | reverse complement strand
GGATCTAACCTGACCACTCTTAGCTCCGTTTTGGTCGACCGTCCCAGATTTTTAGTAAAATTGATAGGTGCTTGTAGTCCTTTGGGATCTACTTCCCAGATATCATATCGATCATAAATATATACTTTTTGATCGTCCGCTTTCCAACCACAGATACCATATGCCCTGGGGTCATCCGGTGAATCATTTTCTTCATCGGCGAGGGAGGTCTTGATCAGTTTAGTAATAGGATAGGATTTGTCAGCAGTATTATCATGCACGAAATAGGTCCTGGTTTTATTTTCGTACCATAAGATGAATTTGCCTCCGGGGCTGATAGATACATTGCCATCGAGGTCATCTCTGATCAATTGCTTGGAGCCACTGAGCAGATCGATCAGGTATATATCTTCTTTGGTATCGCCCTCCCATTGCAAAGCCACTCGCTGACCTTTGTCTGTACGACCTAAAGCGAAACGGCCGTTTTCTTCATCAGACAGGACCATATTTTCCAGGTCTTCATCACTGACTTGTACCATGGTGTGATCACCTTCGATGAGCGCCAGGTAGTTTTTTTTCAGATCGCGATCCAAATTGGTCAATTGCATCGGTTGGAGATAGTCATCATTGTAGTGCCACACATCTACTTTGGCCTGTTCAAATTCAGGTACTGAAGTATCTTTTGCAGCCGGGATCTCAGCTGTACCGAATAAGAGTCTTTGTCCATTTTTACTAAACCGCACATTGCTGTTTTCGCTGACCTGCCAGCCGGGAGGAAGGCCCGGGCCTCCCGGAGCGACCTTAATGGTGGCACTATCCATGCCGGGACGATGATAACGGAGATGATGTTTTTTGATCTGCGCTGTGCTACTATCAAGTGTAGCCACAAATGCCAGTTGATCACCTTGTTCATCAAAAGCATATTTGGTGGCGCCAATCGATCCCCTGGCCAGCGTATCCACTTGTACATTTTGTAGATTCATTCGAGCTACGATCGCAACCAGATGGCTACTGTCTTTGCGGGACCCGGAAGTCTCGAACGCCAGGCTGTTTCCTGATTTGCTCAGTTTGTATTCGGTGACATAAGGTATGGTGATCGATTTGTTTTCATCAAGATATAGAATAGTCAGTGGGCTGCCTTCTTTTCCATTGGCTTCTGGTTTTTTGGATTTGCTGGTGTCAATAGCTGTTTTTTCAGATAGATAGACTACCAGGTTTCTGTCCTTTTCAGCGACTGCAAAAGATTTGACATTGGCAGTGGTAGTATCAGTTTGATGGACAAGATCGAAGATCAATAGAGCATCCTTAGGCATATCCTCTGGTTTTTTCTTGGCTATTTTAGCTTGCCGTATTTCCTCGTAACCTGGTTTTATTTTGACGATCACATGCGTCGAGCCGGGAGTAAATGCAGCAGCCGTTCCCCTTGCACACGAATCCAGTCTATTGGTCAAAAGGTTTTTTATATACAGCATACCATCTCCTTGCTGGGGATCGACTGTATAGGCCAAATAATGGCCATCAGGACTCAACCAATGATTGCTTATTTTTTGCCAACTGTCATATACCGTGTGATCGAGTGGTGGTTTTGATTGACCATGAAGGCTAAAAGATGCTAACAAAAAAAGGTAAACAACGGCACGAAAGATATAGCGCATAAAATTATACGGTTAATGTAGCATGAAGTTATGCATTTAGTCAGAATGATGGTCCACTCCAAAGAGATGGGTTTGATGTTAAAAAATTTGTCTGGTTTGTAAGTGGTTGACAGATTTTTCCAGGATCATTTCCTTAAAATTGAATTCCAAATTACGTAAGGCTACAAAATAAATTCGCCTACATCACTTTTTTCAGACTAGCCAGATATTCTACCAGGTCCACTAATTCTTGTTCCGACATATTTTGATAAAGATTGGGTGTCATCAGCGACTGTCTGATGGCAATCCTTTCTTTGATTTCTTTTTTATCAATAGATTCTTGCTGGCCACCTACAGATTTCAAGACAATGGCTTCATTGGTTTCGCTGATTTTGATGCCCACATAGATGCCACCATTGGTAGTGATGATCTGTTCTCCTTCATAACCAAAATTGATGGCTTTGCTGGGTTCCAGGATAGAGGTAAGAATGCCGTCTTTGCCATATTTGGAACCTATCTCGTCTAGCCCCGGACCAAAAGCCACCCCTTCATTATGTACCTGGTGGCAAGTAGAACAAGTTTTCTGGAATACTGCTTTGCCATTTTCTACATTGCCGGATTGAGCAATGATATTAGCAGTATTGTACACAGGAAGATCTACTTGACTTTGAGCCAGATATTCTTTTGCTTTTTCTTTTATCGGCTTTCTCCAGGCATTAGCAGGACCTTCTACTGCAAAGGGAATATATTCTTTAGGGATCATCCCCTGAGTCAATAACTTAATCACATATTCTTCACCGCCCCCGCTTTTTCCCAGCTGACGATAAGCTTCCTGATGAATAACCATTGATTCATTTTTATTTAAAGCTATTTCGTGCAAAAACTTTAAAGATTGCTCTGTGCCGATGGGACCTACAGCTTGAATGATGCGCTTTTTAGTGACGGTATCAGCGGGGAAATATAGTTTTTCAATGTGGCTGAATCCCTGGCTTTTGATGATCGCCTTGCATGCCCTTACCCTCAATGAATTGTCATCTCCTGTTACCAATTGACTCAAGCGGGTCCCTTGGTTGCCCGGATTGAATCTATCTACCAAATCCAGATAATTTGATCCTTGAGATTTATCCAACCATTGATTCAGAATTTGCATCGTTCTTTTGTCTTTGTTGACAAAAACCGGGTCGAGTGATTTGACGATGAGCTCAGCGATGGTGGTGTCTTTGGTTTTGGTCAATATGTCTATCAGTGTTTTGTTTTTATCCGGCGAAGTCACAAACTCCATGGTTCGCAGAAATTTCATTTTTTCATTTAAGGGTTGTTCCTGACTGCTGACGATGGATGCCATAAAAGGCAATGAAAAAGAAGCTCTTGATCTCCATAGGATATCTTTAGTGGTCACCTGGGAGAGTGGATCAGGATGTCGCTTCAGCCATTGAGGTATGATCGACTGCCAATGTTGGTCACCTGCTATACCCAACGCCTCCAGGTACCAGCGATCCGTAGCGCTATACTTATCTGCAAGTTGGAGCCAGTAAGGCACCATGGTTTTTTCATCCAGGTTGGCGAGCGATATAGCACATTCTCTCCATACAGCGCTCGAAAGATTTTGTGTCAATAATTGATCCAGCGAATTGATCAGATATGGAGCTCCTTGTTGTCTTGCCATTCTGAGACCCGCGATTTTGATTTGTTCGTTTTGGTCATTAAAAGCGGTATCGATATAGGAGCCATTTTCAGCAGAGAGAATCCACAATGCCCTAGCCTTGAGTATAGGATCAGTATGGTGTGCCAAAGCTTTCAACGACTCACCGGCTACGATTTTACGTAAGGATAATTGGGCCTGACTTCTGATGCTTAGGTTAGGACTGGCCAAAGCTTTTACGGATGCTTCTACATTGGAAAAATCGATATCATCAAATTTATATTTTTGTCCTTTCGGTGCAATGCGGTAGATCCGGCCTTTTACCTGATCTCCTGCATAGTGCCCACCGACACCGGGATCATACCAGTCTGCGACCAGGAGCGACCCATCCGGCGCCACACAAATATCCACCGGTCTAAACCAATCATCTGTTTCATGTTTGAGTACTTCTTTTATATCAGCCGTATATCCTGCACCAGAGACTTTGGTTTGATAAGAACGGATCACATGATGCAGCGCTTCTGCATGTAGTACTGTCCCTTTGAGTTGAGGGATCAGATCACTTTCATAGATGACTACACCGCAAGGCGATCCTGAGCCGAGGTTCAAAAGATTAGGTATGACTCCTGGATCATTCTGATGCCAGTGTCTGAGAGGTATGGAGTCTTCCCAGTTGGTCCTGAAGGTCCTCCAGCCGGCATCAGTCAATTCATCCCGATAGCCGTATTTGCCATATTCGAGGATAAAATTAAACCTCGTGCCTTTGTTGCCGTCATCATCATTGTCTGTCTGCCATACATTACCATATGCGTCCACCGTACATTCATAATTATTTCTAAAATTTTGTCCGATGACTTCCATGCCGGTGCCATCTAGATTACCTCTAATGGTCAGGCCTTGTTTGAAATGTGCTTTGTCGATGGGTTGTCCAGATATGGTGGAGATGATTCTATTATTTTTATCATAGAGTGTACTGGCTTCATTTCCCATAGCAAAATAAAACCGCCCATCCGGTCCTAAGGTAAAGGCGTGGACAGCATGGTCGTGCTGAATACCTCCGATGCCCTGGAAAAGAATTTCTTTTTTGTCGGCTTTGTCATCTCCATCAGTGTCCGTAAAGAGCCAAACATAAGGGCTTTGGGATACGATGACCTGGCGGCCAAGGACACAGATCCCTAAGGGAGCATTGATCTCCGGACCCTGGTAAAATACTTTAGACTCATCGGCGACTCCATCGCCATCTTTATCCTCCAGGATCATGATCCGGTCTCCTTCAAATTTGGTAGGTATGCCGGAGATTTGTGGTCTGTAATTATAAGCTTCGCAAACATATACTCTGCCCCGTTGATCTATATCTATATTGGTTGGGTTTTGAAGCATGGGTTCTGATGCGAATAGAGTGACTTCAAGCCCGTCCATCGCAACCAGGCCATCCAGGGCATGATCTGAACTGTGGCGTTGAGCAGAATCAAGGAGTAGAGTAGGGCCTGCGACGGATGGTTTGTCTATGGGTTTGCATTGACCAAATGATAAACCTAAGACTGCCAGCAAAATGATATATTTCATGACTTTTGTTTGAATGGTGAAAATAATCAATTTGTAGTTTAATATTTTCTGGTATTGATTGTATAAATGGTTTTCAGTAAATATGTTTTCGCCAGAAACTCAGTAATAAAAAATATCAGGCATAAAAAAACTAAATGGACATAGTCCTTTCATTAAAAATAAAACCGAAAGTGAAAGCATTATCGATATTATGGACCACTCTGATTATCTCAGACTTATTCTATGCAAGCCGGGCTTTAATTCGTCCAGGAGCAACAATTTTATCTCTTCAAAATAATTTCTCTCCTCTACAAAGTTGATTTGATCCACATCTATCAGCAAAATCGGATAATTAATCTCGTTTCTAAAATATTCGAAATACATATTTTGCAGACCTTGTAAGTAACTGGCATCAATGGTTTGTTCATAAGGACGGCCACGCAATGAAATCTGTTGTTTTAAATTGGGCACACTCCGATGCAGATATACCAGGATATCGGGTTTGGGTATTTGATCATTGAGCACCTCAAACATTTGATGAAACAATCGGTATTCTTCCTCTGGCAAATTATTTTTGGCAAACAACAGGGTTTTGATAAATGAATAATCTGATACGATATAGTCATTGAATAAATCACGGTGTAGCACATGGTTCTGGAGCTGCTTATACCGCTCTGCCATCAAAAAAAGCTCCATTGGGAGAGCAAACCTTTTGGGTTCTTTATAAAAATAGGGGAGAAAGGGATTGTCAGCAAATTCTTCTAATACCAGCTTGCAAGCCAATTCCTCAGCGATCATTTCACAAAACGTAGTTTTGCCTGCTCCGATATTGCCTTCGACACATATATATTGATATGGTATGGTATCAGGCATGCTTTACTTTTTTGACAGGTAATGAGTCAGGACACACATTCAAAAGATACAACATTGATTTTTGAGTAATAGGATGCCTGAAGTTGGGCGCAATCTCTACCAGCGGAACTAATGCAAATCTTCTTGATTCCAGGAGCGGGTGTGGCAGGATAAGTTCTTTCGAATTTATTTTGGTCTGACCATAAAACAACAGATCAATATCGATGATTCGGGGTCCCCACTGTGGACCGCTTGCCCTACCCATCAACACTTCTATGTTTTTGACTATTCGCAAGATCGTGATGGCTTTACGGGTGCTTTGTAGTTTGATGACCTGGTTGAAGAAATTAGGCTGATCGTGTGCGCCCCATGCAGCGGTCTTAAAGATCGAGGAGACTTTGATGATCTTACCCAGATGCTTTTGCAGCAGATCACGCGCGATAGCAAGTTGCTTCAGCGGCCGTTGTATATTGCTGCCCAGTAATAGGTAGAGTACGTGTCTTGACATTTAAATTGGTCGTAAAAATATATTTAAATATCTATTATATGAATTTTTTAAATGACAAAAAGAAGGCTGTCGGGGCGGCTCTCCGGTTTCATTATTGAATATTGGCCTTTTTCCTTTGCCTGGAAGCTATAAAAATGCCGGCCAGAATAAAAAGTAAAAGGCTAAGTAAATACACCTGGGCAAACGTGGCATAACCGCTGGATGGGTACCATACTCTTTTGACCATATTGGGGATGTTGGATACCAGGATTATCCCTAAAAATAAAGGAGTGACAAATTTGATAATGAATTTGAAAAACCCAGGTACCTTAATCTCAGCACCTCTGGTGATCTCTTCCCACCCCTTTGTCATGCCAAAGATCCATGCAAAAATCACCAATTCGATAAAGCCAAAGATCACCAGGGCATAGGTACCAGCCCAATCGTCTATTTCGGTAAATACGCCTTCATTGTAATATATGATCGCCGGAAGCCCCATTAACAATACCAAAAAGCCAAAGATCATTGCGCCATACTTAAATGGCAGAGCGAACTCATCTTTCAAAAATCCAATCACCGGGGTACCCATTGCCAGGGAGGAGGTGATTCCGGCTATAAACAATAATCCAAACCACAAGACACCAGATATGGATCCTATCCATGTGCCCCATTGCTGGAACAAATAGGGCAGTGTCTTGAAGCCAAGGCCATATCCACCCATGGATTTCACGATGTCCTGCATGCGATCAATACCCAGGTAACCCACCGTAAGGGGGATAATGATGGCACTTCCTACAACTATTTCTACAAATTCATTCATCCAGCCTGCAGTCATGGCACCCAAGGCGGCGTCTTCATTCGGTTTCATATAGGATGCGTAGCATTGGATGGTAGCCATCCCTACAGCCAGGGTAAAAAAGATTTGACCAGCCGCTGCTATCCACACGGAGGGTGTCCAGATACTCGACAAATCAGGCGTCCACAAGAATGCCAAACCCTCCAGTCCTGAATTAATGGCACCCTTGCTGCCAGGGGTCAGTGAGAGTGATTCAATAGCCAGAATGATTCCGAATAGGATCAATAATGGCATGCCTATTTTGGCGACTTTTTCGATTCCCCCCTTTAGACCTTTGGACAAAAAATATACATTGATGCCAAGACAGAAGATAAAAAATATAATCGACTCATATGGAATGCCAGTCGTAGAGGTGTCAAGGTTAGTATAATTATCAAAAAATTGCCCAACCTGATCCTGGCTAAGTCCCCCAAAAGTGCCTACAACAGAGTGGTACACATAAGCTAATGTCCACGATTCGATATAACAATAATACCCGGCTACTGCAATATTGATAAACAGTCCAATCGCCCCTGCATATTTAATCCATCTCTGTGTAGACATGCGCTGAAGGATGAAAGGAATATTGTGATCACCCTCCGGCCTGCCTGCGTAGGGGGTGCCGGCAAACCGACCCATTGACCACTCTACAAACAACAATGGGATACCTATCAACACAAAGCATACCAGGTAAGGGACGATAAATGCTCCACCGCCATTATTGATCGCTTGTACCGGAAACCTAAGGAAATTGCCCAGTCCCACTGCATTGCCCGCCATGGCTAAGACTAATCCCATTTTGGATCCCCAGCCAGGTCGGGTACTCTCAGCATTGACAACTGGTTTATTAAAAATCTTCAGAAAAAAATATCCTGCTATAGCCGTGACCGTGATGGCTACAATAGCATAAATAATCACTCCAACATTAGGCATCATGAATGTATATGGTTGAACCAGTAAATTATAAATATTTCGTTAGCTCTGATAGACAGAGTTGTTTTAATTACGTAGCAAAAACAAAAAAAGCCGGCAAAAGACCGGCTTTCCCATTTTTAAACTAAAACTAAGTATATAAATACTGTTATACAAATATATACACATTATGATATTAAATAATATGTAAAACGTTATAAAATAATAATATTACATAAATTATTATTATTAAATACATATTATATTATTAATCAAATAATTATAAATATAATAATATAAATCTTTAAAAAACTTTAATTTAAAGTGATTTATGTATATCAAAATATGATAATATGTTTTATATTTGGATTGTGTAAGTTTTGGTTTTAATTGTAAAATTCGTTTTTTTCGTGAAAGCCTATGAAAAGTCATAGGCTTTTTCGCTTTTATACCAAATGATCATTAATGTATTACCTAAAAGACTAACAGTTCAATATACTTCCTGGTATTGAATTGATAGGTTTCGGGAAAATCTTTGTTTTGCGCGTAAGCTTGCTAAAACTGAAGTTTAAATTTTTCGCCCTCCTTTTAATTTCTCTTGCATGGTTTTGAGTCTTGTCCATTGACCTTTGGCCAACAAAGTTGACTGTATCGGCCAGGTCTTAGGGTCTGCCAGTGAATATCTATTTCCAGCCTTATCCAAAATTTCCTGGATAGTCTTGGTTTTGGTTGAGGAAAGCTGTAACCAGGTTCTGATTCCAGCTTTATGCAAGAGCCCTTCTATCTTAGGTCCGATCCCTTCTACCAATTTTAAATCATTCAACTTGATCGTAAAACCAAGGACTGCTTGTGCTTTGGTCATATCAAGAGGTTTTACAATTTTAGGCTTTGGGACGATAGTTGCCTTTGTTTTAATTGCTTTAGGTGGTTTGGCTATAATAGGCTTTGGCTTTTTCTTCAGGGAAGTGCCGGGAGTAACCTTCAAAGAAGTTTTCGCGGAAACCACCACTTTTTTTGCCGCTTTTTTCGCTCGCCCTGCATATAACTTATCCTGTAATTTTTTTAAGGCAGCCCATTCTCCCAAAGAAGCCAATTTGGCTTGAGCTGGCCAGGAAGTGGGTTCGGCAAGGCTAAAAGCGCTACCGCCTTTGTCGAGTATCACCTTCAGTTCCCGGATAGGCGTATTAGAGAGTTGAATCCAACTGGTGATTTTGTTTTTTCTCAACAACACCTCTATTTTAGGGCCAATACCCTCGACTACTTTGTGATCATCTATCTTAAATTTTTTGCCCAGGATGGAAGCTCCTGATTTTAAATCTAATGTTTTTGTTTGGGTAACCACTTTTATTTCCCTGGCAGGCTGCTGTACTTTCTCTACAATTCGCTTCTTTTCTACAGGAGGAGTTGTGACAGCCACCGTTTTTTGAACATTTTTGGCATTTGTGAGTTCGGTTTGCAAGCTTTGCATTTGTGAATTCAACTTTTTCGTTTCGTCATTGTATCTCGTAGTTAATTTGCTTTCTCTTTGGACTATCTCTTTCTCCAGGTCACTCAATCGTTTTTGCCAGGCTTTGACTTCCGCATTATATTTTGTTTGGAACTCTTCGTTTTTCTTGATGTTTGCAGATATCACGGAATTGGCTTGCACTGCTGCGGTGAGGTTTAACTGCAGGTCTGTTAGTTTAGCTTGAAGATCTTCCTGTGCAGATTCAGCATTAGAGGACTCAGATTCAGATTTTTTTAGTTTGTCTTCCAGGTCACTATTGGCTTGTTGCCATTGAGTAAGTTTGATTTTTGCATCATGGAGCTCAGCGCTGAGTGCACTTGATTTTGATTCAGCCTGGACTAGATCAGCGTTTGATTTGATGATCTGCTCATTGGAAGAATGCAGATCCTCTGAAAGGTGCATCACTTTTGCTTGCAGCTCTGATTTTAATGCTTCCAGTCCTGCCAGGCTATCGGCTGCTGCTTTATGATCATCGATAAGCATGGCATATTTTTCCTGGGTTTGATGCAATCTGCTTTGTTCTTCATGATATCGCTTTTCCCATTCGGCGAGCGCATGTTGATGGGCTTCAAGATGACTGGAAGATTCGGACAGAAGGCCTCGAAGACGCATCACTTCATCGTGAGATTCATTGAGTTGCTTTTGTTTTTCATTAAGCAGATGAGTGACTTCCGTAAGTTTATTTTCAAAGGAATGATTGGAAGACTGTGATTGCTCCAGTTTTTCATTTGCTTCAGCGAGCTGGCTTTCGATTTCTCCGGACCTGGACGATACTTCATTCAAAGCCCTGACTTTTTCTTCAAGCTGATGATTCGCTTCTTTTGAGTTTTCCTCCAGAGTTTGTATATAACCACTTAATTCATTTACTCTATTTTGAAGGGTGCTGACTTGCTCCTTGCTGGAGTGCAAATCATTAAGGACATCATGATATTTTTGTTCCAATGCACCATATTCGGCTGACTGACTTTCCTGAGATCCACTCAAGGCTTCCAATTGATTTTTAGCATTGATGATATCAGATTCTCTTGCACTCAGTAGTTGACGCAATTGGTCTCTTTCTCTTGCCATTTCACCATGCGCAACTTTAAACTGTTCTGCTTCAGTGGATGCTTCTTTCCATCGACCTTCCCATTCTTTTAGTTTTCTTTCTGAATCTTGAAGACTGGCTGTGATTTTTTCCTGATCAGCCATTTTAGCTCTCAAACCTTCTGATTCGGCCCGATGAGATCCAAGGTTTTGTTCGAGTTGATGTATGATGGATTGGAACTCATTGATTTTTAATTGACCCGACTGACTTGCATCTGAAGTTTGCGCCAGTTGATGCTGGACCTTTTCTAAATCGGCTTGTTTGGCATTGACCTCTGCTTCCATGGATTGCATAGAGCGATTCCATTCGTTTTCTTTTAAAGCCAAAAGGTCTTTATAATGATTTTCCGATTTGACCAAAGCAGCTGTTGTATCTTCTAATTTTTGATGAAGATCTATTATTTCATTTTCTTTTGCTTTTAATGTATCGTCTTGATTGTTCGTTTGTGATGCATTAGACTCCAATTGGTGCAGGTGTAGGTTTAAAGCCTGCAGCTGAGCATCTTTTTCTTCAATGATACTATTAAGTTGATTTCTCAAATTCGACATGGAAGATTCTTTTTGAGCAACATCGGCTAAGGCATGGTTTAGTTGATCTTGCAAATGGCTGCCAGATAGCTCTGTCGCAGATATCATTAGGCTATGGTCGGCAATTTGTGCCTCAAGAGCTGTGACTTTTGCTTTCGCTTCGGCCAAAGAATTTTCTAAGCCTTTAGCCTCCAAGAGTTGACCTTCCATGGACTTCACAGCATGCATCAAATTCTCTTTTTCAGCCAGAAGTTGGTCATATTTAAGGCTTGCTGCTCTCAGATCACGATCAAACCTGGTTTGCAGGTATTGGTATTCATCAGGAGTCACATAGCTCGCATAGATGGAATGGCTTTGTTCCAGCTTATGAGTCAGATCGTTTATTTGTGATTCAAACCCTGATTTTTCAGCTGCCCAGACATCGTATTGGCCGGAGGACTTCTTAAGGTCTATATCTTGCTGATTGATTCGATTGCGCAGCGAGAGGATCTGACTTTCATATTCTTCATTTCTGTTTTTATGATTAGAGCCAAACCAACGACTCCATAAGTATCCCAATATCCCTGCTCCAAGCAATGCAGTCAATATTTCAAGGCTATGATCTAAACAAGTCTTCCAAAACATAGTATCTATAAGTTTTAAAGTTTCTGAATGGTTTCTATTTCTGTCCTACGATTTTTTTGCCGACCTTCCGGAGTATCATTGTCAGCTACAGGCATTGATTCTCCTTTACTATCGGTATGTATTCTGTCAGCTGCGATCCCTTTAGATATCAAATATTTTTTGATTGCTTCAGCTCTCATTTTTCCAAGTGCAAGATTGTCTTTTTCTGAACCCGCATTGTCGGTATGACCTGTGATATTAAAGCTTGCATTGGTGTTTTTGTGTTGTGCAGCGAGCTCAGACAAGTATTTCTCAATATCCGGATCATTAATACGTTGATCAGAATTGTATTTGAAGTAGATCAGCGTCTTATCACCTACTTGTTCGACAGATTCGCTATGGTTGACGATCCGAATGTCTGAAGCTACAAATGGGTACTGTGACATACTGGCCCGTCGCTCTATCTGCAGAGATTTAAGGTTGATTCGGGATTGCAGACTATCAGGAAATAATTGTTTGATGGCATTTGCTCTGGCCAGGCCCATATTCTGAAAGGAACTGATGTTGGGTTCTTCAGCCAGGTAATGGCCTTCGATATCGATCTCTTGGCGGGCATTCAGATGATTGATAATGGAGTCGCGATACCGACTCCAGCCTTCTCTCAATAAGGTTATGCTATCATCAAGGTTGAATAATATCACCCCCTCTTCAGGCACAAGGATAGGTTCTACCGTTTTGGTGGTTTGATTGCATCCACAGGTAGTGCAAATTTTGCAAGTATACCATCTCCACCAAAATCCCATCCAGAGTAGACTGGCCAATAGCAGTAAAATTTTTTTCATGTCTATAACCTAGTTAGCCATGAAGTTAGTCATAGGAGACTAAAGATTATATAAATTAATCGTATATTTTTACTTTTAATATGATGTTTTAGGTTTCAAAAAGGGAATTGAATTTTGGTATTAAGGAATACTTTTGGGTTATGAATTTTTATTCCGCATCTAGATACCTAAAACTCCAGTGGTGCTTCATCATATTTGCCCACTTTGGATTTTTTTCGCTAACTGCTCAACCTATGCCAGTTAGACAACTGGCACCAGGCGTGTATTATTATTTCGGAGATGAAATCAATCAAAAATCTGCGAATTGTTTGTGGGTAATATTTAAGGAGTATGTCCTGGTAGTGGATGCCAATTATCCGTGGGGTGCAGAAGAAATTCTACTTGAGATCAGGAAAACAACTGATAAACCTGTTCGTTTTGTATTTAATACTCATTATCACCATGACCACACTTTTGGAAATAGTGTTTTTGCAGATGCAGGAGCTATTATAGTCTCTTCCACTGAGACTGCCACGGAAATGCGTACGCTCGGACAGATCGAATGGGCTCGGGGCACTTCGTATAGCGGACGGAGTATGGATGGCATAAAGAGAGTATTTCCATCTCTGACTTTTGACCAAAGAATGGTGTTTGATGATGGGGATCATCGGGTAGAGCTCATTAAGATGGGGCCTGCGCATACCGCCGGGGATGCTGTAGCTTATTTGCCCAAAGAGAAAATTCTCGCCACAGGAGATCTTTGTGTGTATGGCATTCCATGGGGTAATAATGTTGCCGATAGACATGCATCCTATGACCAATGGTTAAGGGTCCTCGATACCCTCGTTACCTGGGATGTAGATATTTTAATTCCAGGCCATGGATTACCAGGCTCTACTGAAAACCTTCGTCAGCAGAGGGCGTATTTGGCAGACATGCTGGATCAGGTAAAGCAGGGGATAAAATCCGGAAAATCCAAGCAAACCCTTGTTCAAGAAATTAACCTCTCCGTGCATCCTGTTTATGGTGAAAATAAAGTCTCTATCCAAAGATCCATCAGGGACATGTATGACCACTTGACAGCAATCAATTGACCAATGATGAATTTAATTTTAGATTCGAAACCAATATTGAATTTCAATAAAAATCAAATGACTCCATTCAAGCTGACTTTAATTTTTGTTTTAGGCTATGCTATACAAACAGCTTATGCCCAATCGGATACCATCTATATCTGGCCTCATGAAGTACCGGGGGAATCAAAACCAAAAGCCAAACCCTTGTTGACACTCCTGCCCGATGGTACTAACCGCGTGATCGAAATCACCGATCCATTCTTGGCAGTTTTCTTACCAAAAGCAGCGCAGAAAAACGGAAAAACAATGATAATATGTCCAGGCGGAGGTTATGTCCGGTTGGCAGTTCAAAAGGAAGGTTATGCTATTGCCGATTGGCTTATAGGTCAGGGATACACAGTCTTTGTGTTGCAATATCGGGTGCCATATAAGCGTGATGGGGCAGTGCAAGACCTCACCCGTGCATTAAAATATATTCGGTACCATGCTGCTGATTATGGCATCGATGATCGCAAAATTGGGGCTATGGGCTTTTCTGCTGGAGCACATCTGGTGGTAAGAGCTGCTATGGCGGATACCTTGCCTCGGTACGAAAGGCAAGATCTTGCGGACCGCGAATCTGGCAAACCCGATTGTATGGTGATCATCTATCCAGGATACCTCAGCGGCGGCCCTGGCTCAAGTCTTAGCCCCGGCTTGACCGCCAATGAAAAGACAGTCGATACCTTTATTTTTCAAACCATGGATGATGGGAGCGCACTAAGTGCTCTGGCCCTGGCCAAAGCGCTGCAACAAGCAAAATCAAATGTGGAGCTCCATATGCCCCCGAAAGGTGGACATGGCTATGGCATGTATCCTGGTAATAAAGCAGCGGAGACCTGGCCGCGATTATTAGCAGATTGGTTGAGGGAGCATTTTTAATTTCAAATTGAGCGTTCTTAAATAACAAAGTGGCCACGCTCTGTGACCTTGCTTAAATAACAAAGTGGCCACGCCGCGTGACCTTGCTTAAATAACAAAGTGGCCACGCCGCGTGACCTTGCTTAAATAACAAAGTGGCCACGCTCTGTGAGGTGACCACCTTGCTTGAACCAACTTATGTACCAAAATGCATCTTTATCATGGCCGAATGATCGTCATCGGCGCCACAACTTTTATATTGTCTTCGTCTACAAATCGGATAAAATAATTTCCTCCGGGTAGCGAACTTATATCAAGGTTTAACTTGTTGAATCCTTCATTAAGAATCCAGTTTTTATTTATCACTACTCTGCCTGCTTGATCTATCAGATATACCTGTGAGTTTCGATTGAATTTACTATTTAACACGACATTAACATCAAATATTGCGGGGTTAGGATAAATTTTAAAAGATTTTTCTTCTTTGGAGATAATATT
>Ga0138256_10004439_pt1 | contig 14913 bp, 11 predicted proteins | sample KNB2016incub_MG_FD_105486 | JGI IMG/M metagenome (GOLD analysis project Ga0138256, IMG submission 105486) | Active sludge microbial communities from wastewater in Klosterneuburg, Austria - KNB2014incub_MG | ecosystem: Engineered > WWTP > Activated sludge > Unclassified | place: Austria... | reverse complement strand
CTATTTTTTTTCTAAGGACTTCGTATCCAGGATAGTTAAACAGAATTTCATGTGCTCCGGAATCAATCGTAATTAAATAAGAACCATCAGGTAAAGATGTTGTTCCTTGACTATTGGTTTGTATAATTACACCCTCCAAAGGCAAACTATTTTCTGCATCGGTTATCTTTCCCTGAATTGTTGTTTGTCCTTGTATTTGTTCCAAAAAAGAGAACATAACTATAATGCAAATAAATATTTTTGTAGTTTTCATATGAATACTTCGATTGAAATCTCAATAAGCTGTAACTTGCGGTACAAAATAAACAATTTATGCGACAATTATACTGCTTTTTATTGCTTTGTATCTGTTTAAATTTAAGTTATAGTCAGGTTTGTGTACCTGATTCTATATACAGAGACTCTTCAGCTGGAGTGTATCCTAAGCCCATTACACCAGATAGACCGAATGGTGGAATTACCAAGAAGGCATGTATCAACAAACCCTATGATTTTACGATGACAGTCATTATTCCTGATACCTTAACAGTTCCAGGTATCCCTTTTTTGGTTAATTTGGAATATGCTAAAATCAATCCTACCGGTGCCATTAGTAATTTACCAGAAGGTATTGGTTATGAATGTAATCCACCGGATTGTAAATTTCTTAAAAAAACTCAAGGATGTATTATATTAAAAGGCACACCAACCAGTGCGAATACACCTAAAGATTATAAACCTATCATTATGCTTACCATGGGTACTTCTTTTGGACCAATAGATATCAGTTATCCGGGCCCACAGTTTCCGGGTGAATATATTCTGACCTTATTAGATGAGTCCTGTAATGTAGCTTCTAAAGATGTATACTTAAAGAATAATGCCTGGTATCCTAATCCTTGTGAAGGATTTTTGTTCAATCCATCTAATCATGTGGAGGAAGTAAAATTAATTAACAGCCAGGGACAATTAGTTCAATTTGAACAACATATCAATGGTGCATTAGAATTTAATCATGCCTTGCAAAATGGGGTATATTTAATAATGTGGCGTGATGGTGAATTAAAATTGTCACAAAGGATTATGCTGATGAGATAATCACATTTGAAAAGTACAATGGTTGACCAATAAATAGTTTTATGGTCTATCTAAATTCTAATTCTTCAATGACGAATTCTTTCAGGTTGGCATTCATTTGATCAAGGATTTTATTTTTATTTAAGAGTAGCTCTTTTTTTAATACGGATGAGTTAATGTAGATACTTACTTTATTTTGTTTTACATAAATTTTAGTGGTGTGATCTTTGACCAATGAGCTGTAAAGTTGAAGCCAAACGGTTTCAATTTTCTTCATAGCCAATTTATCTTTAAAGGCTACTTGTTCTGAAAATGCTTTGAGCACCTCTGAAATGGGTTGATCGTTATTTCGTTTCATGTAAAGCTAAATTACCATCATTGATTTGAAAAATTTGACTTTCTCCAGATATTTTTTTGATCAATTGTTGGGCTCGATCTAAATGGGTGTCCGTGATAAAACATTGTCCTGTATGTTCTGCTTCAAGCAAAAATAGTAATTGTTGAACTCTTGCGCTATCCATTTTTGAAAATAAATCATCTAATATTAATATGGGTTTCTTTCCAGAGAATTGGAACAGAAATTTATATTGAGCTAATCTTAAAGCAAGCAAAAACGTTTTAATTTGGCCTTGTGAACCAAATTGTCTTAATGGCTTTTCATTGAAAAAGGGTTCTAATTGATCTTTATGGATCCCAACATTAGTACGTTGGGTATAAAAGTCTTTGTCCCTTTGGGTGGCCCATAAGATACCAAGATCCTGGCTGGCGTCAGATTCAAATGTTATAGTTGAACCTTGTTTGTTTTGACTGATTTTGTTAGAATAGGAAGCAAGCATTGGGCCAATGTCTTCAATAAATTGTTTTCGTTTGTTGTAAATGTATTGTGCTGCAATCAACAGACCTTGTTCATAAATTTCTAATAATTGATCATCTCGGCGGTTGGATTGTTTCATCAATTTCAAAGCAGCATTTCTTTGCTTTAAAATTCTATTATAAGTGTTTAAATGTTGAAGATATTCTGAATCAATTTGGACCAATGTTTGATCCATAAATTTTCTTCGATCATCGGAATGATGGATAAATGTAAAAACATCATCCGGCACTATCATTACTACTGGAATTTTACCAATATGTTCAGATGCCTTGGTATAAATTTTATCATCCCAACTCAGTTCTTTTATGGATTGAGGTTTGTATTTAATAATAAGTTGATGCGTTTTATCTTGGTTTATGAAATCGGCTTCCAATCTAAAAAAATCAGTATTGTGCTGAACTACCAATTTATCTGATGCCTGAAAAAAACTTTTGCTCAGACAGGCATAATAGATGGCGTCCATAATATTTGTTTTGCCAACACCATTATTTCCAATAATAAAGTTGAATCCTGGCCCAATGGTCAAGGAAAGATCAGAGATATTCTTGAATTGTAAAAGTTTTAGTCGACTTAAGTACATGATGATTTTAGAGAAGCTCAAATGTACAAGAATTGAGCTTTAATAGTTCAAAGAAATGCGCGTTTCTAATTCAGAATCAATACTTAGAAATATTTATTTGATTTCAGTCATAACATGATGTATTTTTGGGCTAAAATTGAGTTATGGCATCAACAGTAACGGCTAAGTCTCCAAAAATTAAGGCATCTATTGAATCTCAATACAGTAAAGAAACCTGGTTGAAATGGTATGAGACCATGCTAAGGATCAGAAAATTCGAAGAAAAAACCTTAATGATGTATTCATTGCAAAAAATAAGAGGTTTTTGTCATGTTTACATAGGTCAGGAGGCCATTGCTGCAGGATTAGTCACAGGGATTAAAACAGAAGATGCATTGGTAACAGCGTATAGACAACATGGAATCGCTTTATCCAGAGGGCTTTCAGCTGCTTCTTGTATGGCTGAATTATTTGGCAAAGAAACCGGATGTGTTAAAGGAAAAGGCGGGTCAATGCATTTCTTTTCTAAGGAACATCGGTTTTTTGGGGGAAATGGTATAGTTGGAGCTCAGATACCTATTGGAACCGGTATTGCTTTTGCGGAAAAATATAGAGAAACCGGACTTTTATGTGTTACCATGTTTGGTGACGGAGCAGCACGTCAAGGTGCTCTGTATGAATCATTTAACATGGCTATGCTATGGAAACTACCAGTGATTTATATCGTTGAAAATAATGGATATGCCATGGGGACTAGTGTGGATCGGACCAGTAATGTACACGAGTTATATAAGATTGGGTTGGCTTTTGACATGCCTTCAGAATCGGTAGATGGAATGGATCCGGTTGCGGTTCATGAAGCTGTTTCAAAGGCAGCTTCTCATTGCAGGTCTGGATCTGGACCCTATTTCTTAGAAATTAAGACCTACAGATATCGTGGACACTCAGTATCTGACCCAGGTAATTATAGATCTAAAGAAGAAGTGGAGCATTACAAAACTCTGGATCCTGTATTGGTAACGGAATCTCGTATTTTGGCACATAAAATCGCAACTCAGGATGAAATAGTAGCTATTCAAGAGGCCATTCAGCATGAAATAGATGATGCTGTTAAGTTTGCTGAAGAATCGGCATTTCCGGCACCTGAATCATTATATGATGATAATTATGTTCAGAAGGACTACCCGTATATCAAGGATTAATAAGACTAAGTACCAAATTAAAGGCTTATTTTATTAATATATGATGAAAACTAGTATATTATTGATGTTTTCATATTATTTTTGCACGGTTTTTTAAAAAAAGCATCAAATGGCAAAAGGATATAGACAAAGTACTCAAAGGAAAGGATCTGTTAATACGTCTACAAGTGGTGGAGATGATACCATTATAGATATTGCGGAAGTTAAGCACCAAGCAGAGAATTATTATGATAAACACAAAATGCTTATTTTAGGTGTTTTAGGAGGATTGGCTTTGGTTTTAGGTGGTTATATCGCGTATAAATATTTGTATATTGAACCGCAACAAAAAGAAGCATTAGAGCAAATGTATCAGGCAGAAATGATGTTTGAAAAAGATTCTTTCGATTTGGCTCTTAATAACCCAGGAGGTGGATTTTCCGGATTTAAGGACATCGTAGAGAATTTTGGTGCAACACCTGCCGGAAATTTAGCTCGATATTATGCAGGAATGTGTAATTTAAACATGGGCAATATGCCTGAAGCAAAAGCTTATTTTGAAGAATTTAAAGCCAGTGGAGAAGTAATGCCTATTTTAAAGAATGGTGCATTAGGTGATATTAGTGCAGATTTAGCAGAGTTTGGTGCCGCCATTTCTTATTATGAAAAGGCTATTTCCGTGCGTAAAAATGATTTTTTGACTCCGGTTTATCTAAAGAAAATGGGTGTACTAAAAGAACAACAAGGTGATAAAGCTGGGGCACTTAAGGCATATACTGAGATTAAAGAGAATTATCCTAACTCTCCGGACGGATCCAATATAGATCGATTTATTATAAGGGTCAAATAGATACAAAGATGGCAGGTATACTTCCTTCTGCCAATTCAGAACTGGCTGTAATACAGACTGGACATTTTGAAAAAACCAAGATTGGTTTAGTGGTATCTGAATGGAATAGCCCTATAACCAATGCATTGCAAGATGTTTGTATAAATACACTTATTAACTTAGGCATACAGCAAAAGCATATTAAGTTACATAAAGTTCCTGGAGCTTATGAATTGCCATTGGCTGCAAAATGGTTGTTGGATCAATCTTACGTCCAAGGTGTAATTTGTCTGGGTTGTGTAATCAAGGGAGATACCAAACACGATGAATACATTAATCATGCTATTGCCGGTGGCATCATGAATTTATCACTAAGCTATTCTAAACCGGTTATTTTTGGGGTTTTGACAACTAAAAATAAAAAACAAGCAGAGGAACGCTCGGGTGGGAAATTAGGTAATAAGGGAGAAGAATCAGCTCTTGCTTTAATTAAGATGCTTCAATTGCATGAAAATATTGGAACCCCCTCCAACAAAAAAGCATAATATTTATTCATATTAGCATAATAGTATAGTACCTTTCAGATTATTCTAATGATATCCATATGATTCAATCGATACATATAATTGATGCGGGTAAATTTAAATTAGACGGTGGTGCAATGTTTGGTGTGGTGCCTAAATCCATGTGGGGCAAGATGAATCCCCCGGATGAGAATAATATGTGTACCTGGGGCCTGAGCTGTTTATTGATCAGAACCCAAGATAGGAACATATTGGTAGATACTGGAATGGGAACTAAACAGGATGAGCGTTTTAGATCCCATTTTTCACCACATGGTGATGGCTCCATAGAAAAGTCATTAACTAATTTAGGACTTACTGTATCGGACATTACAGATGTTTTTTTAACGCATTTACATTTTGATCATTGTGGTGGGGCCGTTGAGCGCACCATGGACGGAATATTACAACCCGCTTTTCCCAATGCAGTGTATTGGACCAATGAAAAACATTGGAATTGGGCCATGCAACCCAATGATCGGGAAAAAGCATCTTTTCTTAAAGAAAATTTTGTTCCCTTGTTAGAATACAACAAGCTAAAATATATCGATTTTGGTCAGGATGTGATCGACTGGATAGAAGGAATAAAAATCCATTTTTTTTATGGTCACACAGAAGCATTGATGGGACTGGAATTTGAATTTGCTAATAAAACATATTGGTACACTGCAGATTTAATACCATCTTCTTATCACATTTCTTTACCCTTTGTCATGGCTTATGATGTCAGGCCATTGTTGACCTTGAAAGAAAAAGAATTTGTGCTTAATCAACTGGTTTCTAAAAATGGAATTTTAATTCTCGAGCACGATCCTCTGCATGATGCTTGCACAGTGAAGGTCAATGAATCTAAGAGGATCTTATTGGATGATTATGTGGGGATAGGGTAGAATATTATAATTCACTTATCAATTTGCTAAGCTTTAATTTTTTTTAGTAGAATACAATTCTAATTTCTAGTCATTATGAAATTTTTATTCGCCAAAATAATTAATTAAATAATTGAAACGTCAAATAGTATTCTTATTTTTGATTTTACAGGTTTTCCCTTTGCTCTTGCTGGCTTGAAAATCATTTTTTTAATTAAAGTTGGACTTCCCAATCCAATAGTCATGAATCCTTCATTGGGTGTTATTTTTTTGACCTTCCCTTTTTTTGATATAGTCAATTGAAATTGCTCAAATCGGTCAGAATTAGGATTGTCTTTTATGAATTTAGGAGTAAAATAACTTTTTGATAATTCGAGTTCATTAATACAAATAGGATAGGTTTGATTTTGAGGTAAACTATCTTTGGATATGAATTTATCAATATAAAAATACTTAAACTTAACAATGCATTTAACAGAATCTGAGATTGTATAATTTTTAATAAACACTAATGTATCCATATCAAATAACATATCTGCTCGAATTTCTCCATTGGGATATCTAATTATAGAGCTTCCATTTCTTCGGCCATCCTTATATTCACTTTCCTCACAGAGTATGTCATTAATATATGTTTTTTGTATTCCATTCTTCCGACAATTTGTATATGAATATTCATATTTCCACTTTCGGAATCCAATTTCGTTTTCATAATGCTTAAATCCATTTCCATTAATAATAGTTTGAATCCCTAATTCATTCCAATAGTTTAATATACAATCAATTTTTCTACTATAATCTTTTTGCTCTTTTATTTTTCCATCATTATAATATTTTTCAAATATTCCTGTTCTTTCAAAATCAATATTGTAATAGCCTTTTTCTTCTACTTTGCCATTCTTAAAATGGGATAAATAATTGAATACTTTTAATGCGTCGTCCCAGGTAAAGCATTGTTCAATTTGGCCATTGGAATAGTAATTATTTTCACTATTAAAAATATGATCATTTTCACGCTTGATGGTTTCGATATTCATGCCATGCTCTATAAAAGAAAAGGGAATGGAGTCTAAACAGGTTAACGATTGGCTATTTAAATTAGAAATTTGGCAAAAAAATAATATAACAGAAATTGCTAAAATCAATTTTATATTGGCTAAGATGATATGGATCGAATATTGAAATTTATAGTCATGCTTTTTATTTAAAAAAATAATTTTAGTAATTTTGTTGTAGGTAAACTTACTCCATTCAGACTGTATATAGTATTGGTATTCGGATAATAAACTGGGTATATGCATTAACGCAATAGTTTCTTATTAATCGTGCGATAAAACATTGTTTTATTAGCAAACCCAAAAATAATACTTTTATTTAGTTAATTTCAAAATGTAGCCAATAATAGACTCGAATTATTAAAATTTGCATAAACTTATCTCGATACAATCAATAGCTTATAGATTTAAAGTTTGAAAAATTCATTTTTTTCCATTTCTTGATTCCTGTTAAAAGTTATAATGGGCACTGAATTTTTCAACACCCACCATTTAATGGTATGGCGTATATAATTTTGCCAACAACTGATAAGTTGAATACTTTATTTTTGATGGTTGGAAGTACCAGCTTCCATGTTTTTCCTTTGTCTGAAGAAATTAATATACCATCAGGATGACCACATATAAAGTTTTTTCCAACTTGTTTGATTGAAGCAATGGATGGGGTAGGAGTAAGACCACCACCATCAATAGCTTGCCATGATACTCCTGCATCTGTAGATATTCTAACTCGTCTTGTTTTCGATGTGGTATTATAGGTAATGGCTGCAAATCCACCATCTATAACTTCAGTGGAGATTCCTACACCTCCTTCCCTTAATACCCAATCCCAACTTTCGCCACCATTGGTCGAACGTAAGATGCCTTGTTGGCCACCAGCAATGATTATTCTGTTTGACTCTACCATGTTTAGCGCAATTCCATCTTCAAAAACATGTTTCCATGATTTGCCTTTGTCTGAAGATTTGAAAATACCATTATCACAACCCACGAATAAAGTTCCGGCTTGAGTTTCTAAAACGGTACGAACCATTGAGTTTGGCATTTGAATTGGAAGCCATAAACCCGAGGCATTTAATTTTTGAAAAAAATCACCTTCAGTGCTGCGACCAATGAGTATGGACTTACAAGTATAAATATCCTTTATATTGATTCCAAGAGAATATTCTTTTTCCCATGTAACTGGGGAAGAACCATTTTTGAAGTGGTATAAGTGGAAATCTGACAATAGAGAGAAGGTGCCATTGTTGACAAAGAAAGCTTTGTTTTTCAAATTACCAGGTAGGCTGGCACCGATGTCTTTCCATGTTAACCCGTTGTCTGTAGATTGATAAACGCTATTGGAACCTAGGTCGACATTCTTTTCGGACATGGTGTTATTTGAAATAAAATTGAAATTAAATACTGAATCTTGTGCTTGTATGTCTTGACAAGTAATGAGTGAATGAAGTAATACTAAAATAAGAATTTGGATTTTCATGTCTTTTATTTTCTTGTGTAAATGAATAGTCACAAAATTAGAGACCTCCTAATTGGATTAGGTTAATTCACTGTAAAATGATGTAACAGAAATGTAAAAGTATGTTTATACTGGATAGGATCCTGAATTACGAGGAAAGTTTAAGCATAATTCATTTACGAAATTCTTAAGAAATAAAAGTTTTTTTTGTTTTAAATAAACTAAACAGGACTTACAATTTTGGATTATTTATTAAAAGATGTTTGAATTGAATGATTTAATAATCCATTAGATCAATTTTAGTTAGCTGGTAGGTATTTCTCCTTTTCTAATACTATCTAGCCTTAGCAAGTTTTCAGGGCTATTCCACGGCTATTCCTCGAATATTTTTCAGTTAATTTCATTTTCGCGCCTTCCCTAGTATCTACGAAAGACACAAAGTTTTGCTTACTGTAGTTGTTTTTGATATCATATTTTATTATTTTAGATAATAGATCTTGGATCCAATAATTCTGAAACAAAATGTACCGTATTTAGCGTTTTAACTAATAGGATGGCTTATTCTTCCTCTTATTTACTTAATTTTGACCAAAATTGAAATTCATGAAATTGTATCACATCTTATTTTATATTATAGTATTTTGTAATGTATCTTTTGCTCAAGTTCAGCAATTAAGAGAATTTAAGGCTGAAGGACATACATTCAAAGAACTTTATCAAAAAGCCGATCAATTGATTCCAAAACATAAATTGGATAATCCAGAATTCCGTAAAGATTTTAGAGAAGGAAAGTTGGACGGGGTTTTTCTTGATGATAAACGCGTTTCTCTAGAACGTTGGGCATGGTATTGGCGAGATAGGCTGAATGAAGATGGTAGTTTTGGTGATTTGTCCAAACAATCAGAAATATACAATGCTATTGCAAATGGTCCAAGTAAATTGAGTTCGAGGAATGCTTTGGTCTGGAAGCATGAAGGACCAGTTCGTAATACAGGTGGTTATTGGGGAATGGGAAGAACGACTCATGTAGCATTTCATCCTACACAACCGAATACTTGGTTTGTTGCAGCACCAAATGGAGGTGTTTGGAAAACAACAAACAGTGGAGTGTCTTTTACCAGTTTAGGAGAAGGATTACCAATTCAGCAAGTTGGAATCATATTAGTCGATCCTAAGAGTCCAAATACAATTTACATTTCTCTTGGTGAAAAGGAAGGCTGGTGGCAATATGGAATGGGAGTTTATAAGTCAACAAATGGCGGTACTACCTGGATCCCAACAGGACTAAATTGGAAATTGACGGATAATAAAGTACTTTATGCTTTAGAAATGGATCCAGTAAATACAAATATTCTTTTAGCTGCAACCAATAATGGAATATATAGAACTACAAATGGGGGGACTAATTGGGATAAAATTAGAGCAGAAGATTTCTCCGATATCAAATTTAAACCCAATAACCCAAATATTATTTACGCTGCTAGAAATGATTATTGGGGTTCTTGTGAAGTTTTTAAATCAATTGATGGTGGAATTACTTTTAATCAAATTTCAAGTTTTGCCGAAGTAAAGTCTTCAATGAGATTAGTAGTTACTCCAGCTGATCCAGAATATCTTGGTGTAAATCGTTCTGTGGATGGTGTACGTAAATTTAATCTATCAAAAAATTCAGGATCTAGTTTTGAGTACATTTCTGAATTACCTGAAAATTTAGTCTTATATATTTCTCCAAATAACGTCAATATTATGTATTGTGGTTATGTGAATATATTTAAATCAATTGATGGTGGAAAAACATGGAACCAAGCTACAATCTGGTACAATCGTGGCGATCTTCCTGAAGTGCATGCTGATCACCATTCTATTGTTCATAATCCTTACAATAAGGATGAACTGTTTTTTTGCTGTGATGGTGGAATTTATAAATACACAGAATCCACTCAATCCTGGAAAGAGTTTCAAAATGGATTGCCCATTACCCAGTTTTATAAAATGGCAATTTCTACAACCAACCCTCCAGTATTAATTGGAGGTAGTCAGGATAATGGCGGATTTATTAGACGCGCTAATGGTTCATGGGGGAATACCAATGGCGGAGATGCGATGTGGCAATTAATTGACCCAACCAATGCAGCTATAGGATATTCTGAATATTGGGGTGGTACTGCAGTTTATAGAACAACAAATGGATTTAATAATTTAACAGAAATCAATGGCAATATCCCTGGAAATCCTCAAGGTCAATGGGTAACACCATTTACATTAAATCCAAAAAACCCAAAGACTTTTATGATTGGTTATCATGAAGTTTTTATGAGTCCTGATCGGGGTAATACGTTTAAGGCATTAAGTAATAATTTAACAGGAAGTGCGGATAATGATTTAAGAAATGTTGTCATTAATCCGGTTGATACCAATACCATTGCGGCTACTATTGGCAGCACTATTTATTTAACTAAAGATTATGGTGTAAACTGGGGTCGTATCAATATGATAACTAGCGCTGAAGTTACAGATCTTGAATTTCATCCTAAAGATACGAATCGAATTTGGGTAACTCGGGGTGGTTTTGGCGTATTGAAAGTAATGGAATCCAAAGATCGTGGAAAGTCCTGGACAAATATTACAAAGAATTTTGTAAACACACCTGTGCTGTGTATCAAATATGATGAAGCTTCTAATACTTTATTTGTAGGTACAGATATTGGTTTATTTTATAGTGATGCCACTAATGTTAGCTGGCAATATTATGGAACTGGATTGCCAAATACTTCGGTAACAGATATTGAACTACATCAGACTTCTAGAAAAATGTATGTTTCTACTTATGGAAGGGGATTCTATTCTATAGATTTACCGGATTGCTATCCTTCTACCTTAGCATTACAAACTAAAATTAATAATTCCTCTTTTATCTTGAAAGATAGTTTTAATGTTTGCTTTGGAGATCAAATCACAATAAAGAATCAAATTGATGGTATAAAAGGTACCTATAGATGGCGAGGTCCACAAGGGTTAGATACGACAATGACCAATATCAATGGCATTTCATTGGGGGTATTTAATTCGTTTTTGAAAACAGGCAATTATTCCTTACAATTTACTTCAGAGTTGGGATGCAGCAGAATAGATACAGTATATATTCGAGTTATTCAATTACCAACTACGGATATTAAATCTGATTTTGCGGAAATAGACTGTTCTCATCCCGAATTAAAATTGTCGAACGCTACCAGTTACCCCGGTTACCAATTTGAATGGTCATCCAATAACAAAAGTCTTAGTTCTGATCCGGAATTGTTGATCAAAGATTCAGGAACTTATTTTTTAATAATAATTAACCCATTAGCAGCATGTATCAATTCAGATTCTATAGTTATCAGAAAAATTGATCCACCTACTATCCAAATTGAAACACAAGATGTGAAGTGTTTTGGTGATTCGTCAGGTGTGGTTTCAATTGATATCAAGGATGGTACGCCGCCGTTTTCCATAAAATCAAAATTTGATTTTATAAATCAATCCAATCAGGTTCCTAGTGGAAGCTATATCATTGAAATTGTAGATTCCAGAAAATGTACTTTTACAGATACAGTAGTAGTTAAAGAACCTAATGATTTTAATGTACTGACTTCTGTTTCAAATGCATTGAATAATGAGGGTTCGATTTCCTTGATGGTTACTGGTGCTACACCGCCATATCGTTTTGAATGGTATCTCAACCAAGTTTTGATTAGTAATCAACAAGATTTAAAGGATCTCATACCAGGTACCTATCATTTGATTTTGAAGGATAGTGTTGATTGTGTGTATGAATTAGATGTAGAGGTAAAAAAATTAACTTCAGTAGTGGAATCCAAAATCGAATCCATCCAGGTTTACCCAAATCCTAGTGAAGATTATTTTATTATCAATACGCATGATATTTCTCAAGACCAAATCGAGATTGATTTGTTTAGTATAGATGGCCTAAAACAAAAAGTTGTATGTCAAAAGCAATCAGATCATGAAGTTAAATTACTTATGTCACATTTGAATAGTGGAACTTATGTGCTGGAAATTAAATTGGATTCACAGAGAAGAAAAATTCTTCTTGAATTGATCAAATAAATAATCTGTTCTAATTTAACGCAAGCATTTTTAGCAAAAACATTAATAGAAACATAATGAGGATATCAGCTGTAGTTTTGATTTTATTGGTTTGGTGCCAATCCATTTTTGCAGGAGAAGGCATGTGGTTGCCCATATTACTTCAATCCATGAATGAAAGTGAAATGCAATCCATGGGAATGAAAATTAAAGCTGAAGATATTTATAGTGTTAATAAGGGTTCATTAAAAGATGCGATCGTTCAATTTGGAGGAGGATGTACAGCAGAGATTATTTCATCGAAAGGGTTGTTATTAACAAATCATCATTGTGGTTATGGGTATATTCAATCTTATTCTTCTGTAGAACATAATTATATAAAGTATGGCTATTGGGCAATTAATGAAAAAAAAGAATGGCGTTGTAATGGTCTAACGGTAACGATGATTGTTAGAATGGAAGATGTTACCTTGGCTATGTTAGATGGAGTATTGCCAACTATGAATGAATCTGAACGTAAAATTAAAGTTGACCAAAATTTAATTAAAGTCAAATCTAGTATTTCCAAAGCAAGCTATGAAGATGTGATGATTAGACCTTTCTATAATGGAAATCAATATTTTGCTTTTGTTACGTTGACTTATAAGGATATTCGATTTGTTGGAAAGCCACCTGAATCTATAGGTGATTTTGGTGCAAATACGGATAATTTGGAATGGCCAAGACATACCGGGGATTTTTCTCTGTATCGCATTTATGCAGGTAAGGATAATTTACCGGCAGCGTATAGTGAAGATAATATTCCATATACTCCAAAATATTTTTTACCTATTTCTTTAGATGGCGTTGAAGAGGGAGATTTTACAATGCTCTTTGGGTTTCCAGGACGTACTAATGAATATTTAACAAAGGAGGGCGTTCGTCAAATAGCTAATATTCAGAATCCGGTTAGAATAGCTCTAAGAGATAGGGTCTTGAAAATTTTAGATAAATACATGCGCAGTAATGAAAAAACTAAAATTCAATACGCATCCAAATATGCTGGTAGTGCTAATGTTTGGAAAAAATGGAAAGGAGAAAGTCAAGGGATTAAAGATAAAAATGCGCTGGAAAAGAAAGATCAATGGGATAAATTATTTCAAGAGCGTGTAAACAATAATGAGACGTTTCAACCTTATAGAAATATTATCGGAGACTTAGAAGCTTATTATACTCAATTGCAACCCATGACCTTAGCAAAAGAGTATTATGCAGAAGGGTTTCAAAGAAATACAGACTTGTACGTCGCTTATTCCAGAATAAAAAAATTAGCCGATACTTATGAAGGTAGAGGAAATGATTTATTTGTTTCAGGACGTGATGAAATGAAGAAGAATGCAGCTGTTTATTTTAAAGATGTAGATATTAACATTGAAAAGGAGGTATTATCAGGATTAATAGAGTTGGTATTAAAAGGTGTAGAGCCTGAAGTTAGATTTCCTTATTTAATTCAACAACTGAAAACGTACAATAATAATTATTCCGAATATGTAAATGATTTGTATAATAAAAGTTGTTTTGCAACACCCGATAGTTTGGTAGTTTTATCAGAATTAGAATTTGTGCCCTGGATAACAAGAGTAAAGGCCGACCCGGTTTGGAATCTTTATGAGGAACTAAATTATTTTTTAGTTTATGGTATTCAAAATCAAGCAGGACCCATTGAAGATGCCATTACTGCTTTGAGAAGAAGGCATATGGAAGCACTTATTAAAGTATTTCCTGAAAAAAAATTTTACCCGGATGCTAATTCTACCTTAAGGGTGTCCTATGGAAAAATTGAGGGTTATAGCCCGAAGGATGGTGTGAAGTATAGTGCAAAAACATATTTAGATGGTGTCATGGAAAAATATATTCCTGGAGATTATGAATTCGATGTTGAACCAAAATTGATTAAGCTATATAAAGAAAAGGATTATGGTGTTTATGGTGAAAACGGCAAGATGCCGCTCGCTTTTATTTCATCTAGCCATACCACAGGAGGTAGCTCAGGCAGTCCGGCAATTGATGCACATGGTAATCTCATAGGATTAAATTTTGATCGAAATTGGGAGGGAATGATGAGTGATATCAATTATGATGTTACGCTTTGTAGAAATATAATGGTTGATGCCAGGTATATTTTATTTATTATTGATAAGTTTGCTGGTGCAGGACAATTAATTCAAGAAATGAAATTAGCTCATCCTAAAGAAATGACTAAAGGCAAAAGGAAAAAGAGATAGTAGTTTAATATGCAAAATATATTGTGTTAGATAAAACTAAAGAATAAAATATAGGCAAATTATGAAATCATGATTAAAGGGAGAGCATTTATCCTAGCGTTATTTTTTATTTTTT
>Ga0138256_10004437_pt1 | contig 14914 bp, 14 predicted proteins | sample KNB2016incub_MG_FD_105486 | JGI IMG/M metagenome (GOLD analysis project Ga0138256, IMG submission 105486) | Active sludge microbial communities from wastewater in Klosterneuburg, Austria - KNB2014incub_MG | ecosystem: Engineered > WWTP > Activated sludge > Unclassified | place: Austria... | reverse complement strand
GAGTTCATCAACAGCACAGGGGGTGGCACTCGCAAGAACAACGCGCTGTTGGCCAAGGCGAACTGGGAGAAATTGGGCGTAGATGTGGCCTACACTGAGTACGAGTGGAACGTGTTCATCCAGCAGTACGTGATGGCCCTGAAATTCGACGTGTGTGTGCTTGGCTGGAGCGGCGGCACAGACCACGACAGCCGTCAGCTTTGGCACTCGACCTGTTGGCCCACTCAGGGCGGCTTGAATCTTGCAGCCTACTCAAATGCCGAAGCAGACAAACTGATGGATGGCATCTTGAAGGTCTACGATTACAAGCAACAAGTTGAGATGAGCCACAAGATATTCAGGACCATCGCGTCGGAGTTCCCCTATGTGTTCCTGTATTCGCCACTTGCCACCACAGTGATGGATAACCGTATCGTGTGGCGCAAGAAAGTGGGTACCGACGCCAGTGGCAATTCCATCTTTGAGAACAGGCCCGTGAACCACGACTACATTCGCACTGCGCGAGCGAGTCTTGTTTACTTTTTCGGCGAGCTCAAACGCGTCGAGGAAGCTCCGAAGTGGACGGATCAGGACTTCAAGCGCTAAGGCCGCCCGATGCTAACCTACATTCTGCGCCGCATTTTTCAGATGGTTCTGACACTCTGGATCGTCAGCGTGCTGAGCTTCCTGATCGTCGCGCTTTCGCCAGGCGACCCGCTGGCCAGCCAGCTCGATCCCAAGAAGACGCCCGCCGACCTCGAGCGCAGGCGTGATGAAATTGGCTACGACGATCCGGTTGTGTCAAAATACCTCGATTTCTACGGCAAGTTCTTTGCCGACCTTGGTGCCGTTGTGGTCAAGCAGCTTGGCGGTGCAAACGAGTACTCGTGGCAACTGACGAGCGAGACCTCCAAGGAAGCCGTATTGCCCACGATGTGGCGCAAGATGCTCGTGACTCTGCCGCTTGTCATCGTGGACACCCTTCTGATCTGGTCCCTGTCATTCCCCATCGGCATCTACTCGGCGCTGCGACGAAATTCGTATCAGGACCGGTTCATCACCATCATGAGTTACACGCTGATCGCCTTCCCCGGGTTCTGGATCTCAATCCTGATCATTGGCTTCGTTACCAACACACTGGGCATCCCGATCGTGTCGCCGAACACCATCGGCGTTGAGCTCGAGGGCCCGCGGGAGTTCTTTGACCGAACATGGCACATCGCGCTTCCGGCATTTGTGGCCGCGCTTACAGGCGTTGCCACCCTCACGCGCTATGTTAAAGGCCAAATGCTTGAGGTGATGGGCCAGGACTACATCCGCACGGCCAAAGCCAAAGGCCTGAACAACGACCAGGTGTATTACAAACACGCCCTGCGCCCGGCTTCGCTGCCGTTTATTACGATGATCGCGGGCCTCTTGCCCGCTGTGTTTGGCGGGTCCGTGGTGTTTGAGGCCATTTTTTCATGGCCCGGATTGGGACGCTGGGTGTTTGAAGCGGTGTTCCAGAGAGACATCTATATCGTGATGACCAGCCTGTTTGTGGGGTCGGCGCTCACCCTCATCGCCATTCTGATCTCCGACATCCTGCTGAGCGTGGTTGACCCGCGCGTGCGTCTCTCGTAGAGGAAGAAGCATGTCTGAACCAAAACAAAAGGCTTCCTCGCCGCTAGCTGACGCGATCTGGCTATTTGTTCGCAACAAGCCCGCCTTGATCGCGTTTTGCATGATCGTGGGGCTTGGGTTGGCTGCGATTTCAGGCTCCATGTTCGCAGGCAAGCGGGCTGATGCCAACGACCTGCTGCGAATGGAAGAATCGGAGCTTGTTGGCGATCGCTTCAAGACGGAATCCATCAAGGTCGCAATCCTTGATCCGCAAAAGACTGAACTCAAGGACACCTTCGAGCGCCCGTACATCCAGACCGTCATTGCCAACCTGTTTGGTGGGTTTGACGACGATTCCGCCGATGTCATCGGCAAGAAAGACCGAGATCGCAAGCAAAAGGCCGGTGCTGCCGCAAGCGAAATTAAACCGCTGACCGAAGAGGAGTTGGTCGGTTTGCGCAAGGAAGGGCTTAGTTCAGACAAAAGTACGACCTATTGGCTTGGCACCGACCATCTTGGTCGCGATGTTCTGGCGCGGCTATGGTCTGGCAGCACGATCTCATTGACCATCGGCTTTCTAGCCGTCGGCATCTCCGTGTTTCTTGGCATCTCCCTGGGTGGTATCGCCGGTTACTTCGGCCGAAATCGCGTTGGCCTGCCGATGTTCGCCACCATTCTTTTGTTTCTGGCATGGGGCGTGATGTTGGCTGCGGATATCACGGTCGCGGCATGGGTGTGCTTTGTCATTGGCGCTGGTTTGTTCGTGTTTCAATTCCTGTTGGCCGTGGCCGGCGGGCGCTGGCGGACCGTGGGTTTTGTGATGGTGGCGGGGCTGCTGTTTGGTGCCATGACCTGGTTCAACTACCGAACGGAAACCGCTACGCCTGAAGGTGCTCTATACCAGGAAGCCGCGCGAACCCATGCGAAGGCCCGAGCCTTGCTTCTCGAGGTCCGCGACTATGGCCGCGAGGTAAAAAACTATGAGGACCGCGCGTCGGCGAACATCGGCAACCTGATTGCCCAAAATGACCTGCCGGAATGGATGTTCGCCAGCCAGCTGAAGCTGGAGGTCAAGTTCCGCCAGATGGACTTGCAGGTTGGGCGCTTTGACATCGAGAAGTACCGTAGCGCGCAGCGTGAAGCGGTGCGTTTGCACGGCGAGCAACAGGAGCGCGCCGACCACCTTGACCTGTTCGCTTCCGAATACGAATCGCGACATAAGGCTGCCCTGGCGGCAGAGAAAGACGCTCTCGCGGGAAGTGAGTCGAAGTTCAGGGAAAACCTTATCGAGGAAGGCCGCCAACTCGCCCGCGAGGCAGCCCAGCACGCGGCACGCGCCGGCACTTTCAATCCCATCGAACTCAAGAAGCGAACCAAGCGCCTGCGTGAGGTCGGCGAAGCCCGGCTCGCCTATGCCACAGCAATCATTGAAGCCATGGACAAGCCGCTAGCTGCGCGAGCTGCCGCCCTCCAGAAGGCCGATGACGAACTTGCGGCCCGCATTGAATCCGGAGCAACCAACGCTTCGGTGCTCCGCGAGCGTCAGTTCGAGATCGAAGCCATTGTGCGCACTTGGAAACTCGCTGAGGCTGAGTTCAAGTTGGCGGACGCAAACCAGCGCATCAATGCGCTCAAGCCGATTATCGAAAGTTACTTGAAGCGGGCCTTTGCCAAGACCAATGATGAAGCACATATGGGACTGGCCGACCTCCAGGTCGAAGCGCAACGGCTTGAAGATGGCAATAAGGCGCTGGAGGATGCCGTAGCAACCTCAAAAACGGATTTGAAGAAGCTCGATGACCTGAAGAAGGAAAAGCCGGAAGCATCGTTTAAGGCGCTGCCGCCGTTCAAGATTCAGGGAAGCAATGATCTCATCGACCGGCGCGGAAAAATGCGCACGGCCTACGTCACCAAGTTCGATACCGAGACCAAGAACAGCCGCACCGCGTTGAGCGTGGCTGAAACCCTCAGCGGGCATTACCGGCATCGTTTTTATCGCTTCTCGAGCCACTTCCTGACTGCCACAGTCCTGATTCTATTGTTGGTCGTGGCCGGGCTGGCCTTGATGGCATCGGCGCAGGCAGCGGTGGTTGACCGTAAACTCCCAGTGCAAGCCATCTTCCTGCCGACGATTACGGTAGATGACCTGGTCATGCGTTTCACTGAAATCGTGATGACGATTCCTGTGCTGTTCCTGATCCTCGCCATTCTGGCGATTTTTGAAAAAGACGTGTACATCACCATGGGCGTGATTGGTCTGACCAGCTGGATGGGCACGACTCGCTTTGTTCGCGCAGAAATACTCAGTCTTCGTGAACAGGACTTTGTGCAGGCAGCTCGCTCTCTGGGCCTGTCGGATTACCGTATCATCTGGCGTCATCTGGTGCCCAATGCCATTTCCCCCGTGCTTGTCAGCGCCTCAATCGGTGTGGCTGGCGCCGTTTTGGCGGAGAGCACGCTTTCATTCCTGGGCATTGGCGCCAAGCCCGAGCAGACCACCTGGGGCCAGATCTTGAGCGAAGGCCGTGAGTACATTTTTGATGCACCCTGGCTCACCTGGATTCCGGGCTTGGCCATTCTCGTTACGGTGTTGGCCTTCAACCTGCTTGGCGAGGGGCTGCGTGAGGCTTTCAATCCCAAGCTGCGCGGGCGCTAGCAACTATGAAAATCCTACTGGCTGATGACGAGCGCGGCATTCGTTTGACGCTCTCCGAAGATCTTGAAGATGCGGGCCACGCGGTCACTCCCGTCGAAGACGGTGAGAAGGCCATGCAGGCTTTGGGCAAGGAGAAGTTTGATTGCCTGATTACCGACATCGTAATGCCCAAAGTCGATGGCATGAGCCTGCTGCGCTTTGCCCGGGAGAAGTACCCCGACATCATCGTGATGATGATAACGGGCAATGCGACCACCGAACGCGCCATTGAGGCCATGAAACTTGGCGCAAAAGACTTCATCGAGAAGCCCTTCAATAACGAAAAAGTTGTTTTGCTTTGCAGCGGCTATGCCCAGAGCCAGACCACCGAGCGCAAGTTCGTGCAGCTTCAGCAGGAAGTCAAAACGGAGTTCAAGCTCGACAAAATGGTTGGCTCCAGCCCGCAGATGAAGCGGCTCTACGACGATATTCGAACCGTGGCTGAGAGCGATTTCTCGGTGTTGATCCAGGGTGAAAACGGCACTGGCAAAGAGGTCATCGCGACCACGATCCACCAGTTGAGCCCGCGCCAGGCCGGCCCGTTGATCAAAGTCGGCTGCCATATCGCCAACGTGAATTTGCTCGAGGATGAGCTGTTTGGTCACGAACCCGGAGCCTATACGGGTGCCAATGCACGGCGCATTGGTCGTTTTGAGCAGGCCAATGGCGGCACGATCTACCTCGATGACATCGACGACATGCCAATCGACACCCAGGCAAAGCTTTTGCGAGTGCTGCAAGAGCGCGAGATTGAGCGGCTTGGCGGCGACAAGCCCATCAAGGTCAATATCCGCGTGATTGCCTCGACCAAGGTGGACCTGCGCAAAGTCGTCGAAACCGGAAAGTTCCGCCAGGACCTCTACTATCGAATCAACGTGATTGACCTTCAGGTGCCGCCGCTGCGTGAGCGCGAAGGTGACATCGCCGTGCTGGTGGACCATTTCATCAAGCGTTACGCCGGCAACCGCCAGCTGAATGTTGAGCCAGAAGCAATGGCGGCGCTTGTCAGCTATCGCTGGCCAGGCAACGTGCGTGAATTGGAGCATTCGGTTCAGCGCTCCATCGCGCTTGGCGCGGCCGGTGGCACTCTGCGCAAAGAGCACTTCCTGCGCGATTTCAGCACGACGCTGCCTGAAGGCAGTGAGCCGCGCACGCCCGGCGATGACCGTCGAACACTCAAAGAAGTGGTTTCCGCCGCAGAAAAGGCGCACATCCAGAACGTCTTGAAAATGACCGACGGCCGCATCGAAGAAGCCGCGGCGATCCTGGGCATCTCGCGCAAAAACCTGTGGGAGAAGCGCAAGATGTACGGGCTGCTTGAAGGTGATGTACCCGAGTAGAACTTTGGCTGGCGACAGGCGTCACCTGCCACGAGTCAGACACAATGCCCGATTCACCCTATCTCGTTGGCGACCTGCCCGGCTACACACCCGCCGTGGCGCGGCTTGTCTCTATCATCAACTACGCGCGGCTCACGACAGTCATGACCGTCGCTGACCTGAAAACGCCGGCGCTGGATTTCATGCTGGATGATCGCGCGAATTCGATTGGCATGTTGCTGGCCCACATCGCGTACTGCGAGTTCGCCATGCAGATTGAGACCTTCGAGCGCCGACCCCTCACACCCGAGGAGGAATACAAGTTCGCGCCGGCACTGGATTTGGGCGAGCTGGGTCAAATGGAGTTCCGCGGGAAAGACCTCGGTTTCTATCTCGACTTGCTCAATGGCGCGCGGCGCAAGACGCTTGACCTTTTCAAGACGGTCGATGACCCCTGGCTCGATGCTCGTGCGCCGCTATGGGGCAGTATCGGCAACTTCCACTTCATGTGGTTCCACGTCGCCGAGGACGAAATCCACCATCGCGGCCAGATGGCGCTGATCCGAAAGCGGCTGCCGAAATGAGTGATGCCGCGCCATCTGGATTCGTTGTGCTCGCGACGCTGATGCACCGCGAGATACTCATCGAGTCGCGCACGCGCTCGCCGTTGGCATCAATGGGCTTGTTTGAGTTTCTTGAAGGTGACCTACCCGAGTAGTGCACTTTGCTGCCGCATAGCGTGTTGGGGTCCATGGGAGGGTCGTTTGTCCGATTCAGATTCCAAAAAGAGTTTTTTTGAACGTGCGGGTCGCGCGGAGCTGGGTGTCTATCTGTTCGGGTTGACACTGATGGCTTTGAATTCAGGTACTCGACTTGTTTTTGACCTGTTGCATTACTCTTCCTCAAGTTGGCTGTCGATCGCAGGTGATTGCGGCCTTTGCCTGATTTCGGTACTCATGCTGGCTCGTTTAATGGGCTTGTGGCGAATGGCCGGGCGACGGCAGGCCAACGTGGATGGTCAACCGCATGCTGCCCAAAACAAAAGTTCCGACATCCGATAGACTTGCGCAATCCGGGTCACCTGTGCGCCCATGACGACTGACCAACCCATCGATCGCAAGCCCCGCCCGGGTGTCGCACTTCTTATCCTTCTGCGTCGGGAGCTCTTGGTTGAACTGCGCACGCGCTCGCTCTTGACCTCCATGGGGCTGTTTGCGTTGCTTGAAATCGTGGTCGTAGGCTTGGGCGTGCGTGCGTTGCCGGCCGATGAAACGTTTTCCAGATTCGTACCTGCCGTTCTCTGGGTTTGCATGCTGTTCGCTGCCGTCGTAGGCATAAACCGAAGTGCGCTTGCCGACCGCGACAAGAACTTGCACGCCGCGTTCTTGCTTCTGCCCTATGACCCCACGATCATTTACATGGCGAGACTGGTCAGCACGTTTGTGTTTCTCTCGGTAGTTGAGGCAGTTCAGGTTGTCGCCGCCGTGCCATTGCTGCGTTTCGATATCCCGCGGGAGCCATGGCTTCTGGCAGTGCTGGCCCTCACCAATATCGGTGTACTGGCCCCGGGAATACTACTGGCCTCTGCCACCTCCCAGGCGCGCGGCGGCGAAGCCCTGCTCACGATTATGCTCCTCCCGGTGATTGTAGTGGTCTTCATGGGCGCGGCTGGCGCCACGGATTCTTTTTTGGGGGGCTTGGGCTTTGAGGGCGCCCAGTCGTACCTGTTGCTGCTGTGCATCTGCGCGGCTATGTTTCCTGCGTTGGGATTGCTTCTGTATGGCAGATTGCACGAGGGTTGATGACCGAGGGTTCGAAGACAACTTTTGCGATCACACTGGTCCTGGCGGCCTTGGGGATGGCTGGTGCTGAGGCGACGCTTTGGCTTGCGCACTTCTATGTACCGGTTCAGATCACTGCAGGATCGCTGTTTGTGAGCGAGCCCCCTTCAGGGGTGAATACCCTGAACCTCTACGAGAGCTATCGAATTTTCTTTGTCCACTTGCCCTCGGCGTACTCGACGGCTCTTTGCTGCGGCCTTTGCCTTGTAGGCGGCGTGCTGTTCCTTGTGACTCGAAATGCAAGATACGACGCGCTGACGGTCGCGGCGGCAGAAACAGGGCTGGTGGCGGGCGCGATTACGTTGCTCACCGGAAGCTTTTGGGCCGACTTTGCTTGGGGAACTGGCAAGATCGGCAGTGGCTGGAACTGGGAGCCGCGCCTGACTTCCATGCTGATCTTGTGGCTTGCCTTTGCCGCGTTGCTGGCACTTCGGAATGCGTTGCCAAACGTACAAGCCCGCATGAAGTTGACTGCCGTTTACGGAATTCTGGTTTCGCCGCTGTATCCCATGGTGCAAAAGGCCATCGAGATTGGTCAGGTCAGCCACCCGCGCAGTTTTTCGGACCTGCTCAGCGCGCCCGAAATCGGTTTGACCAAAGTTGTGGCGACTTTCGGGATAATGCTGGTGTTTGCTGCCCTGGTTGCCTTGCGTTTTGCGGCGCACCGGTTTGGTCACCAACTGCAACAGGAGCGCGCGGCATGACGTCAGGAATAAATGTGAGTCCCGAGCGTAAGTGCGGTCATGCGCGGCATGCAGCACTTACCGCGTTGTTGGCGAGTTTGAAGGCGTTAAGCCGCGCGCTTGTGTTGGCGGCATTTGTTGTTTGCGCTCCACTTTGCGCCGAAGTTGATCGGAACAAACTTCCGCCGCCCGCGGTAACGGCTGAGCAGCGTGACGCCTTGCTCAAAGAGTTCCGCGAAACCGAACGCGCCGCACTGGAGAAGGAGTTCCGTGCGGAACTCGAAGCGCGGTTTTCCAAGGAACGCGATAGCTATTCCGGCTCGCTTTCCAATCTGTGGGCCAGCAGCGCCGCGGTCTGGGCGGTACTTATGCTGTTTATTGCGTGGCAGGCCTTGAGCTTGCGCAAGCAGGCTGTTGAGTTAGCCAAGTTGAAAGCCGTACGCGAAGAACGGGGCTGACGCTCCATGTCGAATTCACTTTTCACTGAATCCGAGCTTGCCCGCCTGCGGCGCCTTCGCCTCGCCGGCGAGCGCGTGCGGTCTTCCTCGCTCCGTGGCGAGCGGCGATCAAAGCAGCTTGGATCCGGTCTTGAGTTCGGCGCCTATCGTCCTTACAGCCATGGAGACGATTTGCGGCACGTGGATTGGAACGTGTACGGTCGCCTGGAACAGCTCTTCTTGAAGCTATTTGAAGCGCCGGGCCAGCTCCGCCTGCTGCTGGCGCTTGATGCATCGCCGACGATGAATTTCGGGATGATGAACAAGTGGCTGGCCGCGAGGCGCGTGCTGGCGGCTCTTGGGCTCGTGGCGCTGGCGACAGCTGACCAGGTGCTGCTTGGCCGTTTCGACGACGATCGAATGCTGAATTTCGAGGCGTCATCCAAGGAGCAGGCTTTTCTGGATGCCGTGGCGAGCCTGACGGTGGGGGTGAAACCCGCCCTCCCCGGCGCTGCGCTTCGAGCATCGCTTTCAAAGCGCGGCCGCGACACGGTGCTGCTTATTGCTACCGACATGCAGACGAAGGAGGGCCCACTGGCGCTGCTAAATGATGCCCGCCGAAACGGTGTTCGCGGCGCCGTGATTTGTATCCACGCGCAGGAGGAATTGTCACCCACACTCGAAGGACTGACACGTTTGAACCCCGTACTGGGCGGATCTCAGAAGCTGCGCATAGACGGGCCTGTCCTGGCCGCCTACAAAAAAGAAGTCGCTGACTATAGGCGCGCAAGTCAGAGCGCTGTCAGGTCAACAGGCGCAGGTTTCATTGAAGTGAGCAGCGACGTCGATATTGAACCAGTCGTTGTTGAGCTGATGCGCAGCGGTCTGCTGGAAGGCACACACATCTAGCGTTTGGGTTTCAGAGTTCGAGGTTTATCGTTGAACAACCCGACGCCAATTCTCGAACCGCGAACAGCGTTGATTCCGCTATCATCCGGTCATGCTTGAGTTCGCACGTGAACAATTCCTCTGGCTGTTCGCGCTGGTCGCGTTGTTCTTCATCGTGTTCCTGTTTGCACGGCGATGGAAGAAGGCCAGCGTCACCTACGGATTTGTCTGGCAGCGCGTTGCCAAGCAGGTGCGGCCGCCAACCTGGAAGCGTCTGCTCCGGATCATGCTGACGTTATTGTTAAGCACCACGATGCTGGGCTCGGCGGTGCTGTACGCCGCAGGCCTTGGTCCCGAAAAGGCGGGTCTGCCCGCGCCCTTGCTGCTGTTCATTCTGGTGGACAACTCCCCGAGCATGCGTGCGCGGCTTGACCTAGAAGGCACGTCCACGCGCCGAAGTCTGGCGCAGATCCGTGCCCAGGAGTATGTAAACGCGCTTTCGGAAGCCGATCGCGCGCTGATCGTCCGTTTTGAGTATGGCCGGGCAATTGCGGGCCGCTGGCTCAGGCGCGGCGAAGCAATCGGCTCGGCGCCGCCCACGGACCTGTGGCGTCAGGATCTGAGTAGTTTGGGGGCGTTGCTGTCCAGTGTCGGTGCACCGCCCGATGTGGCAGGCCTTCCAAAGCCGCAGCCAGCGATTGTCTGGCTGGGCGACAATCCACCGGCGACGGAGCCACTTCTGTCGCCGCCGGCGCGTTTGGACGGTTTCGCGCCGATTGGGCGCTGGAGTCAGTTGTCAGGGTGGCCTGTGCTGTGCGAGACCTTTGGTTCAGCGGTGGCCAATGCTGCTGTCGTCGAGGCGGCCTACAGATCGGCGGCCCCGGGTGCGGATTTTTCGGGAACTCTGGAAGGGCGTTTGCGCGATGGTTCTCCGGCATGCGTTGAGATCACATCGTACTCTGATTCGGGAGCAGTGGCTCTTCTGGCGCAGGATACGCCCTACCGGGTGCCGCTTTCTGGGCGGCGCAGGCTTGACCTGGCCCAGAAGGCTTGGCGCCGCGATTTCGACGTGTTTTCGTGGGATGATCGCATTGAAGCCCGGATTCCTACGCGTGGTTTAACCTCAATTGTCATTGTGCGGCCGCCGGGTGAAGCGCCCAACCCGGAGCTGCGCGAGGGGCTTGAACTACTGCTTCCCGGTCGAAAGATTGTGGAAACCGACGGCGCAATTCCCGAAAGCGTTGACCTCGCAATTCTGGACCGCGTATCCACTGAAACCAGCGCCCGCCTGGTGCTCTGCTTTGCGGCGGTTCCTCCGTCACTCGGCCAAGTGCAACCAGCGCGCGAAGCCAAGGCCGGGCTGTTTAGCACGCTCGCGAGTCCTGATTGGCTGGGATTTGAGGTTCCAAACATGCAGCTTCTGGCGGGGCGCGAGGTGAGCGCCCTGCAGCCGGGGCACAGGCTAACGGCGTTGGCAACCCACGTTGAGGCTGGCGTGCTTATTGCCGTTTCGCGCGGTTTGCAGGACGTGCTCTTTGTTGGCTATTCACCGACTCAGAGCCGCTTCCTGTTTGTGCCAGAGGGTCCCACATTGCTCCAACGCTGGCTTCACGCCGCGCAAAGTCGAGATCGGGTAGTTGTGCCTCCTTTTTGTCGAGTGGATCAGGGTGTTGAAATCAAACTCGACTCGCCCGAGAAGTTGCTTGTTAAACTGGAACAGGGATGGGGCGAGGTGCACGGTGTGACCGACTACGAGATTCAGCCGGGCCCCGATGGCCGTGCGGTTCTGGGTCCCTTTGAGCAGGCCGGGCGCTACGTGGTGTCTACAGCGTCTCAGTCGCCAGGAACAGGGCCAGGTCGGGAGCTCGGCCGGGTTTTCGCGTACTGGGTGGACGAAACAGAGCAGGCGCTGCCTTACGTTCAGCTGGGACCCCTGGACCTGTCAAAACTGGCTCCCGCCAAGCGTGACGCGGGTTGGGTGGACTGGTTTCCTGAAGTGCTTCTCTGGATTGCCTTGTGTGCCCTGACACTGGAGTGGTTCTTCTGGCTGTTGGGTATCACTGATTGACGAAGGCCTCGGCGTCACGTTTGTGTGAGATACGTTGTCGCCGCCCAATGTACACTCGCCGGTATGGCTAAAAACAAGGCCAAGCTGGTGTTCGCCTGCCGGGAGTGCGGCCACAATTCCCCGAAGTGGTTGGGCAAGTGCCCGGCCTGTGGGGCCTGGAACAGCTTTGCAGAGGAGATCGACGCCACTGCAATTCGGCCCTCCCGTCGCGCAGCGTTAAATGAGCCGAGCAAACCAGCGCGGCTTATTGAGATCAGCGCATCGGCGCATGCACGGCTTGTTACAGGAATCCATGAGCTGGATCGCGTTCTGGGCGGCGGCTTGGTCAATGGCAGCGCCATCTTGTTTGCCGGCGCACCGGGTATTGGCAAGAGCACGCTCACTCTGCAGGCCGCCAACAAGGTTGCGCAGCATGCCGGGCCCGTGCTTTATGTGACGGGCGAAGAAAGCGCGGAACAGATCAAACTCCGTGCAGCCCGTCTGAACTGCGATGCTGCTGAACTCTTTGTCGTGTCAGAAACCAATCTCGACGCGATACGCAACCATATGCAGGCATTGAAGCCGCGCCTTGCGGTGATTGATTCGGTTCAAACTCTATACGATCAGGAACTGCCAAGCGCGCCGGGAAGTGTGGCGCAGGTGCGAGAGTGCGCGGCGGCAATAATCATGCAGGCAAAAAGCTCTGGAACGCCGGTTTTCCTCGTTGGCCATGTCACGAAGGACGGCACCATTGCCGGCCCGCGAACACTGGAGCACATGGTCGATACCGTGCTCAATTTTGAGGGCGAAAAGTACCAGAGTTATCGACTGCTGAGGGCATCAAAGAACCGTTTTGGCGGCACGGGCGAACTTGGGGTGTTTGAGATGCGCGGTGATGGCCTGGCCGAGGTCGAGAATGCCAGCCGCATTTTCCTTGATGAGTACGACCACTCTCGTAGCGGGTGTGCCGTCTTGCCCGCCTGTGAGGGGACGCGAGTGCTGCTTGTGGAGGTTCAAGCACTTACGGCAACGTCGCCCATGGAAAACCCGCGCCGGCGGGTGACGGGACTGGATGTTAATCGCGCCCACATGCTGCTTGCAGTCATGGAGCGTCGCGCAGGATTCAAGCTGTCGCGCCTTGAGGTCTATCTGAACATCGTTGGAGGCGTCAGTGTTGAGGAGCCCGCAGGTGATCTGGCGGCCTGCTTTGCAGTCGCTTCCAGCGCCACCGAAGTCAAGCTCCCGCCTGCCACGGTGTTCATTGGCGAGGTAGGCCTTTCAGGCGAGGTGCGTGCCGTGAACAATCTTCAGCAGCGAATTGACGAATCAGCCCGATTGGGCTTCAAGCAAGCCGTGGGGCCCCGCCTGCGGGGGCTGCATCTGCGCGTGCCACCGGATTTCCGTGTGCTTGAGCTTGCCGATCTGAGGGAGGGTTTGGAGAAATTCTACCTGGTTGAGCGTTAGCGGAGGTCTGAGGGGCCTTTTTTCGGTGTAATTCCTGTCTAGAATATCCGGCCATGAAGCTGTCCATAGAAACCCCATTACGCCGCCTTCCGGGCATGTTCGAGGCGTTTTCGATCTTCACGCTGGCTTCCGCCGCAGTGTTGATTCCTTTAGCCCTCGCAACGGACGTACCCGTCGGCACCAGCCCCCTTCGGTTCCTTGGCCTTGCCTGTCCCCTTTGCGGCGGAACTCGCGCGGTTACTGCGTTCTGCCTTGGCCGGCTGGAAACCGCGATTTTGTACAACCCGCTGGCGCTGGTCATTTTCGTCAGCATGGTTTATTCGTCGCTGAGCTACCTGTTTTTCGTGCTTCCCACCGGTCGCCGCCTGGTTTTGATGACCACACGCGGCGAGGCTCGAGCGTTGACTGCCCTGTTAGCAACCTGCTTTGCCGCCAATTGGGGATATGTCCTTTGGGCCGGCATGTACCGTGTTCCGCTTGCGATGTAATCGCCCTATATTGGCCGTCCGTGACGGAATCTACTACATCCGAGAAACCCTCGGGCTATACGGTGCTTGCCCGCAAGTACCGGCCCAGGCGGCTCGCTGACCTGATCGGACAGCCCCACGTTGTGCAGGCATTGAGTAACGCCATGGCCACGGGCCGTGTGGCCCAGGCATTTCTTCTCACCGGATCACGCGGAACAGGCAAGACCTCGACGGCACGCATTTTGGCCGCTGCACTGAATTGCCTCAGCACAATCCGCGGCGGAGTTGAACCCTGCGGTGAATGTCCAAGTTGTATGGAGGTCGCGCGAGGGGAAGACCTGGACGTCATTGAGATGGACGCGGCTTCCAACAGCAGGGTTGACGACATCCGGCAACGGCTCGAGAGCATCGATACCCGCCCGGCGCGGGGCAAGTATCGAATTTACATCATCGACGAAGTGCACATGCTTTCGTCAAGCGCGTTCAACGCACTGTTGAAGACGGTCGAAGAGCCGCCGGCCCACGTGAAGTTCATCCTGGCTACGACGAATCCTGAAAAAATTCCCGAAACGATTCTATCCCGCTGCCAGCGCTACGATTTCAGGCGTGTGACGCTCGACGACATCACGCAGAGGCTGGAAGCGATCTGTGTTTCCGAAAACCTGTCGCCTCAGCCAGGCGTGTTGCGCATGCTTGCTGAGATTGCCGAAGGCGGAATGCGCGATGCACTTTCTCGACTTGACCAGTTGGTGGCGTTCGCCGGGGTGCAAGCCTCAACGGGCGATGCCGAGCGGGTGTTTGGACTTATCGGGCGGAAGAGACTGCTGGAATTGCTGGAACAGCTTTCAAATGGCGATGCCAAAGCGGGCATTTTGTTTGCCGAACAGATCTTTGATAGCGGCAAAGACGTCGCGGAGGTCCTTGCCGCCCTGGTGGGCTTGACGCGTCAATTGATGATTGTTCAGGCGGCCGGAGAGGCCGCTGGACTTGGGTTGGATGTCGCAAAGGACGAGCTGCCGGAAATCAGACGAGTGGCAGCACGATTTGGCCTTGAGGGGCTGGTGTACCTCGCTGAGTTGTTGACTGAGTGTCGGCAACGCGTGCGCCGTGCTGCTTTTCCGAGGGTGGTGGTTGAGACGACATTTGTGAAGTTGGCTATGGTTCGCAATCTGAAGTCCTTGGAGGAGCTAGCCGCGCGGTTGGACGAGGGTGCCGACGATGGGATCGTGGCTCCGCGCCGGGCCGTCGATGCTCAAAAAGCGCCTCAGAGCACTGTGCCAGAAACCTCTTCCATCGCGAAAGATGAGTCACCTCCTGAGTTGACGAATGGGTTGCGGAATGAGAAGAATGCTACAGGTCCTGACCCGACGGTCAGGGAGGCGGATGTTAAGGCTCGGGCGGCCACTGACGTGGAGCAGAAGGCACTGAGCGAGCTTAGGAAGCGGTTCCGGGCGAAGTGAAGAACTGTGCATTCGGGGCGATTTGAAATATT
>Ga0138256_10004435_pt1 | contig 14915 bp, 15 predicted proteins | sample KNB2016incub_MG_FD_105486 | JGI IMG/M metagenome (GOLD analysis project Ga0138256, IMG submission 105486) | Active sludge microbial communities from wastewater in Klosterneuburg, Austria - KNB2014incub_MG | ecosystem: Engineered > WWTP > Activated sludge > Unclassified | place: Austria... | reverse complement strand
TGTCGCGGTGGATTATGCCCGCCTCGTGCGCCGCACACAAGGCGGCGGCTGTTTGCAGCGCTATCGAAAGGCCGTCGTCCAGGTTCAGATCGCCAAGTCGCATCCTGTCGCGAAGGGTCGCGCCGTTCACAAGTTCGGCGGCGATGTACCTCAGTTCGCCGATCTGCCCGATCTCGTAAACTGTAAGTATGTTTGGATGATTTAGGGCCGATGCCGCCTTTGCTTCAAGGACAAACCGACGGATACGATCTTCGTCGCCGGCAAGTTCGAGAGACAAGACCTTGAGCGCGGCTTCCCGGCCGAGCTCGGTATCGAACGCGCGGTAAACTTCGCCCATTCCTCCAGAGCCGATCTTCCCGCGAATCTCGTAACGTCCGACCCTGCTGCCGGTTTGCATAAATACTTGGGCCTATCCTAATACTTTCGAATTCTGATTCTGCGCTTTTTAGAGTGCTGAATGGGATTTTAGGACGGAATTGGAATAATTCCAAACCGGTGCTTTCATGCCTTTGGATGTGCCTTGTCGAACACCGCTATCATCTTCTCCATCGAAACCTGGGTATATATCTGAGTCGTCGAAAGCAGAGCGTGGCCGAGAAGTTCCTGTATATCCCGGAGGTCGGCCCCCTGGTCGAGCAAATGGGTCGCGAACGTGTGCCGCAAACTATGGGGCGAGATGTCGTGAATATCTGAGCACCGCAGGATGTACTTGTCGATCATTCTGCCGATGCTGCGGGTCGTTATCCGCGTGCCTTGATAATTAAGGAAGACCGCGTTGTTATCGCGGTTTGAGACAGGAGCATTATTTAAGAATGCGGGCCTGGTTTCGGCCAGGTAATGCATCAGTGCTTGGAGCGCGTGTTCGTGAAACGGAACGATCCGCTGCTTTTTCCGTTTGCCCGTGACCCTCACAAGCCGTTCTCGAAAATCTATGTCCTTCAAGTTAATATTGACCAATTCGCCCACGCGAATACCAGTAGCATAAAGGAATTCGATGATCGCCCGGTCGCGGCGGCCAAGATCCGTGTTTGTATCGGGCGTATCGATAAAGCGGACGGCGTCTTCCATTGAAAGATGATTTGGCAGCTTTCGCTCGATCTTCGGCGTGGCGACAAGCTTTGCGGGATTTATCTCGACAACACCCTCGCGGATAAGAAACTGAAAAAACGTTCTCAAACTGGCCAGCTTTCGCGCGATCGAGGCCTTTTTATGATCATTGTGGAGCCCGGCCATCCATTCGCGGATCGTCAGCCGGTCAATGATCTTCACATCCACATCGGACCGTTTCTCGATCGAACAAAGATATTCGCGAAACTGGGCCAGATCGCTCGCGTAATTCCGCAGCGTGTGCGGGCTCATATTCCGCTCATGGGTTAAGTGTTCAAGGAATTTGCCGATCAGATGCTGAAGCATATGGGGCCCGGACATTTTTGTCCGCGTAAAGGTTTGGGATGGATAAATGGTCTCGCTGCAGGTCAGGCCTAAAAAAAGCGGATCATGTCCGCCCTTGACGCCGGTGCGGACAAAAGTGAACAACCTCCGTCATCTCTTCGGAACATAATAACCTTTCCGGGTTCTCACATCCACATTTCCCTTTGATCTAACGGTCAATCCGATTTGCTGAAACTCGCCGCCTTTTTCCGTTTGAGGGTCGGGGTAATAGCTCAGGATATATTGCTGTGCGAGTTCGGACGATATCTGACGAAAGGCTTCGTCAAGTTCTTTTTCATCGATCGGCGAATAGACCCGGCCGCCTGTTTGTCCGGCTATCTCGAGCATTCTTCGTTCGGCGGCGAGTTGGCGTAGATTTGCGCTGGCGGTACGTGACTTTGTCCTCACATAATTCTCAAAATCGGTGGTCTTTACAACGTAAACCTGACAATTTGCTAACTGAAGTGAGCGGTTGACCTGTTCGAGCGATGAATCGCTATATGTGTCATCGCCGTCGGACACAATCACGATCACACGTCGGCCCTGCACCTCGCCTAGATAATCCGCCGCCTTGATGATCCCGTCCAAAAGTGCGGTTGCACCTTCCGGCGGCGGAAACGATTCGACCGATCGGGTAAGAGTGCGAATATCGCTTGTCAACGGCTGTTCAAGGCGGCTTGCGGTCGCCACGCTAAATAGTGCCGCAAGGTCCTTTTCGGGGCGGATCATCCTCTCAAAAAAGCGAACAGCTGCCTTAATCTCAAATTCGCGGGCTATCGAGACGCTCGAAGAGTTATCGAACAGCATTGCCAGGCGGATCGGCGTCTCGTATCTCGAAAGTTCGCTTATCTGTGCGATCTTGCCGTTTATCTGAAGCTCGAAATCTTCGATCTTTAGCGTCGTCAGGGTGCGGCCGGTCGCGTCAAAGACAGTCGCCGGTATTGGGACGAGCGTTGATTCGACCTTGATAATTTCTTCGTCGTTAGACGCCTTTGGCGACGGCGTCGGCCTGAGAAGTTCTGCCGGGTCAAGCGTCGGCGTATATTTGACCGGTGATCTTCCAGTTGGATTGGGTGTCGGGGCCGGCTTTTCAGACGGCTTAATTCGCCCGGATTGCGAGAAACCGGCGATTGCACATATAAGGATTATCGAAAAGGCGAACTTCATGTAACAGACTGCGGTCGAAACCAACTACCCGCCGGCGATCTATTCCAGATTATCAGCATTGCCGTAATGTCTGATAATTTTATTCAAACTTCAATTTACGCCCGCAAATCGTTTGATTACAAAATGGCTGATTTGTATGCCTGGCGGCACGGAAGCCAGTTACTATACGACGATCAATTTGATGGCCGCAAGGAAGAGCACGGCGGCAAGCACCCGCCGTAGCATGATCGAATTGAATTTCTTCGCGCCAAGCAGCGAGCCGATCGCCCCGCCGGCAATTGCCGCGAGTATCCATAACCATGCCGCTGATGGCAAAACGCCTACTTGAGCAAGATTTCCCGTCAAACCCGCTGCCGAGTTTACAAGAATGAACAGGGCTGAGATTCCCGCCGCGGTCTTTGTCTCGGACCAATGCATCAATAGCAAAACGGGTGTCAGAAAGATGCCGCCTCCGACACCGACCAGGCCTGACAATAGTCCGATAACCGCCCCAATGATCAGGCACATCCACAATCTAGGCTCCCGAATCTCATCATCGTCCGATGCAAACTTCCAGGCGAGCCGAAAGGCGGCAAACAGCAGGACGAGGCCGAGTACGACCTTGTAAACGCTAGTTGGCAGTTTGATCATTCCGCCAATAAACGCAAACGGGATCGATGTCACCGCAAACGGCCAGAACAGCCGCCACGAAAAAAAGCCGGCCCGCCAAAATTGTATCGTTCCGATCGTGGCCACGAACAAATTAAGCGTCAACGCGGTGGGGCGGGTAATCTCGGGGGCAACCGAGAAAAACGCCATTACCGCCAAGTAACCAGACGCACCGCCATGGCCGACTGAGGAATAAAGCACGGCTACGGCAAAAATTGCGAAGATTATGAATAATGTATTTGGCTCCATGGAATAGATCGCGAGTAAGTTGTTTTCAGGTCAATGCTAAGTTTGATTTAGCTTAGGGCAAATTCTGCATTTACTGTGCGGCAACCCCTTGTATTCTTTATACTTAAAGATCTTTCTTCAATAAAACGGCCCAAAGCAAAACCGCTGAGCACGCTATGAATTAAACCTGATGGGCTTCGGTTGTTCATCTCACTGACACAAGTTTCACGTCTCTTGAGTTAATATTCAGCCAGCCTATTAGTCTCCGATCAATATGGCTGCACGCAAGCCTCGACCCGCCGCAATGCGGCAGTTTGCAGAAACTCATCCCAATCTTTCAGGGCACGCTCAACCTGTATGATATGCCGTTCGCGTTTATTCCTGTGCTTTTTGCGTAATTCAACGGGCAGCGGCTCCAACAGGCCGAAAGTGATATTCACCGGCTGAAAGTTTTTTGTTTCGACACTCGAGACATATCGACACAGCGCGCCGATCGCCGATGTTTGAGGAGCCGTCAATAGTGACTGGCTACGCAAGGCCCGTGCAGCATTTAGCCCTGAGAGCCAGCCGGTTGCCACCGATTCGACATATCCTTCGACGCCGGTTATCTGCCCCGCGAAAAATAATCTCGGATCGGCCCGCGTCGCGAGCGTTTCGTTCAATATCTTTGGTGAATTGATAAATGTGTTTCGATGGATCTGTCCGAATTGCAGAAACTCGGCATTCTGCAATCCTGGTATCAGCCGCAGTACGCGTTCCTGCTCGCCGTATCGCAGATGGTTCTGAAATCCGACGAATCCATATGCATCGGCCATCAAATTCTCCTGCCGAAGCTGAACGCATGCATATGGCTCTTTACCGGTTCGCGGGTCCGCCAGGCCCTTAGGTTTCATCGGCCCAAAGCGAAGGGTGTCCACGCCGCGGCGGGCGATCTCTTCTATCGGCAGACAGCTTTCGAACCAGTGCGTTTCTTCAAACCGTTTTAGCGGTACCGACTTTGCCTCGATCAAAGCGTCAAAGAAAGTCTGATATTCTTCCGGCGACATCGGGCAGTTGATGTAATCGTCGCCGCCCTTGCCGTAACGGGCCGCCTTGAACGCAATCGACATATCTATCGAATCAGCCGCGACGATCGGTGCGATAGCGTCATAAAAATAGAGCTGATCGTCTCCCGTCCATCGCATTATGTCGGCGGTAAGGGCATCCGAAGTGAGCGGCCCCGTGGCAATGATCGTCGGAACGCCGCGATCTGCGGAAGCCCGCACGTGAGCAACGACGTGATGCTCAGCATCCTCATTGTGCGGTTCTTCACTCGCGGACTTTCGCATTGAAGGGTCGGCCGATGCCGCCAGGCTCTTTACTTCTTCTCGGACGACCTCAATATTCGGATGGCGTTCGATTCTTTCCGTGATCAGCTCGGCAAACTTTCCGCGGTCAACCGACAACGCCGCACCCGCCGGCACCTTGGTTGCCGCAGCTGCATCCATCACCAGAGAGCCTCCACGCCGAAGCTCTTCCTTCAATAGATATGGGGCCGAACCCGGCTCGTCCGATTTGAGTGAATTAGAACATACGATCTCCGCCAATCGGTCAGTCCTGTGCGCAGGCGTCTGCAAAACCGGCCGCATTTCAAATAATCTAACCTTCGCTCCGGCCTCGGCCGCCTGCCAGGCGGCCTCCACTCCTGCCAGGCCTCCGCCAACTACGCTTATCTTTCCTTCCATTATTAACTGATTATACGCGAACGAGAGCGATGGGACATCACCTTCAACGGTTTTCGCAATAGTGTCGAAATCCGAAATGGCTTTTGCTCCAATCGACAACCGTCGCGGACCTACATTTCATGTCTCCGAACCTCGTAAACATCATTCCATAACTCAAACAATTAGATTCATCACATTCCGCTTTCAGAATTCATGGGGAAATGTGTAGTTTTAAGTCATGTTAATGGAGGGGAAATGTAACTTTCACGAGCCATCAGGCGTCTTAAAGTGGCTGTCACAATTCATTGCCCCGCGGTGTATAATTATTGTGACGCGATAGTTCGTTGGTACGGACAACGGCGATAGGGCGGCTTCTCCTGGCCGCCGCCGTTGTTCATGATCTATATGAGAGCGGTGTTTGAATACATTGACACTGCAAGTCTATGTGTCACGCTGCTGCAATTTGGCGGCGGGCAATTTGAGCGCCCGCCGTTTCACGATCTCAATTCCTGTTTTTCCAACCACGGTTCGATGGCCGAGACCTGTAAGGCAGCATCGTACCTAACGACCTGGAGGTTTTGCGAGATGAAGTACGCTCTGTTAGCACTGACGTTGATGTTTATCGTTAGTACTCCAACTTTTGCTCAGACCCGCGGCCGCGCCGCTACGCGAAAGCAAAGCCCGGCAGCAAAGGCCGATTCGTCGAAAACCAAACCGGCCCCGGGCAATTCGACATATATTCCGCCTCCGCCTCCGATGGTGCCGAAGAAACAGGAAGTTGACGAAGTGATAAAGGTCGATACCGACCTGGTCACGACGCCTGTTTCGGTCATGGACCGGAACGGCCGTTTTATCGCGGGACTGAAAAAGAAAGACTTTAAGATCTTTGAGAATGGCGTTCTTCAGGAGCTGACTTACTTTCAATCCGAGGAAACTCCGTTTGTCGTCATTTTAATGATCGACACCAGCCCATCGACGAAGTACAAGATCGATGAGATCCATTATGCCGCACTCACTTTTGTTAACCAGCTTCGCCCGACTGACCAGGTTATGGTCATCGCATTCGATCAGCGGGCCAAGGTGTTGTGCGAACCGACGAACGATAAAAGAACGCTTTTCTCCGCAATCTACAAGGCTAATTTCGGCAGCGGTACAAGTTTATATGATGCAGTCGATGCAGTTTCGAGCCTCGACCTCGTAAACACTCCCGGGCGAAAGGCCGTCGTTCTTTTTACTGACGGCGTTGACACCACATCGCGAAGGGCGAGTTTTGAATCGACAATAGCCGGTGTTGAAGAGATCGACGCACTGTTTTACCCGATCAGATACGATACACAGCAGCAGCAATTGGCGGCCGGCGGAGGTCCGATAGCCGCATTGCCGGGCATGGCACTTCCGCCGGGAATAACCGCCAGAATGCGAGGTTCGAGTGATGCGGAATATGCCCGCGGGAAAAGCTATCTCGAAGGGCTTGCGGCCAACAGCGGCGGCCGAATCTTTGAGGCGGACACACTTACCAACCTAGAAGGCGCGTTCTCAGGGATCGCCGAAGAGCTTAGGCGGCGTTACTCGATCGGCTATTACGCGAACACCGAAAGGGTTCCGGGCGAGCGGAAATCCATCAAGATCCAGGTCGGTCGCCCAGGTGCCGTCGTTCGCGCCAAGAATAACTATGTTGTGAAACAAAAGCGCGATGAGACATCCGAACCTCAAGTTCAGGGCGGTGAATATTAACTAACGGCCGGGGAAACGGGAAAGATGGTTGGCTTGGCGGATCTGTGTCGTTCATTTTGGCGGCAGACAAGCTGCCCTAACAATCGTATTGCGCTCTGAAGTTGTCTGTGAGCCATCTGATGATCCGATGCAGCATTTCTATTCCGCATATTCTGATCCCATTGAAAATTTTATAGGTGACATCTGATCGCCTACCTGCAAGATGATGAATAAGACAGATCATTAGTCTAAAAGTCGGCTTCCCTCGTGGTTATGGTAAAAGGCACCGTCCTACTCTGCATGCTGCATCAAATACACGCAAAGCCCTGAACATTTGAAAAATCTCCGACGGATCATGGTTATGGTGATTGCCGTAATTGTTCAGCAGCGGTAATATTGCGGCAAGAGATTCAGGCTAAGGCCCAACCGGCATTTGTACTTTGTCCGGATCCAACATCGCCGATCATGGTTCGAACACTCATCAATTTAATACTTTTTGCATTTGTTTTTTCGGCGTTCGCCGTCGGACAACCGGGCTTTGTCACTGTCAACGACCATCAATTTATGCTCAACGGCAAGCCGTATTACTTTGTCGGAGCTAATTACTGGTACGGCAGCCTCCTCGGGCTGGAAAAGGATAAGAATCGCGGGATCGAACGGCTACGCAAAGAACTCGATTTTCTCAAAAAAAATGGAGTAACGAATTTACGACTGCTTGGCGGCGCGGAAGGTTCAGGGTTTTTGAACGGCGTCGAAAGGGTCGGGCCGCCGCTGCAGACCAGCCTGCGGGAGTTCGACGAGAGTTCGCTTAACGGCCTCGACGCCGTCCTTGCCGAAATGGCCAAGCGGCAGATGAAGGCAGTTATCTTTTTGAGTAATAACTGGGAATGGAGCGGCGGGTTTCAGCAGTATCTGATCTGGACAAAAGTGCTCCCGGACAAATGGCTGACGGCGAAGCCAAGTTGGGATGAACTTCGGGACAATGTCGCGAAATTCTATTCCTGCAGACCCTGTATCGACGCATACGAGCGTCAGGTAATGTTAGTCCTTAGGCGCACGAACATGATAACCGGCCGGCCGTACATCGACGATCCGACGATAATGGCATGGGAACTTGCCAACGAACCGCGGCCGATGCGGCCCGCCGCAAACCAGGATTACAGCGCATGGATCGCCGATTCAGCCAAGATGATCAAACGTGCCGACCGCAATCATCTTGTCACAACCGGACACGAAGGCCGCATCGGAACCGAAAGCCTAAAACTTTTTGAAGATGTCCACGCCATGCCCGGGATCGATTATCTAACGATTCATATTTGGCCGAGAAATTGGGGTTGGATGGAACGCGGCAAAATGGCCGAGGGATTCTCGAATGCGATGGGCCGGACAACGGATTATATCGAAGAGCATATTGCCACGGCTAAACGGTTGAAAAAGCCGCTCGTGATCGAAGAATTTGGCATGACCCGCGACCGCGAATCCTTCGACCCGGCATCGCCCGCGACCATGCGCGACCTTTACTATACAAAGGTACTGTCGTACGTCCGCTCGAATCCCTATGTAGCCGGGGCCAATTTCTGGGCATTTGCGGGAACTGCCCGTCCGGTCAAGGACCAAGTCTTCTGGAAAAAAGGCGATCAATACACCGGCGATCCGCCGATGGAGGAACAGGGCCTTTATTCCGTCTTCGACACCGACCGGTCAACATGGAGGTCGATCTCCTCGGCAGCCCGAAGGGCCGCAAAATAGTGTTAAGTTTTAGAGAAGTTTATGGTCTCGATCTGGAGTCATGCCAAATTTACATAAAACGCGGAAATTCATCTCCGACGAAGGTTGAATGTTTCGTAAATCAGCAAACGCCAAAGCCCGGCCGGACCGGGCTTTGGCGTTTTATCAGATCGATTCGTCAACTGCCGGTGTCCGCCAAACTTAGCGACACATTTCTCTTTGCACGATAGATCTTCGCCATACGGCAGCAATTGTCGAAGATCTTCGATGTGACGTAGAACGAATCGGGTTCGGTCTCGGTCGTGCTTGATGCACGGCCTGCCTTTATCAGCCAGGCTGAGGCGGCCGCGGCGTTGATATTGTATGTCGGCACCCATTCTTCATGAAACGGAGCCAAACCCGCGGCGTCCTCAAGGGCCGATGCGGCAAGCAGTTCGTCCAGTTCATCTTCGGAAAGGACCGGTTCAGTGTCCCAGCCTGCCAGTTTTTTAAGTTTTTGTTTTGGTGTATCCATGATTCGGGAATCGAAGTTTGAAATACGTGGACCGCGATTCGAGGTGCGGAAAAAAACACCAATTTCGATTCTCGATCTCACGACAACGGGAATTTATGCCTTGCTTGAGATAAGGCAAGCAAGTGCACTTGGCCTGACAACCTTTGAGCCGTAAACATGCAGGCCCTTGACGGCATCGCCAAACCGCTTTTCCGGTTTGAACGTCTGCACGTCCAGGACCTGTTCGACGTAAGCGGTCGCCACTCGATGGCCGGCGATTATCTTATACTTTGCTCCGCTCGTGTTCGGAACATTGTTTGATTTCAGGATGCGGAAACCCGCGGCCTCGCCAACCTGGCCATTCGCCAGCGCGATGTCTGAACGCATTGTTCCGGCATTTATGAACCGCTCGTCCTTGAGCAGGAGTCCGTGGAACCACGCAGGGACGATCACAAAGCGGCCCTCGATCGGCACGTCTGCTTCGTCAAGCAGAACGCCTAGGTCCACGAGGTATTCGTAAGCGTCGTCCTTGGTCGGAACTTTCGGCGTTGTAGTCGAACCTATAGTGCTGCCGCCCGTTACGGCTGCATACATAACGCCTGCAAGATATGTGTCGGCAACCTCGCGAAGTTTCCATGCCGACCTCTTCATTGCTTCGTCCAGTACATTTACATTCTGCTGTGCCCGGTCAACGCTGTCCACGAAAAAATTGAAGTATTTGGATTGGTCGATTGTCAGCGAGAGGTCGCTGTCGCTTAAAGTTTCAGGATCGTCGATGTCGGTGTTCTTGGTATAATCGCCTATCGTGACATCGCCGATCGACGCTATTTTTACAGTGTTTCCCGCTTGGCTGATATCGCCTTCATAATCGCGGTTTGCAACATTTGACTGTCCGTAAACAAGCGATTTTTCCAATGCCGTGAGCAGCCGAGCGGCCCATACCGTAGGGATGAATGTTAGTGACATAGTGTTTTTATCAGAGATCTGTGTTTAGAAAGTGGTGTTCGAAAGGTCTATTCATTGCTGAGGACGCGGCGGATCTCGGCCCAGTCAAGTTTTTGTATCTGTGCCGGCGTCATGTGTGCGAGCGTTTCCGCCGAGAGTAATGGCAAACGGGATGCGGCCCCGGCCGCGGCGTCGATCGATCCGACGCTGAATTCGCGGCCGAACTGCTCGGGAAATCGCTTCTTCAGTCGGTCAACCAGGGCAGCCGCGTTTTGAAGCTCGCCCTCCGCTGAAAACTGGAGATCGTCCTGTACCGATTCAAACAAAAGGCCCGGCGAACGGGCGTCAGCCGCCGCAAGCAGCCGCCCGATCTGCTCACCAGCGTCCCGAATGCGGATCGCATTCCTGAGTTCAATGTTTTCGGCCCGAAGCCTCGCCGCCTCGGGGTCTCTTTCAACTATTGCCGATGGAACTGCCGGATGATATGCGTCCGGCAGTTCCGTTGATTGTGTTTGTATGTTTGTTGTGTCGTTCATACACGCTGGAGATTAGCCGTGTAAACGCCCAGTTGGAATCACGATCGGAACCGAGCGAACGCCGCGAACGATACGAATCAAATGAATGATGCGAAAGGCCGCATCTCGCCCCCGCGGTTTACTAACGAGGAAATGGTTTGCGGCCCCGATGCTTATCCTCTTCGTCATCCGCGCCGTCCAGCTTTCGGAGCCACGCGTGGAAAGAATCCTCAAATACAAGCCACCCGATAAGTGTCGGCCCGCTGCCTGCCGTTTCCAGCGTTCCGTCCTCGCAAAGCTTGATCAGCGTTTGCCGCGAGGGCGGCGGAACTATTATCCGATGCTTCTTTATCAGCCTCTCGATCTCTGACAACCGTATCTTTACCCTTGGGCTAAACTCAAACGTTTGTTTCATTGGTCTGGTTTCCATAACTTCTATTCCTTCCATTCACATCATTCCTTTCATCCACAATATTGGTTTCGTTCCCGCCATTCGCAGCTTCCATCTCAGTGTTTTGCGTAATGCGCTCATATACTAACCTGCAATTGGCCGGACGATTTGTAAGCGGCGACGGGAACTAAAAACCGATGGTCAGAATCGCCCAAAACCGTCCGACCGTTACACTCTATCAAACGCTTGTCGTATCGACAAGAAGAAGTTTCATCTATGGAACATTTAAATTTTGGAGACGAAATGAATAATGCAGCAGTGCCATTTTCCGAGCGCGACCAGTTGATGGCGACGGCAATCGTCAAAATTTTTGAGACGGGCCTCCCGATGGGCGAATATGACGCCCTGGCGGTGCTCGACGACGGTGCGGGCATCTCATACGGCATAAGCCAATTTACGCATCGATCGGGTTCGCTGCATGCAGTAGCCGCCAGATATTTGGCGAAAGGCGGCGGCACAGGCCGAGCGGTACTGATCGAAAAAATGGCTTTGCTGAGGTCCGCGTCCGCTGGAGCGATACGCGCCGGGTCAAACGATGGGCGGCTAAAAGCTGCATTAAAGGACGCGGCCCGCACTAGCGAGATGCGCCTGGCCCAGCGCGAGATCGATTTTGAAAAGTACTTGAGGCCCGCGGTCGAAGCATGTTCGGGTTCGGGCTTCGTGCTTCCGTTATCGCTCGCCGTGATCTACGACTCGATGACACATGGTTCATGGGAGATGATGCGTGACCGTATCACAACTCCCCGACCGCCGGCCCCTGCCATTGGTTTTGAAAAGGCATGGATAACAGCATATGTGAAAAAACGTCACGAATGGCTGCGCGGCATTCCGCGTCTTAGATCGACCTCTTACCGCACAGCCTTCTTCTTAACACAAATAATCGCGGGAAACTGGCAGCTCGAAACGCCGATCAGTGTTCACGGTTTCCGGCTTTCGCAAGATCACTTTCCGCCGGTTTCGACCGGCCTCACAAATTCGGCGGCCGGGCCCCTTTCAACCTCTGCAGATTCCTCAAAACCTCCGCAGGCAACCTCTGAAGAACGCTCACATGCGTTTCCCGTCAATGCCCGGACGCCGAAACTTGAAAGCTCGTTGCTTGAATATCTAGAGAAAAATGCCGGCTCCGCTTCGGCGATGTATGACCGTTTCGAGGCCGTTATCCGCAGCGTGTTAACACGAAGCGATGCCGCTAAATCGCTTTGGACGACGGTTGCCGGGACCGCTTGGCAGTCGTTTTGGGCGGTCAGCTCATTTCTCATTGGCCTTCCGCTCGAGATTTGGCTGATCGTGGCCATTATAGCCGGAGTGCTGATGTTCTTTTACCTTTACCGCCAGTTCGCTCTTGGCATTATTCGCGAAAATCAGCGAGCTGTATTCCTAACGCCGTCCGCGGGCCGGCATCAATCGCCCGCCGACCAAAGCCATGAATGACCTTAAGAACATATTGCTCGCCTGGGCGAGTTCCGTAACAACCGTACATGCCGCAGTTGAGGCACAAACGGTCATCACGATCCTGTCGGCGATCATTTTGCCGATCGCCTTTTTCACGATCGGAAAGACTGTCGATGTAATGCTCCAGATCCACTTTCGAAGACGCACCGAAAAGCGTCGCGGCGATGAGAACAAACAATGACCCCCAAGACAAAAACATACATCGCATTGTCAGTTGCCGGACTAATTTTGTGCGTTGCGGCCTTTACTTCAGTTTATGTCCGGCAGTCCGAAAAACGGTTCGAACGCTCGGCCGATACGGCAATAAAGCTTGCCGCTAAAGCGGATGCCGCCGCTCGCGATTCCGAAATACGTGCCAGCGAATACAAACACAAGATCGAATATCTGGAGGCATCGCTTTCAGAACTGCGCTTGATAGCGATCAAACAAAATGAAGAACTCAAACAAATGCAAAACAATTCTGATTCTGCTCGGCATGATGTCCGCCGTGCTCGCGGCGTGCGTTCAATTGAAAGCACAAACGTCGAACTCTGCGCCAAGCTCGCCGCCCTCGGGCATCCCTGCGAATAATCAGGAAGTGCCAACGGTAAAGGTCATAAACGCCTGCGCGGCAGCCGCTAATGAGTTAACGGTGACTCGAGAACTCGTGAAGGCCCTCGAAAGGGAAGGTTTAGGGCTTCGACAAAGTCTCGATCTGTCCAAACAGGCCGAGGCGGTCCTGACCGAGATCAACATGGCACGGCAAGCCGAAGTGGAAGCACTAAGAACTGTCATAGCCGCAAAAAATGATGCGATTACCGCCAAGAACGCGGCCCTCGAAAGCCAAAACAATCTTATCGCCGAACTAAAACGCCGCAAAAGTTCAGTTTGGAAACGCCTCGGCGACGCACTGATCGGAGCAGCCGCCGCTGCGATCTTAAAATAGACAGAACGATCAAATAAGAACATGGACAATTACGTTGAAAAAGCAATAGACGATCTTAGAATGAGTAGCCGAAGATACGACAAGTTCGAACGCTATTACAACGGCGTTCACGAATTGAGCTTTGCTACCGAAAAATTCCAGAACGCTTTCGGAACACAATTTCGGGCATTTGCAATGAATTTGTGCCCGGCGGTATGCGATGCCGTAAAAGACAAGCTGAAGATCACCGGATTTTCGGTGGATGAAGGGCCTGCGGACGCCGAACCGCATGCGGCCCGGGTTTGGGCGGCAAACAAAATGGAGCTTCGCGCGAACGAAATTCACAAAGAGGCACTTAAGAACGGCGACGCCTATGTGATCATCTGGCCCGACCATTTGGGACGGGCGATGCTCGTATCAAACAGCGCGGCAAATATTACCGTTACTTACGATGAAGAATGTCCAGGCCGCATCATTCGAGCGGTCAAATTCTGGCGAACGGCCGAAAGGTTAACACGCCTCAATCTCTACTTTCCGGACCGCATCGAAAAATACGTCACCGCCAAGCCCGGCGAGGGGATCTTGCCGGATTGCGGTGAATTCATACCTTTCCGTGACAATTCGGTGTCCCGAGCCCTGCCGGAACCTTCATTGCCGCATGCTGCCGCCGGCCATATAGTGCCGAATCCTTTTGGCGTTGTTCCGGTATTTCATTTTGCCAACAACGCCGATCTCGGAATGCCGGGCCGGTCAGAGCTGGAAGGGGCAATTCCTATCCAGGACGGGCTGAACAAATCAATACTCGACATGCTCGTCGCGATGGAATTTTCGGCGTTTCGCCAGCGCTGGGTCGCGGGGATCGAGGTCGAACAAGATGCCGACGGCAAGGCGATCGCCCCGTTCAAGCCAGGCATCGACAGGCTGTGGGTTGCTCAGGACCCAAACTCAAAATTTGGTGATTTTGAAGCAGCCCAGCTCGACCAATTTCTAAAGGTAAAGGACAGCTTTCGCATCGATATTGCAAGTGTAACGGGCACGCCGCTTCACTATTTGATGCCTCATATGCGCGGCCAGCCAAGCGGCGAGACACTAAAGAAAAGCGAGACCCGCTTTCTGGCAAAAGTACGTGACCGTCAGGCCGCCTTCGGCCAGGTGTGGTCGGACATTATGGAATTCGCGCTAAAGATCGAGGGCATTGGCGGTAAGGTCCGGCTGCGCACACTCTGGGAAGATCCGTCGCCGACCTCTGAACGTGAGAGATTAGAAAATATTCTCCTGAAAAAACAGATAGGCCTTTCTGTATCGCGTTCACTTCAGGAGGCCGGTTACGGTAAAGCTGAGATCCGCGAGATCGACAGCAAAGTCGATTTTCGGGACAACAGTTAGGCTGAGAATATCTGAAATCATCGATCGCATCCCTATCCAGTGAAATTCTGAACGCGGATCAGGCGGATTTGTGCGGATCATACCGGATAACTACGTCCTGATCCTCTCGGCCGCCCGATCCGCGTTCAAAAACGTCAGGAAAAAATAATTT
>Ga0138256_10004434_pt1 | contig 14915 bp, 9 predicted proteins | sample KNB2016incub_MG_FD_105486 | JGI IMG/M metagenome (GOLD analysis project Ga0138256, IMG submission 105486) | Active sludge microbial communities from wastewater in Klosterneuburg, Austria - KNB2014incub_MG | ecosystem: Engineered > WWTP > Activated sludge > Unclassified | place: Austria... | reverse complement strand
TGCCTCCTTGCACCGCCATGCGGTCCATGCTGAAGGTTCCGCTGTTGGAAAAGGTACCCCCGGTCATGAGCATGCTACGCGGCACGGCGTCCTGCACCAGCGCGCCCGACGCATTGATGGTGATCGAACCGGCAACGAGACCCAGGTTGTTGTTCAAGGTCACCTGGTGGTTGATGGTGATGTTCATGGTCTGGTTCGGGATGCAGAAGCAGTCCCACGTGGTGGGCATGTAGTACAGGCCATTGGCCACACTGGCGATGTTCTGCCCCCATGAAGCAACGCTGCACAGCAGCACCAGCGTGATAGCGGTAATGGATCTCTTCATTTCGCGTCGGGGGTTGAATGGTTGCGGTGCTTCAAAGATCGTTACGCGCCGCCGTCATTCCATGTGATGACGCCTCGGTTCAGCTTGATGCCGTCGCCGTTCGGCGTGCGCAAGCGATCATCGTTGGTGCGCTCAGCGGTGAGGAGGGGAGCGGTGTGAGGGGGGCAATGAACTTGTTGCGTTAAATGGTACAGGAAATGGACAAGCCCAAACTGGTTTTCTCCTGCCCCCCGCGTTGTGAGGATATGCGTATCGGCATGCTGGGGTGGCATTGCGCCCAAAGCACTCCCTCTATTCCCGAATGAACCGTTGCGAATAGGTCCGACCATCCACAACGACCCGTACCACATACAAGCCAGCCTCGTTGATGTTGACCAGCACTTCACGACACTGTGGTGATGACAGGTACACGATCCTTCCAAGCGGATCGAATACGGCTACCTCAGCGATCGCACCATTGCCATTCCACCGGATCGTTCCATCGGCATTCCAGGTCACCGCGTTCGATATCGACCCCAGTTCCGGAACCGAAACCGTAAGGTCGATCAATTCAACGGCATCAAGCAGGTAATAGGCCGAATGGGTCGATGTTCCGCTGATCTCCACGATCTCCACCTGGGCGCTCGGTTCGAACGATCCGATGGTCAGGAACGCCTCACCACCTTGGGCCACAAAGTCGCCTTGTAGCCCACCCCAATCATCCGAAATGTCCAAGAAGGGCTCGCCTTCAAAGTTGATCTGCGGAGTTTCCATGAGTTCCCCACCGGTGTTCCCGATCACCTGGTCTTCAGTGAACAAGGCTCCGAGTCGGCTCACCGCATATCTGAAATAGGAATGGGCGCGGTAGCGGAAGGTTAGTCGGTAAGCATGCCCTGCGAGTAAAGGACCAACGGGTACGGCACAATAATCCTTGGACGTACTGAGGTTGATAAAAGCGTAGAATCCGGCGAACCGGTTGCCGTCATAGGCCTCACGATAATACCAAGGTTCCGCTGGGTTCATGTATTCGCCACACGCCGAGCTGTTCTCCATGGTGTAGAGGTCCGGAGTGGCGATGTTGGCGGAGTACCACGGAGTGGCAAGTTCCAAGGAAACGGTCCAAGGCGTTCCTACGCACGAGGCGGGTTCTTCAAAACTTCCATTGGGCACGAGGTTCTGGGCTGTCGCCGTCGCGGCGAGAGCAAGGCTCAATAAGGGAAGTAGGAGTGCTTTGAGCATGTTGTTTCTCCTTTCTGATAGTTGCCGCTTGTACACCTTCAAGGACAACGGCACCTGAGTGCGCGCTGCCTCTACTTGCTTCCGGCACGCTTGCGCGCCGGGTGCTCACCGCCCCGCCCGGTTGCGGCGTGCTCCGGGTGGGGTCGGTATCTTTGCCTAGCTTGTGTTCATCTTTCTTACCTGAGTTGGTGGGACATGAGCGACCAAGGCCCTCGGTGTTAGCGCACCGGGGGCTACTTTTTGTTCGATGAAAGCAATTACGGAAAGCGAGAACCGGAGGGCTTCGTCAGCGCTGGTCTGTTCTTCGATCGCTATGTGGGTATGCTCCAATACCATCACTTACAGGAATATGTTCAACCCGTCGTTCGCGAACCTGGAGCCACGGCTCAAGCGAAGGACAGTCCGAATATAGCAACTGAAATGTCACTTCCAAGAGCGGGTGGAAAGAAAATGGGATGGGCAAGCGGACCTGTGATATCCCGCCTTGCCAATGCCCTCCATTCAATTCGCCCCATGCCAGCAACACCATCGGCCAAGTCTTCCGCCTCACCTCCTTCGTTGCGAGCCACCATGGCATCACGCTCATCCTCTCCAGCATGGAACAATTGGCCGACATACATCATGTCGTTGTTCCCGCTCATACTGCACCCCGTCGCACATCCATGGCCGGTAGCCCAGCGATCGGGCGTTGATTGATGGGGAGCCCCGTCCGTTGCATGGATCGGTCATCGGTTGCCGCAGGAGGATCGATCTGCGGCCCAATGGACCGAATTTTGCCCTAGTCGTATGCACTATGCGATCCCCCCGCATCGTTCTTGGACAAACCCGCACGGCCATGAAGCAGATCCTGTTGCCCGTTCTCCTGTGTGCCGCCTTGCTTGCAAGCGGTCAGGAGACTTCCAAGCTGAACAAGGTGGACATCGACTACATGATGCGCGGATACTTCTACGCTTCATCCAAGGGTCCTTCCGAATTGAATGGACTCGGCGGCTGGGGTGGGTCCAGCAATGGTGCGCGCTCCTTCACACCTCCGGCCGGTGGGTCAGGACTCCGGATCCTCGTGGACACCACCGCCGTGGTCGCTGTGGATGGGAAATTCCGCGGCCAGCGCGTGGTGGTTCGCAACAATGGTCCGGACACGCTCTACTTCCCGGCGCAGGACAGCCGCTTGTACATGAAGACACAAGCCCTGCGCGCGGATTCCTTCGCCGATATCGAGTACCTGCCCAGTTCGTGGTGTGGCAACAGCTACCACACGCTCTTCCTCGCGCCCGGGGAACAATGGGAGTTCATCATGCCACGGTATGAGGGTGCGCGCACCACCCGATCGCGGATCGAACTGACGTACAACACGACATCCGATGAACGGAAGAAAGCCCGCGTGGCTTACAGCCACACCTTTCCCATTGGAGTGAACGAAGAGCAGTTCTCCAATAAGGTGGAGTATTGTCGAGGGGGGTTGATGGATCCGTATGAGGATTGAGTCACCATGGATCATTCGCCGCTCGGTGGGTCCGGAGTAGGTGTTGAGGCCTTCGCTGGTAGCAGGACAACCGCGAACTTCGATAGGACCTAGCACGCCACCTGTGTGTTCCTCGGCCTCCCCGCTACTTTCGTCCCATGCCCGGCAACACCATCGGCCACCTCTTCCGCCTCACCTCTTTCGGTGAAAGCCACGGCGCGGCCATAGGCGGCGTGTTGGATGGATGTCCTGCTGGGTTGGAGTTGGACCTGGAAGCGGTGCAGCGCGAGTTGGATCGGCGAAGGCCGGGGAGTACGCCGTTGGGCACCTCGCGGAATGAAGCGGATCGGGTGGAATTCCTTAGTGGTGTTTTCGAGATTCCGTCCCGGCTCGAGGCCGGGATGACGGCCCGGAATGACAAGCGCGTTACGTTGGGCACACCCATCGCCTTCCTTATCCGCAATGCCGATGCGAAGCCCAGCGACTACGATGCACTGAAGGATGTGTACCGTCCCGGCCACGCGGACAAGACCTGGGAGGACAAATTCGGCCTGCGCGATCATCGCGGCGGCGGACGCAGCAGTGCGCGCACCACAGCGGCAAGTGTGGTGGCTGGTGCGATCGCACGGCAGTTGCTTGCAACTGAAGGAGTACATGTGCATGCGAGCGTGCTTTCGGTCGGCGAGGTGAGCGCCACGCGCACCACGGATGTGCGGAGCCTGGAACGCGTGTGGCAGAACGCAGTGCGTTGCGCCGATCCCGACGCGGTGCCGCGCATGACGGAACTGATCGAACGTGTACGCGCGGAAGGCGATAGTGTGGGCGGTGTGGTGTCGTGCTTTGTGCGCGGCCTTCCCGTCGGCCTCGGCGAACCGGTCTTCGACAAATTGGATGCGGACCTCGCCAAGGCCATGCTCTCGATCAATGCGGTAAAAGGCTTCCAGATCGGAATGGGTTTTCACGCAAGCACCATGCGCGGGTCGGAACACAACAAGGCGACGCAAGGGGGCGTGCTCGGCGGCATCAGCAGCGGGGAGGACATCACCTTCGACGTGGCGTTCAAACCGCCTTCCACCATCGCCAAATCCCAACTGACCACCGACCGCAGTGGCAATGCCGTCACCCTCGAAGCCAAGGGCCGCCATGATCCTTGCGTGGTCCCCCGCGCAGTGCCCATCGTGGAAGCCATGACCTGCCTCGTCCTCGCCGATCACCTCCTCCGCCAACGCAGCGCGCGTGTTTGATCCATGCGCAACGCGGTCAAGCTTCCACTCGAGTCCAGCTATCTTCTTGACGCGCCACGGCATTCGATCCGCGTCAGCGGATCCTCTGCGGCATTTCCCCGGGCCACCATCGCTCTTCCTCTGCCTCTCTGCGCCTGTCCTCGCGAGGCTTTGCGAAGCGATGCGGTGATCTTGCATTCCTCCTCGCCGTCGTCTTCGTCTCCGCATTCATCCGCGCCCATCCGCTAGATCCGCGTCATCCGCGTTCCATCCCGCATCCGCGTTCCATTCCCCCTCATGCATCCACCGAAGAAGAAAGGCCTCTCCCTCCCCGTCAAGATCATCATCGGCTTGGTCGCGGGCACCGCGTGGGCCGTGGCTTCCAGCATGCTCGGTTGGAGCAGGATCACCATGGATTGGATCGCTCCCTTCGGCGACATCTTCATCAACCTGCTCAAGCTCATCGCCATTCCCTTGGTGCTCTTCAGCATCATCAGCGGCGTAAGTGGCTTGAGCGACCTCGCCAAACTCGGCCGCACCGGCTTGGGCATGTTGGCACTGTACCTCGGCACCACGTTCATCGCGGTAAGCATCGGCCTGCTCGTGGTGAATGTGATCCAGCCGGGAAAGCTCGCGGACGATGGACAGCGGCTGCGCAACCGCATCACCTATGAGTTGTGGGTGAACAACACGCCGAGCGTGGAGAAGCCCAAGGACGGCCGCTGCTTCAGTTGCGACCCCACGAACAAGGCCGTGGTGGATGAGGTCCTCGCTGCGCAACAACAGACCGCGCCCGATGCGTGGGTGAGCGGCAAGGTGGAGCAAGCGCGGAGCACCACGCAGGTCGGTCCGTTGCTGTTCCTGGTGGATATGGTGCCCAGCAACATCTTCCTCAGTTTCAACAACGCGTTGATGCTGCAAGTGATCTTCTTCGCGATCTTCTTCGGCATCGTGCTGCTGATGATCCCGGCCACCACGGCCGCGCCGGTGATCGCATTGATGAACGGATTGAACGAGGTCTTCATGAAGATGGTGGATGTGGTGATGAAGGCCGCACCCTGGTTCGTCTTCGCCCTCATGGCCGGTGTGGTCTCGCGCATTGCGGGGGATGATCCGGTGGCGGTGGTGGAACTCTTCAAATCACTTGCTGGCTATAGCATCTCGGTGGTCCTCGGTCTGGCCTTGGTGGTCTTCGTCATCTATCCTTCTGTGATGACCCTGTTGATGCGGCGCAACGTCTTCCGCCGTTTCCTCAAGGCCATCAGCCCGGCGCAATTGCTCGCCTTCAGCACCAGCAGCAGCGCGGCCACCTTGCCGGTCACCTTGGAATGCGTGGAGGATAACATCGGTGTGAGCAAGAGCACCGCCAGTTTCGTGCTGCCCATCGGCGCCACGGTGAACATGGATGGCACGAGCCTCTACCAAGCGGTGGCCGTGGTCTTCCTTGCGCAATACCACATGGTGGATCTCACCTTCCTGCAGCAGATCAGCATCGTTCTTACCGCCACCCTCGCCAGCATCGGTGCGGCCGCAGTGCCCAGCGCGGGATTGGTCACGCTCTTCGTGGTCCTTACCTCGGTTGGGCTGGATCCCGCGTGGATCGCGATCATCCTCCCGGTGGACCGCATCCTGGACATGTGTCGCACAGTGGTGAACGTGACCGGCGATGCCGCCTGTTGCAGCGTGGTGGCGCACATGCAGGGCGAGAAGCTCTTCAACGATGAGGCGTGAAGAAGGCCCCGGTCGGGGTGTTGAGCGACCTTTGTAGCGGAACGATCTTTGTTCCGGGGCGTGACCATTGTTCGCGGTGCGCGTTGTTCGAGAGAACAACCAGCCGAACAACGATCAACCCCGGGTCATGCCCGGGGCAAGCCTTCAACACGAACAACGAACCACGCCAACACGAACAACCGCACGCAATGCGCAAGTGGACCAAACGCATCCTCATCTCCTTCGGGATCCTCATCTTCCTACTGCTCGCCGCGATCATCCTCATCCCGATCCTGTTCTCTGACAAGATCGAAGCGGCGGTGAAGGAGCAGGTGAACAACAACATCAACGCGACGGTGGATTGGGGCGATTGGGACATCACGCTCCTGCGCAACTTCCCCAACCTCACGGTGGACATCGCCGATGTGAAAGTGGCGAACCGAGCGCCCTTCGAAGGGATCGAACTCGCCAACATCGGATCGCTCACCGCCACGATCGACATCATGAGCCTCTTCGGGGATAGGATCGGGATCAAGCGCATCGGCCTGGTGAAACCGCGCTTCCACGTGAAGGTGCTGGAGGACGGTCGCGCCAATTGGGACATCGCACTCGCGGATACCACCGCAGCGGTGGAAACGCCTGCCGATACCGCCGCATCGAAATTCAATGTGCAGTTGAGCGAATACTGGATCGAGGACGGCCGCGTGATCTACGACGATGCGTCACTCGGTTACTACATGGAACTTTTCGGATTGGACCATAAGGGCAGCGGCGATCTCACGCAGGACCTCTTCGTGCTCTCCACCACCACGCATGCGGATACGGTGAACGTCGTGTTCGATGGCGTGAAGTACCTGCGCAACGTGAAGGCCGACATCACGGCGGATATCGATATGGACATGCCGAACATGAAGTTCGTGTTCAAGGACAACGAAGCAACCATCAACCAACTCGTGCTCGGCTTCGATGGCTGGGTGGCCATGCCGGGTGATGACATCGACATGGACATCACCTGGAACGCGAAGAAGACCGACTTCGGAACGCTGCTCTCCTTGGTCCCTGCGGAGTTCGCCACCGACCTCACCGGCGTGACCATGAGCGGCAAGGCGGGCTTCAGTGGCACGGTGAAAGGGAAGTACAACGACACCTCGATGCCCGGCTTCAGCTTGGTGGTGGATGTGGACAAGGGGCGCTTCAAATACCCCGACCTGCCCAGCAGCGTGGAGGACATCTATGTGGACCTGAAGATCAACAGTCCCGGCGGTGCGGACATGGATCAGATGGTCGTGGACCTGAAGCGCTTCGCGTTGAAGATGGCAGGTAATCCGGTGGAAGCGCGCATGTACCTCACCAAGCCGATCAGCGATCCGAACGTGGATGCAGAGTTGAAGGCGAACCTCGATCTCGCGACGATCAAGACCGTGGTGCCGATGAAAGGCCAGGACCTTCAAGGCAACTTCACCGCCGATGTGCGCATGAAAGGCGCGATGAGCGATGTGGAAGCGCAGCGCTACGAGAAGTTCACCGCCGATGGAAGGATGATCCTGCTCGGCATGAAGTTCCGCAGCGATTCATTGCCGTATCCCGTGGACATCAACAGCCTCTACTTCGATTTCAGCCCGCGCTTCCTTTCGCTCACGAGCTTCGATGGTGCGGTGGGATCAAGTAGCATCCAAGCCAAGGGCCGAATGGACAACTACCTCCAGTGGTGGTTGCGGGACAGCACGCTCACCGGCTCCTTCGATCTTGCCGCGAACAAGTTCGACCTGAACGAACTGATGGGACCACCCGCGCCAGAAGGCGCTGCTGCGGCTCCTGCGGATAGCACACCGATGAGCGTGATCGAAGTGCCGAAGAACATCGACTTCCGCATGGCCCTCGCGGTGAAGGAGGTGATCTACGACCAGCTACACCTCGGCAACGTGCGCGGCGGCTTGCATGTGCATGATCAGCGCGTGGATCTGCGCGATGTCTTCTTCAACCTCTTCGGAGGCAGCGTGACCATGGCCGGTGGGTATGAGGTGAAGAACGTGAACGCGCCGCGCATCGACCTTACTTACGATGTGCGGGATCTGGACATCCAGCAGACCGTGACCTACGTGGACATGGTGCAGAAGATGGCGCCGATCGCAAAGACCTGCAAAGGCGTGTTCAGCACCAAGCTCAGCATGCAAGCCACGCTGAACGAACACATGGAGCCCAACATGAACACGCTCACCGGTGAAGGTGATCTGGTGACGCACAATGTGAAGGTGGATGGCTTCCAGCCGCTGGTGGAACTGGCGCAAGCATTGAAGATCCGCCAGCTCGAGAACACACGGATCCAGGATGTGATCTTCAGCTATGAGTTCCGCGATGGCAAGATGATCACCAAGGAATTCCCGGTGAAGATCGATCGCATCAGCGCGCGCGTTGGTGGCAGCACCGCCTTCGCGGATCAGGCGATCGACTACGACATGAAGGCGAAGATCCCGAGCGACATCTTCGGTGCGGGTGCGGTCACAGCGGTCTCCGGCCTGCTCGGCAAAGCGAACCAAGCGGTGGGCGGGAACTTCGAATTGCCGAAAGAGCTCGACATGACGGCGAAGATCACGGGGACCATCGACAAGCCGATCGTGAAGCCGGTCTTCGCCGGTGGCACCAGCAGCGTGAAGGATGCGGTGATCACCGAGATCAAGCAGACGGTGAACGAGGAGATCGGGAAGAAGAAGGAGGAGTTGATCGCACAAGCGAAAGCCGAACGCGATCGATTGATCGCGGAAGCACAGAAGCAGGCGGATCAACTCAAGGCCGACGCGCGTCGTGAAGCTGCGAACCTGAAAGCCCAGGCCTACAAAGCGGCGGACGATGCACTCGCCCAAGTGAAGGATCCCTTCGGGAAGATGGCCGCCAAAGTGGTTGCGGACAAGGCGAAGAAGGAAGCCGACAGGAAGGAGCAACAAGCGATCGCAGAAGCGGACAAGCGTGCCGATGGGCTTGTGGAACTCGCGCGGAAGAAGGGCGATGACCTCGTGGAGAAAGCCGAGGCGACGGATACCACAGTGAAGTGAGGATGAGCGCACACCGCACGCGGAACGCTGCACGCTTCACGCCGATCGTCATGCGATGGTCGATCGGCGTGAAGCGTTTTGCATGCTGCGTGAAGCCGATCCTTGTTTGCGCACTGATCATCTCCCTCTCTCCGGTGCTTGCACAGGAAGGCGACGACCCCTGCTCCAAGCCCACCGATAAGCAGATCCTCAAATTGCTGGAAGGTGCTGCGAAGGCGAAGGATGCCGCTGATCGCCATGCGAAGTTGAAGAGCACCTTGGAGATCGATGCGGAATGTGCGGAGTGCAATTTCCAGCTCGGGCTTTCGGCGTACCGCATCGGAAGGGAAGGGGGGAAGGGCTACGCGGCCGCGATCCGCTACATGGAAGCGGTGCAGGCGAAATGCCCGAACTACCACAGCGATGTGCCCTACCACTTGGGTGTGATGTACTACGCGCAGGACCAATTCGCGCAAGCGGCGAAGGCCTTTGAAGCCTTCAAACGCTTTCCCACGGAGGATGCGACACGCGTGAGCAAGGACTACGACAAGAAGTACAAGGACGTGGAAGAGGTGATGCCCGAACTCCAGTTCTATGTGGACTTCTACCGCAACACGGCGCCCTTGAACCCGACGGTGGTTGCAAACGTGAGTACCACAGCGGACGAATACTTGCCGATGCTCTCACCGGATAATGAGTTGATGTTCTTCACCCGCAAGCGCCAGGAGAAGGCTAAGGGCGATCTGGTCTCTCGCGATGTGGAGGAACTGATGGAAGCACGTCGCGAAGGCGGCACAGGGCCATTCAATGCAGGTCGTGCGTTGCAGGATCCGTTCAACACCGGCGATAGTTACGGGGGCGTGAGCATCAGCGTGAACAACAAGGAGATGTTCGTGACGGTGTGTGGTCCGCCGAACAGTGAAGGGTACCGGAACTGCGACATCATGCGCAGCCAATACACCACCAAGTTCAACCTTGACGTGGGCGGTCAGGAGTGGGAGTGGACCGGGCTGGATGAAGTAGGCGATGCGATCAACGGGCCCGGGTCATGGGAGAGCCAGCCGAGTTTGAGCGGTGATGGCCGTACCATGTATTTCGCCACGAACCGTGAGGGCAGTCACGGCTATGACATATTTCAAAGCACGCGTGATGAGAAAGGGAACTGGTCAAAGGCCGTTCCTGTTCAAGGCATCAATACCGACGGCGATGAGAAGGCACCCTTCATGCACAGCGATAGTCGCACGCTCTATTTCGCAGCCAAGCCGAACGCGGAAGGGAAAGGTCATCGCGGCATCGGTGGCTATGACATCTTCTTCAGCAAACTGAACGATGACGGCACCTGGACCAAGCCGCGCAACATCGGCCATCCGCTGAACACGGACCAGGACGAGCACGGCCTCATCGTGAGTGTGGATGGACGTACGGCCTACTTCGGCAGCAGTCGTTTCAAAGGGGTTGGTGGATATGATATCTATGGCTTCGACCTGCCCAAGGACGCGCGCCCCGATGAGGTCCTGATCGTGAAGGGTGATGTGCGCGATGAAAACGGGAAAGTGGTTCGCGATGCGAAAGTGGAGATCAAGTACATGGACACCAGGCAGATCGAAATGGTGCGCGTGGACAGCATGGATGGTCGCTACGCCACCGTGGTACGGTTGCGGCCAGGCGTGGATGTGGTGATGACCGTGCGCAAGGAAGGACATGTGGTGGATTCGCGCAGCTTCGCCATGGAGGACACCATCCGCAAGGGCGTGGCCGAAGTGGACATGTCCGTGCAGAAGATCGAAGTGGGCCGCAGCTACCGGGTGAACGACATCAAATACGCCACGAACAGTGCCGATATCACGCACAGCAGCGAATACATCCTGGATGAACTGATCAACTTCTTGAAGGAGAACCCGACCGTGAAGATCCGGATCGAGGGCCACACGGACAACGTGGGCAGCATGGAGCAGAACATGGTGTTGAGCAACGACCGCGCTTTCACCGTGATGGGCTACCTGCAGGATAAGGGGATCCCCGGGTCACGGCTCAGTTTCAAGGGTCTTGGTCCGACCAAACCGTTGAAGAGCAACGATACCCCCGAAGGCCGGGCCGAGAACCGGCGCACGGAATTCGTGATCGTGGCACGTTGAGGACCCGGACGCGATGCACACCTATGGTTTCGTCGTTGCATTCTCCTGTCCGGTCCGGTCGCACGAAACTATCTGCCGTTGGATCGTCGAGGCACCACGGAGGTGCCGTTACTTTCACGAAGCCAACGATGCGTCATCCGCTTATTGCACTGTTCCTTGCGCTCCCTGTGCTTCTATCGGCCCAGGTGAGCATCGGCGGTACGCCATCCGAATGGCTGATCCCCACCCTTGATCGGTCCGATATACCTGTGATCGAAATGGGTCCGCTGGAGGATCCACCGCAGCCCACCGAAGGCGACTTCCGCTACGGTGTGCAGCGCTTCCATTCCGCCGATGTCCTGATGCAAGGGCGTTGGGATGTGTTGCCCGAGGGCATGTTGCTGTGCCGCTTGGCGATCCACAGCGATGAGGCGGTGATGTTGAGCGTGCAGTTCGATCAGTGGGAATTGAACGAAGGCGACGTGGTGTACCTGTACAATGCGGACCGCACGCACTTCATCGGTGGCTTCGATGCAGCGAACAGGGGAGAGGATGGTACAATGGCAACAGCGGTCGTTCCCGGTGATGAAGTGGTGATCGAGTACCGGACCACCGGGATCCATCGCCGCCCGGCACGTTTGCACTTGGCAAGCATCACCCACGGTTACGTGGACATCTTCCGGTTCAACGCGGATGGCAACGGATCGCGCGATTACTGGCCCGGCTTCGAGAGCGCGATCTGCCAAGTGAACATCAGCTGTCCCCAGGCTGCGGCTTGGCAGACGGAAAAGCGCTCCGTCGCCATGTTCCTTCGCCCGGATGGCGATGGTTGCACCGGCAATCTGGTGAACAACACCCAAACACCGGGGCGCCCGTATTTCCATATCGCCCAGCATTGCTACGCACCCACGACATCGCAATGGGTCTTCTACTTCAACTACGAAGCAGCGCAGTGTACCGGCACACACGCCCAGATGTCCGAGGGTCCCACGAACCAGACGTTGACCGGTGCCACCCTTCGGGCCAATTACTACTACTCGGATGCGGGGCTGGTGGAATTGAGCAGCACCCCGCCTACGAGCTACAATGTGTACTACGCCGGATGGGATCGGAGCGGTGCCGTACCGCAGACCACGTCGTTGATCGAGCATCCGATGTACGACGTGAAGAAGTTCGCATTCAATGCCGACCCCAGCACCACCTACACCTTCCCCAACGGGATCGAGTGCTGGGAAGGCACGTGGGAGATCGGCTTGTTGCAGGCCACGGCGAGCGGAGCACCGGCCTTCGACCAGAACCACCGGATGGTAGGGCATATGTATGACGGCGCGCAGAATTGCACGAACCTCACCAGTCTGCCATCGCAGATGGTGAAATTCAGTGGCCAGTGGAACGGACCTACGGCGGCAGAGCGCTTACGCGATTGGCTTGACCCTTCCAACACGGTGATGACGCTGGACGGTTACGACCCGAACGCCTCACCAACGGTCTCCCTACGGGTGCGTACCTTTTTGGAAGGTCCGTACAACACCGGCACCACACAGATGAACAGCACATTGAGTGCGGGTGGGCTGATCCCCATGACCGAACCGTACACAACAGCGGGCTACACACATGTGGGTGGCGGTGGAGAGACCACGAATTCCACAGTCCTGAACGTGACCGGTGCGAACGCTGTGGTGGATTGGGTGGTGGTGGAGTTGCGCAACAAGAACAACTCATCCCAAGTGCTTGCTACCCGCAGCGCACTGCTGCAAGCCGATGGCGATGTGGTGGCCGCGAATGATGGCACGTCAGCGCTGACCTTCGGGGCATCCGGTGATCAGTACTTCATCGCCGTTCGGCACCGCAATCACCTCGGGATCATGTCGGCTGGATCGATCACCTTGGGTTCCGCCGCCATCACCGTGGATCTGAGCAACGGCACCGTTCCGCTTTCCGGTGGATCCAGTGCGACCAAGGTCATCGGTGCGCGCAATGTGATGTTCGCCGGGGATGTGGACCGGAACAGCATCCTGCGGTACACCGGCCAAGCGAATGATCGCGATCCGATCCTTGCGCGCGTGGGTGGTTCCATCCCGACTGCAACGGTCAATGGTTACTTCCCCGAGGATGTGAACCTGGATGGTGTGGTGCGCTACATCGGCGCCTCGAACGATCGGGATCCGATCCTGGTGAACGTGGGCGGTACGATCCCGACGGCCACGCGCACCGCGCAACTACCGTAGCGGATCAGTCGGTCTTCCTGGTCAACTTCTCCTCGTTCAACCGCATGCGGAGGTTGAGGAACTCGACCAGCACGCTGAAGGCCATGGCGAAGTAGATGTACCGCTTGTCGATCTCCTCGCCGAAGCCTTCCATCAGCAACGCCACACCGATCACCACGAGGAAGGCCAACGCGAGCACCTTCACCGTAGCGTGCTTGTTCACGAAATCCGAGATGACGCCGCTGGCGAGCATCATGATCAGCACCGCGATGATCACCGCGAGCGACATGATGATGAGCTGGTTGCTCATTCCCACGGCCGTGATCACGGAGTCGAGACTGAATACGATGTCGATGACGATGATCTGGAGGATCACATTCAGCATGCCAGCCACCTTGCGATGAGTGCCTTCCTTCTCCCGTTTGTGTTCCACTTTGGAACGGATCTCCACCGTCGCCTTCCAGATCAGGAAGAGTCCTCCGATGATCAGGACGAAGTCCCGTCCGCTGAATTCGTTCTCGCCGACGGTGATCCAAGGATCCTGCAACCCCATGATGAAGCTGATACTGAAGAGCAGCAACAGCCGGGTGATCATGGCAAGCGCAAGGCCCGTGCGTTGCGCTTTCCGTTGGCGCTCCTTTCCCTCCAGCTCGCCACTGAGGATGCTGATCACGATGATGTTGTCGATCCCCAGCACGATCTCCAGGATCGTGAGGGTGAGCAGGGCGATCAGGCCCTCGCTGGTAAGCAGTACCGAAGGGTCGAGTTGGGAGAGGGTCATGGATGAGCAGGGAGTCGTCGCTGCTTGGTAGGCGCGAAACTAGTGGGCGGCGGGCGGTCGCGGACGGACCCGTGCGATCACAATGGTCTCGTTCCGGTTCACGGGGTTCAGCCAATGCACCGTGCGGTCGATCAAACCCGGTTCGGCACGACCGATCTCCGTGACATCGCCGTAGTCGGTGCGCATGCGCTCCATCCGCTCATCCAAGTGATCATCGCCCATGAACAACACGATGTCCGGACGGCGCACGATATGCAGGCTATCGAGGTATGCGCCGAGATGGTCGTTCGCGTGTGCCGTTCCCCATGGTATCACTTCCAGACCCCATTGCCCCAAGTAGAACAGCGGAGGCAGTGGTGGCGAGTCCTCTTCGGTATCGTCCAGGATCAAGCCGGTGATGGGGCCTTGCGCACGGAGCGAGTAGAGCGCCTCCACGCGGCTGCGCTTGCTGTAGGTGGTGCTCAGTACGGGCAATAGCAGCAGGTTGATGGACCATGCGAATACCAACCCACCGCGCCACAGGCCGATCCGTGCGGACCACCACTTGGAAGCGTTGCGCCACTGCTCCCATGCCACAAAGCCAAGGACGAAGAACAGCGGAACGATGGGAAGCAGGAATCGCTCTTGCTTATTGGGGAAGTACGAATGGATCGCGAGGAAGAGGAATACGGGTAGCCACAACAACAGCGGTGACGTGCGACGGAAGAATCCGAAGAGGACCGCGAGACTTAGCGGCGGAATGAAGATCCCGGCAAGTAGCAACAGGTAGTTATACCAAGGAAGCACACCATACGTGGTGGTGTTGGCCAAGTTGTACATCACGTACTGCGTCAACTCCGCGAATGG
>Ga0138256_10004433_pt1 | contig 14918 bp, 4 predicted proteins | sample KNB2016incub_MG_FD_105486 | JGI IMG/M metagenome (GOLD analysis project Ga0138256, IMG submission 105486) | Active sludge microbial communities from wastewater in Klosterneuburg, Austria - KNB2014incub_MG | ecosystem: Engineered > WWTP > Activated sludge > Unclassified | place: Austria... | reverse complement strand
GTGACCAGGACATGGACAGCGACGGATGCTTGTAATAATGTATCAACAGCTTCACAAACGATCAATGTGCAGGATATTACGGCTCCGGTTATAGCGCCTCTTCCTGTATCCTCAACAATCAACTGTCCGGCTATTCCAATTTTCGCGGTGGCCACTGCGACAGATGCTTGTGGCAGTGCATTTACGTTAACTTCTGCAGACGTCACCACGAATGGTGCATGTGCAGGGTCTTATAGTATTACAAGGACATGGACAGCCACGGATGCTTGTAACAATGTTTCAACTGCAGCACAAACGATTAATGTGCAGGATATAACGGCTCCAGTCATAGCTGCTCTTCCAGCAACATCAACAATCAATTGCCCTGCTACACCGGTATTTGCAGTAGCGACTGCTTCTGATGCATGTGGCAGTGCATTCACATTAACGTCAGCAGATGTAACCACGAATGGGGCATGTGCTGGATCTTACAGTGTAACTCGTACCTGGACAGCCACGGATGCTTGTAATAATGTTTCAACTGCAGCACAAACGATCAATGTGCAGGATGTCACTGCTCCGACTATTGGAGCACTTCCTGCACCGACGACAATCGATTGCCCTGCTACGCCAGTGTTTGCAGTAGCCACTGCAACTGATGCATGCGGTAGTGCATTTACGCTGACTTCTGCAGATGTCACCACTAATGGTGCTTGTGCAGGTTCATATAGTGTGACAAGGACATGGACGGCGACAGATGCTTGCAATAATGTTTCTACTGCATCACAAACTATCAATGTGCAGGATATTGCAGCACCTGTTATAGGAGCACTTCCTACACCGACGATAATCAATTGCCCTGCCACTCCTGTATTTGCTGCAGCAACTGCAACAGATGCCTGTGGAAGTGCATTCACACTTACTTCAGCTGATGTTACCACTAATGGCGCATGTGCCGGAACGTACAGTATTACGAGGACATGGACTGCTGCTGATGGATGTGGGAATGTTTCAACATCTTCCCAGACTATCAATGTTCAGGATATTACTGCACCGGTTATTGGTTCACTTCCTGCACCATCAACAATTAATTGTCCTGCCACACCGGTATTTGCAGTAGCCTCTGCCACGGATGCATGTGCAAGTACGTTTACACTGACCTCTGCTGATGTCACCACAAACGGTGCTTGCGCAGGAACCTATAGTGTGACCAGGACCTGGACAGCCACGGATGCTTGTAATAATGTTTCAACCTCTTCTCAGACCATCAATGTCCAGGATATTACAGCACCGGTTATCGCTGCTCTTCCTGCAACATCAACGATCAATTGTCCTGCTACTCCAGTCTTTGCTGTTGCAACCGCATCGGATGCATGTGGTAGTGCATTTACATTGACGTCAGCAGATGTAACCACAAATGGGGCCTGTGCCGGATCTTATAGTGTGACCAGGACCTGGACAGCCACCGACGCATGCAACAATATTTCAAGTTCATCACAAACAATCAATGTCCAGGATATAACAGCTCCTGTTATCGCTGCACTTCCTGCACCAACAACTATTAATTGCCCTGCTACGCCGGTGTTTGCAGTTGCTACTGCGACAGATGCTTGTGGAAGCGCATTTACCTTAACATCAGCAGATGTCACCACCAATGGTGCATGTGCAGGATCCTATAGTGTTACAAGGACCTGGACTGCCACAGATGCTTGTAACAATGTTTCAACCGCATCGCAAACGATCAATGTCCAGGATCTTACGGCACCGATTATAGCAGCACTCCCTGCAACGTCAACGATCAATTGTCCTGCTACCCCGGTTTTTGCAACAGCGACAGCTTCTGATCTTTGTGGAAGTGCATTCACACTTAATTTTGCGGATGTTACTACGCCAGGTTCCTGTTCAGGCGCTTACAGTGTGACACGCACCTGGACTGCATCAGATGGATGTGGAAATACGTCAAGTGCTACCCAGACCATCAATGTTCAAGACGTAACACCTCCTGCCATTTCACCTCTTCCTGGCCCTACAACCATCAATTGTCCTGCTGCACCGGTCTTTAATGTCACCGTTTCAGAAGCATGTGGAAATTCATTTTCATTGGGTTCTTCAGATGTATTCACGCCGGGGGCATGTGCAGGATCATACAGTATAACCAGGACCTGGACGGCTACAGATTTATGTGGCAATGCTTCCACGGCATCACAAACGATCAATGTCCAGGATGTTACGGCTCCGGTCATCGCACCGTTGCCAGCGCCAAGCACTATTAATTGCCCTGCTACACCGGTTTTTGCAACAGCTACAGCATCCGACGCATGTGGTAGTGCCTTCAGTCTGACATTCGCTGATGCCACCACCAATGGTGCGTGCGCAGGATCTTATAGTGTGACCAGGACATGGACGGCGACAGATAACTGTGGTAATTCATCAACTAAATCACAAACAATCAACGTGCAGGACATTACTGCCCCAGTCATTGCATCACTTCCTGCGCCGACAACCATTAATTGTCCCGCCACACCATCCTTTACGACGGCGACTGCATCAGATGCTTGTGGAAGTGCAATTAATATAACATTTACAGATGCAACTACCAATGGTGCCTGTGCTGGATCTTACAGTGTAACCAGGACATGGACAGCAATGGATGGATGTGGCAATGCTTCAACAGCTTCACAAACAATCAATGTTCAGGACATCTCAGCACCAATCATAGCAGCTTTACCCGCACCAACTACCATTAATTGTCCCGCCACACCATCATTTACGACAGCGACTGCATCAGATGCTTGTGGAAGTGCAATTAGTATAACATTTACAGATGCAACTACCAATGGTGTCTGCACGGGATCTTATAGTGTAACCAGGACATGGACGGCAACAGATGGATGTGGAAATGTATCTACCGGTTCACAAACGATCAATGTCCAGGACATCACAGCCCCGGTGATTGCATCACTTCCTTCGCCAGCCACTATCAATTGTCCTTCTACCCCGGTGTTTGCCGTGGCGACGGCATCAGATGCCTGTGGAAGTTCAATTTCGCTTACATCATCAGATGTAACAACGAATGGTGTCTGTGCCGGTGCATATAGTGTGACAAGGACCTGGATCGCAACAGATGGATGCGGAAATTCTTCAACAGCTTCGCAGACAATCAATGTTCAGGATATAACAGCACCGGTTTTTGCATCGCTACCGTCGCCATCCACTATCAATTGTCCGTCTACTCCGGTGTTTGCCGTGGCGACGGCATCAGATGCATGTGGAAGTTCATTTACCCTTTCATCAACGGATGTAACGACTAATGGAGTTTGTGCCGGTGCTTATAGTGTGACCAGGACGTGGACAGCTACCGATGGATGTGGGAATACGTCAACAGCTTCACAGATCATCAATGTGCAGGATATAACAGCGCCTGTCATCGCATCGCTGCCTGCACCAACAACGATCAATTGTCCTGCTACCCCTGTATTTGCTGTAGCGACGGCATCAGATGCATGTGGAAGTTCATTTACACTTACATCAACTGATGTAACAACGAATGGAGCCTGCAATGGATCCTATAGTGTGACGAGGACGTGGACGGCTACGGATGGATGCGGAAATACATCTACAGCTTCACAGATAATCCATGTACAGGATATCACTGCACCTGTGATCGCATCGCTACCAGCTCCGACCACTATCAATTGTCCGGCTACACCAGTATTTGCTGTAGCGACGGCATCGGATGCATGTGGTAGTTCATTTGGTTTAACGTTTACAGATGTCACTACTAGTGGTGTTTGCACCGGGGCTTATAGTGTGACAAGAACGTGGACAGCTACCGATGGATGTGGGAATGCTTCAACAGCTTCACAGATCATTAATGTTCAGGATGTTTCAGCGCCGGTATTTGCATCACTACCATCGCCGACCACTATCAATTGTCCGGCTACACCTGTGTTTGCAGTTGCGACAGCCTCAGATGCCTGTGGAAGTTCATATGGTTTAACGTTTATCAATGTTACTACGAATGGTGCCTGCGCGGGATCATATAGTGTGACCCGCACGTGGACGGCTACTGATGGATGTGGTAATTCGTCAACTGCCTCCCAGACGATCAATGTTCAGGACATTACAGCACCGGTCATTGCACCATTGCCTGCTCCTTCTACGATCAATTGTCCTTCGACACCTGTGTTTACAGTAGCAACCGCCACAGATGCCTGTGGAAGTTCATATAGTTTAACGTTTATCAATGTTACTACGAATGGTGCCTGCGCAGGATCTTATAGTGTGACACGCACCTGGACGGCTACTGATCTATGTGGTAATTCATCTACCAAATCACAAACCATTAATGTGCAGGACATCACTCCGCCGGTAATTTCATCTCTACCTGCACCGTCCACGATCAATTGTCCGGCCACCCCGGTATTTGCCATTGCGACCGCATCGGATGCATGTGGAAGTTCATTTAATTTGACGTTTACAGATGTAACTACATCAGGTGCATGTGCTGGAGCCTATAGTGTAACCAGAACATGGACAGCCACAGATTTATGTGGTAATTCATCTACCAAATCACAAACCATTAATGTGCAGGACATCACTCCACCGGTAATTTCATCTCTACCTGCACCATCCACGATCAATTGCCCGGCTACTCCGGTGTTCGCCGTGGCTACGGCATCGGATGCATGTGGAAGTTCAATTAACCTCACTTATGTAGATGCAACAACCAATGGGGCCTGCGCAGGGGCATATAGTGTGACCCGTACGTGGACGGCAACAGATGGATGTGGAAATTCATCAACCACTTCGCAGACGATCAATGTTCAGGACATTACAACTCCGGTCATTGATGCCTTGCCGGCACCTACCTTAATCAATTGCCCTGCGACACCTGTATTTGCTATTCCAACTGCCATCGATGCTTGTGGAAGTTCATTCGACTGGTCATCCGTGACAGTTACTACACCCGGAGCATGTGCCGGAGCATACAGTGTGACGAGAACCTGGACTGTAATGGATCTATGTGGCAATTCGTCAACAGCATCGCAAACGATCAATGTTCAGGACATCACAGCCCCGGTCATTGCATCACTACCTGCACCATCCACGATCAATTGTCCAGCCACACCAGTATTTGCTGTAGCTACTGCTACAGATGAATGTGGCAGTGCATTCACACTGACGTTTTCGAATGTAACCACCCCGGGAATTTGTCCGGCAAACTATTCCGTCACCCGAACATGGACTGCAACAGACCTATGCGGTAATATTGCTACAGCATCCCAAACTATTAATGTCCAGGATGTGACAGCCCCGGTCATTGATCCGCTTCCATCTCCAACTACGATCAATTGTCCTTCGATACCACAATTTGCAATAGCCACTGCTTTTGATGCATGCGGTAGTTCTTATTCGTTAAGTTGGGCCAACGTCACAACAAATGGATCATGTCACGGATATTATAGTGTCACAAGGACATGGACTGCCTCCGATGTATGTGGTAATGTATCAACCAGCTCACAGACCATCAATGTTCAGGACGTTACAGCCCCGGTTATTTCACCATTACCGGCACCTACAACAATTGATTGTCCATCAATTCCTGTATTTGTAGTGGCAACTGCTACTGATGCATGTAATAGTCCAATTAGCTTAACCTTTACAGAAACTACTACAGCAGGCTCATGTGCAGGAACCTATAGTGTGGTGAGGACATGGACTGCAGTTGATGATTGTTTGAATAGCTCCTCAGCCAGTCAGGTGATCAATGTAGTTGATGTTACCTCACCGGTTATAACCGGTTCAATACCGACATCAAACATCCAGGGCTGTTTTGCCTCTGCTGCACCAGCTCCGGTCACAACGGTAGCTGCCCTTGAAGCTCTTGGATTGACTATCTCAGACGGATGCTCAACAGATGCTGCAATGACAGTCACTAATAATACAACGATAAGCGGTACCTGCCCAATCGTAGTGACCAGGATATATTTTGTTACCGACGTTTGTGGCAATTCAAGTTCGGCCACAGCCATCTATAATATTACAGATACAACGCCTCCTTCCGGTGCGCCACCAATGGGATCGTTTAATACCAATTTATGTGCTGCTTTAGCACAAACCACATTTCCATTTAATGCCGCGACAATAGCAGCAAATTATGCTGATAATTGTGGCGGGCTCATTACCATCACACTTACGAATACACTTTTTATTGGCGATGATTGTGGATGGGTGCTTGTCTATACGTATAATGCTTCTGATCCATGCGGCAATATGCTGGTGGCACATTCCATTACACATACAGGAAGTGACCAGACAGCACCTGTTGGAACGCCTCCTGGCACATCTACGGGAAATAATGCATGCAAATCAAATGCAACTACCCTCTATCCATTTAATGCTGTTGTCGCCAGTGCCGGATATTCAGATAATTGTGGAGGAATGGTGACAGCGGAATTGACAAATACACAAGTTGTCGGAAATGATTGTTCATGGGCCATTATTTATTCGTTTAGTGCAAAGGATCCATGTAACAATGCACTTGCAAACCAGCAGATGGTCATATCGGGTGGAGACCATACAGTACCTACATTCACTCGACCTGCAGACATTGTCATATATAGTGACGTCAACTGCAATTATGATGCAAATGTGGCCTTGACAGGGGACGTAACAAATGAGAGTGATAATTGCTCCGTCAGTCTGAATGCAACGTTTACTGACAATGTGGTTAGTGGTCCATGTGCCTGCAGCTACATTATTACGCGTACATGGCATCTTGTTGATGCATGTGGTAATGCCGCTGCTAATCAAGTCCAAACGATCTCGGTACATTCTAACCTAGTGACCAATACCAATGATAGTGGTCCTGGATCACTCAGGGACGTAATAGCTTGTGCGCAGGATGGCGCCATGATCACCTTTGCGCCTGCGCTGGCAAACCAGGTGATCCTTTTGACCAGTGGAGAAATTATGATCAACAAGAACATAACCTTAAATGGATTGGGAATGAATAGTCTTATGGTATCGGGTAACATGTCCTCTAGGATATTCCACTTATTATCTGGTTATACATTTAAAGTGACGAATATGGCTTTGAAGAATGCATCTTCCGTAACGGATGGTGGAGCCATCTTAATCAAAGGGAATCTGATCCTTGAAAATATAATCTTACAAAACAACTATGAGAATGGATTGCACAAAGCGATGACCATTCAGAGTGGAGGAAGTTTTGAAGCGATGGGCAGTATACAAATGATGTATTAATCGAGGCGAGGGAGGTAGGTTTATAATGCCTCCCTTATATACTGCATTAGTGAACTATCTCTTCATCTTCCTGAAGCTGATACGTTCCTGTAATTCCGATTCGCCCAATAGCATCATTGCCGATCTCAGAAAAGGAAGTGCATTCAAAAAGGTCAGAATATAAGATGTGTTCTACGGGTATCCGGGGCAGGGACATAGATCCATCAATATTTCTTGGATGGATATCCCGTCTTCCATCCAGCAAGAGGGAGGTGGTTTTAAATTTCTGTACTTCTTCAGACCATGGGGGCAAATGAAAATCACCAAGGACCATAACTGGCCCGCTAAGACTTTTCATATAATCTGTAACCGTATTGAAATGCTGACCTATGTAAACGAAAGCTGACTGGTTGACCGGAGGCATTACCTGGCAGCTTATGATATTGCATATGTCTTTCCCATTCATTCGGACACTTGCAGTCAGGTTGGGTATCTCATTAAAAAATACAGTATCCAGCGATTGAAAAGGCATTTTTGAAAAAAAGCCCATTCCATACTGGTCCAGCCGGGTCATAGTCTGGACGTAATTGAATTTGGGAGACAATCCTTCGATTAAATGTGCGTTCCAGTCCGGTGTTAATTCCTGGAAACTCAGGAAATCTGCATCAATTCCTAATAAATAAGTAATCAACGCATCGTAATCTCCTTCTGAATTACCGAGGCTGATATGTGTAATCCTGATAGACGGGCTTGATGTAACTTCGGCCAGACGCATCTGTTTATTAGAAGATTCTTTAAGATAAAGGCATAATACCCCACAGCAGATAAGGCTTATCATCATATGACGATAGTGGTTGAATACAAAGGCAAGAAACCCGATAGCCAAAAGCCCCAGCATGATATACATGGTGTAGGCTGTTACTTGTTTGAAAAACAATACATCAGGCGTGAATATGCAGACACCGGTCACTAGCAGGAATAGTGACGTCACCCCATAATGTAGCGCTGTATTAAGCTTCATGATATGTGGTTGTCCCGGTAGTAGTAATTTTTTTCATTCGCAAATCGTCCTGTACTCCTAACGCTTTACGAGTGCACAAGTTTCCTGAAATTGGCTGACATTGCCCATTGCGTCCCAAAGTTGAACAAATATCACATAAATACCCATTTCGGCTAATAAACTTTCCGATGTTCTTCCATCCCATTGGACTATAGTTGATGTTCCCAGGGACTCATTATCGATCAAACGGGCTATTTCCCTCCCTTCAAGGTCATAGATCCAGACAGATCCAATTTCTTCCCCGTTGGTCAATAGAAAATTTAGTGCCAAAAAATCTTTATAGCCATCTTCATTGGGTGAAAACTGCCTGTTAGTGATCGTAAAAGGAGATTCTTGTTGCCCGGAGGTGTTGATCATTTGGGAATTAGGCCCTGTTGGGGTGCCATAGCCACTGACCGATGAAGCACTATGCCAGCTCGATGGAGAAGACGTGGCAGACACACTGGAAACTCTTTCAAGACTTACCCCATTCTGATCTGCAATGACAGGAAGGTGCCAGGAGGAGAAATACGTAAATGAATCAATGATGATGCCGCTGGCCAGCAGTGATGCATTATCGGTTTGATCATCCCATGAAGGTAATGTCGCATCATATAATTTTGAAGGATGTGGGACCTCATACCGGGACAAAATATCTGATGGCTCAGTTGCAAAGACAGCTATTGCTCCAGGTTCAATGATTTCATCAATACCTGTGGGATATATATCATTATGTGTTGCCGAAATCCGTCCGATGGCAAGGGATGAAAGGTTGATAAATTTCTGACTGACATTGATCACCTCAATATATCTGCTTCCTCCACTTGCCGGATTGAACAACAGTTCATTGATCAGTATGTCACCTTCTTCAGGTGCAGTAGTAAGTCCAAAAATTAAGGTATCCGCATGAAGTACACTATTGCCAAGACAGTCATAGGAAGTAAAGGGCAGCAATTGATAGATGGTGCCTTCCACAAGCGGCAGAGTGAGCGACATTTCAATCGTCGTAGGATTGATTAGCACTACATTCGAAATATCAGTTGCCGGAAGAATAGAAAATGCAGATGGGTTTTCCATCAACAAGGCATCCAATCGCTCATTGAAGCGAAGCTGAATCTTGTCAGGTGCAGAAACAAACAATGAAATAAATTCAGGACCTTCCATGTCCGTGGAAGAAGACCATTGTGAATTCACTGTTCCGGGCGTACCACCGATAAGGTTTTGTGCAGCAGTCCAATTTGTCATATCGCTACATATGTGAAATGGATTTTGCATTTCAAGAGACCATCCTCCATTTGATTTGGCAGGATCGCCGTACCAGGAAGATAAATATGTGACATCATGAAGGACTACGTCATTGTTATCTTTTAAAAGAATGCTGGCTCCTGTATTTGTAAGGCCAGGTAATGTATTTACGATAACTACGCGTCCAAATGCCGAAAGAGCTCCTGCATTTTCAGGACTGCACAGGATTACATATTCACCTCCTGTGATAATTGAATCAGGCAATGTTCGTTGGGACGTGCCAACCTGGATGGTATAATCAGCAAGATTAAAAATCTTTGATGTGGTATTGAACAATTCAAGATATTCTGCATCCGGCAGACCAAGGATAGGGGTAGGGTCAGCCATGATTTCTGTGACTAAAAGTTCATAAGGCAGAGCTTCGTCAATGCGAACATAGGTAAAGACCTTGCTGTCCTGTGCCATAACATTACCAGCAACATCCCTTACATCCTTTACAGTAAGAGTGTATTGCTGCTGGCTTGTAAAGGGTTGATTCCATCGCAACGTAATGTCCTGCTGTCCGGAAGTAATATTATCAGGAGTTGTATTGCCAGGTGTAAGCAAATAATTTGCAGACGATAATGTGGAGTTTTCATTTAGTAGTTCATTGAAATCAAGGCGGATCGAATTGGCATCCAATACGGTTACACTTGTGCACAATGGAGCAGTAACATCTGCTACTACCGGTTGAATGGTGATGTCATCAAAATAAAATTTATCCCTGCGCGTATCGGAGTATTTGCAATTGAAACCGAAAGTGCTCAACGTTGATATAGGAAGAAAATCATGGGAGGCGGTAAACAATAACTCCGGCACTGATCCACCAAGTTTGTGGCATTCCCAAAGACCATTACTTTTTTTAGTTATCCGGATACGCAATTCAACAGGTTCCAGGGCTACCAATCCAGGCGTTGATGAACCTATAGTCTGCGCCGCGCCCTGGTCAAGATATTTTAGGTCCAGGGCATCCTGGTCACCGCTGGCACCGATTTCGAGAAAATATCCTGAGGCTGTAGACAAGTCATCAGTGGTAAGTGCAAGGTAGATTTTCAGCTGATTGCTGGTGGAGGGAGCAAAATCAAGTTTGAAATACATTTCCCAGACAGTGCTGTCAGAAAAAGTCACAGGAGTGTTTATCCAGGAAGTAGTTGATCCGGAAGGAGCATTTAACTGCATTTGCTGGTTCCCATTGACAATAAAATCAGGCACGTTTCCTTGCCAACCATCCAGGTTGCCATCCGAAAAATCATCTGAAAATTGCCCAAGCAAGGGAAATGTAATCAACCAGAAAGCCAAAAAAGCGGTAAAACCCAATTTCATTTTTCGAAGGTAATCCAAAATGAAAAGGCCATGGTATACCGGACCAGATTTTACCTAAAATTCAGCCCTAAAGACAACTAACAGATGCTTGTCCTGAAAATGATCAGACTGACTACCTTTGTACCATACATCAATAAGTATTCAAAATGAAAGTAGCCGTTGTAGGCGCCACTGGTTTAGTGGGTCAGATTATGTTAAAAGTATTGGAGGAAAGGGCATTTCCGGTGCATGAATTCTATCCGGTGGCTTCACAGAGCTCTATCGGTAAGAAAGTAATGTTCAACGGAGCAGAACATTCCATCGTTTCGGTTGAGGAGGCTATTGCTGCAAGGCCCGAACTGGTATTATTTTCAGCAGGTGCTGCCGCTTCAAAAGAATGGGCACCGAAGTTTGCCGAAGCAGGATGCACCGTGGTCGATAATTCCTCCGCGTGGCGTATGACTGAGGGCATCGCCCTCGTTGTACCTGAAGTGAACGGTCATATACTTACTGCAGAAGACAAAATCATCGCCAACCCCAATTGTAGTACTATACAGTTAGTGGTAGCACTCAATCCCATACACCAACGGTTTGGGATCAGCCGGATCATTGTATCCACCTACCAGGCTGTAACAGGCACAGGTATGAAGGCGGTCAAGCAATATCAGGACGAAGTCAAAGGCCAGGTTCCGGAGGCCATGGTCTATCCGCACCCTATATTTGGAAACTGCCTGCCGCATTGCGATATCTTCCTGGACAATGATTATACAAAGGAAGAAATGAAACTGGTCCATGAGACCCGCAAGATTATGGGAGTAAGGGATATGCCGGTGACAGCAACTGCAGTCCGGGTCCCTGTCATGGGTGGCCATAGCGAATCGGTCAATATCGAACTCAACAAGGATACTGATATCAAAGAACTGAAACAGATTCTTGCGGATGCTCCCGGTGTCAAATTATATGATGATCCTGCTGCCAATAAATACCCTATGCCGATCCTTGCGGAAGGAAGGGATGCTGTTTGGGTTGGAAGGATCAGGAAAGATGAATCAAGGGACCGTTGTTGGAACCTTTTTATCGTCGCCGATAATTTAAGGAAAGGGGCGGCTACCAATGCGGTTCAAATTGCAGAATACCTCCTTGAGAAAGGATTACTAAAAACAGAAAAGCTTGGTTATATCGCTGTATAAACACAATAAACAGCGGAAAAACACCATTCAAGCAATTGACATTACTGAAACAAAATGAGTACCGGGCGATGTTTACACATTGACCGAAACGAATACACGATACTAATTAGTACCAATAAAAACTACCGAAATGAAAACGAGAATCGTAATGTGGGGGACGAATGAGAAGGATCAGAAAGTACTGATCGCACTTGCCCTCAGAGCTGAAGACAATGTAGTGGACATCTACACTTTTCCATTTGAATCTACTACAGAGGAGTTTTACAACCTGATGCTCAACGAGTGGAGGGAATCACATGAAGTTCCATTTGCGGAGGGCTTTACGCATATCATCAGGCCGTTGACAGCGGCAGATAGCTTATTGCCTCCGGAACTCAAGGTAGACAGGTCCGACATTCTCCAACGTGCACAGACCGAATGGCATTTTCTCGTTTTATCCAATAAACTTTATCAGACATTCCACACGGAACTGCTCGAGATAAAGGAAAAACTCCATAGCGCTGATAATTATAAAAATCAGCTGTGGGAGGAAATGAAGGAATCCTGGGAGAAAATCCAGAAATATATTTTTGATAAGACCCTCATGCGCGAGCACGGCCAGCAATTGCGTGACATGACCAATGATATTTTTACGCAGCTTAAAAACATGCGTAAGAATATGGATACAGAAGTAGACCGTGTATCACGCGAGTTTGCCGATAAATTTAATGCGAAGCTTGACGAAGTGGAAGCGAAAATCAATAGCGGCCTGGGGCTTCAGCCATTGTTTAATGATTTGAAAAAAGTACAGCAGGAATTTAAAGATGCTGAATTGTCCAGGGGAGATCGGGCGAAAATCTGGAAACGGATTGACAACGCCTTCAAAGCTGTCAAGGATAAAAAATTCGGGGAAAAGAGCACCAAGGATACTTCTTCCCTCGACCGCCTCAATCGGCGTTACGAAGGGTTGCTTTCCGCTATTGATAAAATGGAAAAATCAATTCGTCGGGATGACAAGGACAAGAGTTTTCAGGATGACCGTATCGCCAATACAGAAGGCCAGCTCGAAGCCCAGCTCAGGATGGCCAAGCTCAAGATGATTGATGAGCGCGTCAATTCTAAAAATGAGAAACTGGCAGAGATGCTAAAGACAAAGAGTGAGTTGCTCGATCGTATTAATCGTGAAAAGAAATTTCTCGAAGAACAAAAGAAACATCAGGCGCATAAAGAGGAGTTAAAAGAAGCAAAAGAAAACGTCAAGCAAAAAATTGCTGATACTATACATGCGCAGGCCGATACGCTGGATGCTGATGCTTTAAACAAAGCAGCAGAGGCGATTGCGGAGGAAAAGGCACGCAAGGCAAAACCAAAGCAAAAGGAATCGTTTTTGGGAGCTATAGGGGAGACACTGGGTGAATCATTGACCGATATGGGCGATAGCCTTGGAGCTGTGGCTTCTGTCATCGGTGATAAAATCGAGGACGCTTTTAAAGAAATGAAAGAAGGTGCTAAAGAGAAGGTTAATAAGGCAGATGAACTGTTCGATGACCTTAAAGAGGAATCCGGCGAGAAAGCAGATGATGTGAAGGAAGGGGTAGGGCACATGGCAGAAAAGGTAAAGGAGAAAGCCCATTATGTAGCACAGGAAGTAAAAGAAAAGGTTGAAGAACTGAAAGAGAAAGCTCAACACGTAAAGGAAGATCTAAAAGAGAAAGCAGATAAGGCCGAAGACTCGATCAGTGATATGAGTGATGATGCTAAAGAAAAATTTGCTGACCTTAAAGATGGCGCAAAGGAAAAAGCAACTGAACTCAGGAAGGCTGCCGGAGAGCTCGTAGATGATGTGACTGAAAAGATAGAGGACCTGGCAGACGGAATTAAAGATGCATTCCAAAATATAGCCTCCGCTTTTGACGATGAAAAGTCAGAAGACACAGATAAGAAAGAGAAGGAAAGTTAGAAGTTAGAAGTTAGAAGTTAGAAGTTAGAAGTTAGTAGTGAATAGTGAGTAGTGAGTAGTGAATAGTGATGTGAATTAGATTTATAAAGAATCTATAAATTTTCAAAGCTCCATAGGAGCGACATGTCTGTAGCAAAGGTTAGTTTAAAATCATTCAAAGCTCCGTAGGAGCGAAACAGATTTGGATAATTTTGGATAAAAATTTATGATGTGAAGTCCCCTTTAGGGGATTTAGGGGCAAATCGTCAATCGTGAATGTTTACCCCCTTTCAGGGGGCTAGGGGGCAAAAAAAAAGATCTGCCATTACTGACAGATCTTTTTTTATTGAACAAACCAACTTCCAGCTGGAAGATGATTCCTATTCCTTCACAAACTTCTCGCTACGCATTCCGTCCGCGGTTTTAATCTGCATGACATACATGCCTGAAGTCAATCTTGAAACATCGAATGTCTTCTGGTTTGTACCTTCTGCCAATCCCCAATTGTTTGCTGATAACATGTGGCCTGTCAGATCGTAAATGTTCACGATAGCTTTATCATTTCTACCTGAAGACATCACCACCTGGATAAGGTCGCCGGCAGGATTTGGCATGATCGTAAATGCGGATACCGGATCACTTTCATTGGTGCTGATCGTGATTTCAGTATCAACGATAGTGCCGCGCTCAGGTGCTTCAGCACAAATAGGTGTAGACTGATCGCTGGAGATGCACACTTCTGAATTGTATATGATGGCATCCATGAACTCTACATCATCCATATACCAGCCGTCACCGCCAGTGGATTCGTCTGTACCAAATCGATAGCGGATTTGAATATTTTGATTCTTGTAGGCACTCAAGTCAACATAGACAGGTTTCATTTCTAGTTCTGTAGAACTTAATCCGGAGAAAGCATAGAGATTTGGAATGACAAATGTTTCATAACTGAGTTTTC